>Ga0256824_10000253_pt1 | contig 19618 bp, 16 predicted proteins | sample CV67metaG_FD_191570 | JGI IMG/M metagenome (GOLD analysis project Ga0256824, IMG submission 191570) | Hydrothermal vent microbial communities from East Pacific Rise, Pacific Ocean - CV67 | ecosystem: Environmental > Aquatic > Marine > Hydrothermal vents | place: Pacific Ocean: East Pacific Rise...
GTGTTATCCTCTTTTTTCAGTATGTTATTCTTAAAAAACCTATCGACAACCTTAAAGAGGTAATCATAGGTTTTGGGCTTGTTATTCTTGGACTTGATGCTTTTATTGTTGGTTTAGAGATGGGGCTTTTCTCCGTTGGCGAGACAATGGCGTATGAGTTAACACAGTATGACAACAACATTATTATCTACTCATTTGGATTTCTAATTGGTTTTTCAACCACTATGGCCGAGCCTTCTCTGACTGCTATTGCAAGAAAAGCTAAAGAGATTAGTGATGGAAAAATCAATGACTTTATTCTTCGTCTTTTTGTCGCTTTAGGCGTGGCTATTGGTATCTCTTTGGGTGCTTACCGTATTGTTGTTGGTGGAGAGATTGTTTACTACATTATGGCAGGTTATATGTTTGTTGTTGCCCTTACATTTATGGCTCCAAAGTACATTATTGCCATCGCTTATGATAGTGGAGGAGTAACAACCTCAACAGTTACTGTACCACTCGTTGCCGCTCTTGGACTTGGTCTTGCAACCAACATACCTGGACGTGACCCACTCATAGATGGCTTTGGGCTTATTGCTTTTGCTTCACTCTTTCCTATGTTAACAGTTATGCTTTACGGAATTATTACAGAGAAAATTGGGGTTAAAGGGGAGCATGAAAAAGAAGCGATTCACATGGATGAACTTCGTCATGCCCTTGAAGATGCCAACGACATGGGACTCTCAACTGTTCGTGTTCACGGTGTCAATGACAACTCACGTCACTCTTATGAGATGTCATTTTCGTCTGTCCACGTTATAGTGCCACATGAGAGAGAAGAAAAAGCACTCCTAGCAGCTAAAGCAGCAGGAGCAAGAGGTGTGACTATTATGCCTGCTCACGGGATGGGTCTAGAGGAGATGGATAATTTTTACAACAGACTCCACAGTGAAGCGACTGATGCAAACCTTATGTTTATAACACCTACTAAAAATGTTGCGAGAATCATTCGTTCTATTATGGATGAACTAGATATTACAGGAGAGGGAGATGGGATTGCTTACTCTTTCCCTATTTCAAATCTTAAAGGCTTAACCCTTAAGAGTAGTGACTTATAAGAGAGCATTCTCTCTTATAGCAGGTCTTTGTAATCGTACTTCGCTAAATCTAGATAATACTTTTTCCCAATAATAACAATTCTATTATCTTTTTTAGCTCTTTTGTCAAATCGCTTTCTAATTTTTTTACATTTTTTATCGGAGTATTTCTGCTCTTTAAGATACTTTTTCAAAGAGATAATCTCATGCTCTTCCTCAAGTGTCTCTTCTTGAATCTCTACTTCAAGGTGCTCTTGTTCACTCTGTTGAGGAGCACTCAACATAAACTGCTCTTGAAATGTCGTTAAAATACTTTTTAACTGTTCATCTTTATCTCTGTAAATCTGCTCGACTTTTACTCTCTCATCAATAAGCATCTGCTCTTTTTGATCTCTCAGAGAACGGGTTTCATCTTCAAGTTTTTCAACTCTATTTTGTAGTTTAGCATTCTGATCTTCTAAAAGTTTGTAGTATTTATCGTTAGAAGTAGAGGCAACTCTTTTTGTCTGTGTTCGTGGTGCAGTTTTAACATTTTTGTCGACTACAACAAGTTTAATACCATCAACTAACTCACACGTAAGAGAACCCCGTCGAATACGATTATGTATAGCCTCACGTGAAACTCCAAAGTACTCAGCAGCATCGGCTACGCTCATCTTACTCATCTTCATTACCTCATATTCTCAAAAACTAAAGGAGCTTCCCACTCGCCTTCACGAATCTCTTTCATAACTTTTTGTAAGTCATCAAGTTTTGCACCTTTTACACGGATGTAATCACCCTCTATCTGTGCATTTACCTTGAGCTTCATTTTTTTAATATCAGCCGTAATTTTTTTAGCCTCTTTAGTCTCAATGTAGTCAACAACTTTAAAAGTTACCTTTCTGTTTCCACCAGAAGAGTCTTCAACTTTTAACTCTTCAAGAACTTTAGAGGAGAGACCCTGTTTTAAAAACTTAGCTATAACAATATCTTTAAGTGCATCGAGTTTATTATCAGAAGATGCGATTAAAACTAATGTTTTTGCTTTTTCATTGTGAGTCACTTCATAGGTAGTCCCTTTGAAGTCGTAACGGTTAGAAACCTCTCTATCAACAAGATTGATAGCATTTTTAAAATTTTGTCCATCTATTTTTGCACTAATGTCAAAAGAATGCTCTTTAGCCATATAAAACCCTTTAAATTACATTTGTGTTATTATAACGTAACAAACGTAAGGACTAACGGTTTTAAAAAGAAGGACTTCCATCAAAACCAAATCCGCCACCAAATGAACCACTTGCAAAGCTAGGGTCACTGTACCCTGCTACTGTTGATTTCATACGAAGTTTTTCTATATCTGCTTTTGATGAGATATTTTGAGGGCAGACAAGTGTACACTCATTACACAAAGTACAGTCCCAAACACCATTTTTCTGTATAGTGTCTATTTTAAGAGTGCTGTCACTCTCTCGCTTATCACTCACATATTTCCAAACACGAGTGAGTGCAAAAGGGCCTAAGAACTCTTCATTAACACTATACACAGGACAGGCACTATAACAAGAGCCACAGAGTATACAGTCGCTCTGAATCTCGTTAACTTTCTCATCATGATGTGAGAGTGCAACCCCACTACTAAGGGTACTCAGCCAAGCCTTAGATGAAGCATTAAAAGAGAGGGACTTACTCATGTCTACCACTAAATCACGAATAACAGGCACATTTTTGAGCGGTTCAACAACATCGCCATCTTGGAGTTTATAACTACAAGCTAGAACCTCTCTCCCATTAACTCGCATAGAACAACTTCCACAGACACTACTTCTACATCCACTCGCATAAGTCAATGTTGGGTCTATCTCCATTTTTATAGTATTTAGTGCACTTAAAAGTGTCACATCATGTACATCAAGCTCAAACTCTTGAAGAGTCTCTCTTTGAATCTTTATTTTTAAACTATTTTTACTCTGCATGAACTACTCCATTTTTGTCTATAATAGTATGCATCGCAAAAATCTCACTCTCTTGTGAAAAATCTGTTCTAAAGTGAGCACCGCGACTCTCTTTCCTAACGATTGCACCAACTAAAACAAGTCGACTTAACTCTAGAGTGTTTTTAAACTCTAAAAACTCTATCTGGTTTGTGTTATAGAGTTTAGAACTATCTTTTGCTCCCATAAGAGGAAGTTCCGCTATATACCCATTCACCACGTTCAACGTGGCTTCTAAGCTCTTTTTCTCTCTTACAATTCCTACATTTTCATAAAAAATGTTACCTAACTCTTCTCTTACTCTATAAAAGTCTATTTCCACGTTAGGAGTACTAACAAATGGTTCCCTAACCACGTTAGAGCTACTTCTAGTACTATTTTTAGCAAACTCTGCGGCATTCATTCCAGCCTGCTTTCCAAAAACAATGAGCTCTAAAAGAGAGTTTCCACCGAGTCTGTTAGCTCCATGGACTCTATGGTTTGCACACTCTCCAGCAGCATACAAGCCTTTAACAATAGAAGATGATTTTGCATCAACCTCTATCCCTCCCATTGTATAGTGAGCTACTGGTTTTATAGGAATTAAGTCAAAAACTGGGTCAATATTTTCATACAGTTTAGCTAGTTTTCTCTCTTGAGGGAGCTCCTCATCTATAAAAGTTTCACCAAGATGACGAATATCTAGGAAAACATCCTCACCTTTAGCCATCTCATTATGAATTGCACGAGCTACTTCATCGCGAGGTTTAAGCTCATCTGTAAAACGCTCTCCTTGAGAGTTAAGCAGGTAACCACCAGCACCTCTAGCACTCTCAGAGATTAAAATCGAGGAGTTTTTGAGGGCTGTTGGGTGAAACTGTACAAACTCCATATCACTCACTCTCGCCCCAGCTCGCATCGCAGCAGCTATACCATCTCCTGTAGAAGCGGTAGAGTTTGTTGAGTGTTTATCGTAAATACGACTAAACCCACCCGTTGCTACAACAACTGCATTAGCGGTGTAACTCTCAACATTTCCTGAACGAATATCTAAAACACTCGCACCGTAAACACCCTCTTCATCTGTTAGTATGTCGAGTAAGAACTTCTCACTTAGTATCTCAATACCAGCCTCTTGGCATCTATCATAAAGTGTATGTAAAATCTTAAGACCCGTATAATCTTGTGCATAACAAGCACGAGGGGCTGAAGCTCCACCAAGTGTTCTTTGGGCAATCTTAGACTCTTTAGTACGAGAAAAGCAGACACCAATACTATCTAACCACTCCACAGCACTAGGAGCCTCTTCGCAAAGGAGTTCAATAGCTTGAGTACTCGCTATACCGTGAGCAGATTTAAGTGTATTTTTTATATGAGCACTCACACTATCTTCTCCTGCATTTCCCAAGGCTGCATTAATACCGCCTTGTGCCATACAGGTCTGACTTCTTGTTGGGTACTCTTTAGTTATAACCCTAACACTTGCACCCGCTTCATACGCATGTAGAGCTGCCACTAAACCTGCTCCACCTGCTCCAATAATTAATACATCACTTTTCACTAAAATTCCTTAAAAAATCTCTGCTAAAAAATAGTATCTTGCAATCCGCAGAGTTCCTGCAATTACAACAAACCAAACAAAATTGAGTCTCAACACACCCGCAACAAGAGTAAGAGGGTCACCAATAATAGGTAACCAAGAAAAAAGCAGTATAAAGTAACCATATTTGGCACCATATCGTAGACTCCACTCTCCACTTTTAGAAGTTTTGAGCTTCGCTTGTGTTTTCTCATAAAGCCAGTACCCAAACCAGTAGTTCAAAACTATGGCGAGAATATTTCCACTCGAAGCGGCTAACATCGCCGTTGAAAATTCCATACCATTTGCCAAGGCTGCAACAAAGGCAACTTCAGATGAAAAGGGTAAAAATGTAGCCGCTAAAAAGGCAGAAAGAAAGAGACTCAACTCTAACACAATTTAGATACCCGTCTCTCTAATATTTTGAACAACACTCTGTATAAGTTTTTCACGCGCCTCTACTGATGTCCAAGCGATATGCGGAGTTATATAGAGTCTCTCTGAGTTTTTTACACTTAGAAGTGGGTGGTTTTGGCTCATCGGTTCACGAGTTAAAACATCAAGTCCGAAACTAATATTTTTCTCATCGACTATGCGAGCAACTGCCTCTTCATTGATGATACCGCCCCGCCCTAGGTTCAATAGAGTAGCTCCATCCTTACAAGTTAACAACTGTTCATAGTCTAAAAGATTGTTAGTTTTCTCATTAAGTGGTGCATGAATGGTAATAATGTCACAACTCTCAAGCATCTTCTCTAACGTGGTTCTACTAAAATCTTGGGTTCTATTGACCCCACTTGTAGAGTAGTAAAAAACTTCTGCTCCAAAAGCTTTGGCAATGTTTGCGACACCACGACCAATAGCTCCAAGACCAATAATGCCCCATTTTTTACCCTTAATCTCAAAAAATGGCTGTGAGACATCGGTAAAGATTGGACTTCTTGAGTAGCTTCCATCTTTGACCACTTCATCATAATAACGAGAGTGTCCAAGGAGATAAAAAAGCATTGAGAAGGTGTGCTGTATAACAGAGTCAGTTGAGTAACCTGCTACATTTTTAACCTCAATGTTTAACTCTTTAGCCGCATCTAAATCGACATTATTGGTACCTGTTGCTGCTACACAGATGAGTCTGAGAGTCGGTGTGTTTTGCATATGCTCTTTTGTTATAACAACCTTGTTAGTAACAATAACATCGCGGTTAGCGATGCGTTCTTGAACCTGCTTAGCAGAAGTTGTCTCATAAATTGCAACCTCTCCAAGAGTATTAAAGGCACTTAAGTCTGTCTCGCCAAAAGTAAGTGTGTCAAGTAAAACGATTCTCATTAGTTATCTTTTATACCTTCTATGAGCTCACGAGATTTCTCCAAAGCTGCTTCAACCTCATCAAAAACAAGAGCTACCGCTAAACGGCGACCCTTATGTGCTTCTGGTTTGCTAAAAACTCTTACAAAAGAGTTCTCACTAAAGAGTGACTCATCTACACTCACAACAGGTGCAAAGTTATGTACTTCTGATTTAAAGGCAGCTGATGCACCATCTCCATAAAAAGTAAAGCCTAAAGGGAGACCAAGAATAGCTCTTAGGTGTAAGGCAAACTCACTTTGTGACTGCGTTATAAGTGTAACCATCCCCGTATCGTGTGGACGAGGCGATACCTCTGAGAAGTAGACCTCATCACCTTTTATAAAGAGCTCCACACCAAAAAGACCACGACCACCAAGACCATCTGTAATAGTCTTCGCCATAGCCTGTGAGCGTTTTTTAGCGAGTTCACTCATCTGAGCTGGTTGCCAAGAGAAGACATAATCTCCATCTCTCTGCTCATGCCCAATAGGTTCACAAAAAACTGTCTCTTTTCCATTTCTAACAGTAAGCATAGTAATCTCATAATCGAAATCTACAAAGGCTTCAACAATAAGCTCACTCGCATCACCACGAGCCTCTTTTGCAATCTCCCAAGCCTTTGGCACATCATCAAAGTTTTTCACTATACTCTGACCGTGTCCCGATGAGCTCATAACAGGCTTAACTACACAAGGATAACCTAGACGTTCAGCCGCTTTACGAAGAGAGTCTTCTGTACTTACAAACTCGTAAGGACCCGTTTTAAGGTCCAAAATTTCAGCCGCAAAAGTACGGATATTTTTTCTATTCATTGTTTTACTTACCGCATCTGCGTTAGGAATTACGTTATACCCTTTCTCTTCTGCTTCAAAAAGAGCATCTATACTAATAGCTTCAATCTCTGGCAAAATGTAGTCAGGTTTTTCACGGTAAATCACCTCTAAAAGAGCCGCTTTATCTTGCATGTTAATCACATAAGAGCGGTGTGCAACATGGTGTGCTGGTGCATTTTGGTAGCGGTCAACTGCGACAACTTCAAGACCTAAACGTTGTGCTTCAATAGCGACTTCTTTTCCAAGTTCACCAGAACCGAGTAACATAATTTTTTTTGAGTTTGATTTGAGGGGAGCAGAGAATTGCATGAGTATAATTCCTTCGTAAAATATTGAAGGAATTATAGCAAAATAGGGTTAATCTAGTTTTTGAGACCTATAAGAGTCTGTAGAAGTTGGTCAGAAGTGGTAATTGTTTTACCATTTGCTTGAAAACCACGTTGGATGATAATTAACTGCGTTAGAGCACGAGAGAGGTCAACATTCGAAGCCTCTAGTGCTGATGACTGAATGAACCCACGTCCAGCAGTTGCCGCAGTACCAATAATTGGGTCACCGGAGTTGGCAGTTTGAACATAAACATTTCCACCCTCTGTTGTAAGACCCTCATTATTGGTAAATTTAGCCATACCAATCTGTGCAAGACCAAATGAACGACCATTAGAGAATGAACCAACTAAAGTACCCGATTGGTCAATTCTGATTCCGATTAAATCCCCACCTGTAAAACCATCTTGGCTGATTCCAGAAGTAGCAGAAGTACTATCAAAACTTGTCATTCCATCAAAAGTATTGGCAGTACCAAAACTCAGGTTTACCTGCTGGTCTGGGGATGAACCATTATTTGCCGAAAATGAGATGTTTGGTGGATTATAAGTTGCTATTGAACCATCATTATTAAAACGGATTGAACCTGTTTTTTCATCAAATGGTGCGATTGTATCAATAGTTGCTGGTTGAGGAACAGTTAGTTTCATGCTCCATGTACTCCCTGTCAGTGTATCAACAGCTGTTTTTCTAAACTCAGATCTTAGTGTATGTTTTGAACCAAGTGAGTCAAAAATATCAATAGAACTAGAGTGTGTAGCCGCATTAAAACTTTGAGAGTATGCTGTACCACCACTACCCACCGGAAGCACTGCATTCATCGCTACAAGGTTTGTAGTAAAGCGTGTATTTTCTGTTACACCATTAAGTGTTAGTGCTGTAATTTTAAGATTCATATCGTAATCATCAGCTGTTCCACCAAGGTTTTTTATTTGAAACTTACCCTGTTTATTTACAGTAATCTCTATATTATTTGTAAGAATACCATTACCATCTTTATCTACGGCACGTGCTTGTGTCTCTAATGAATAACGGAGATCTGCAATGCTAGTAAAAGTTTTTGGACCATTAACCACATTAATCGCTGAAGTTGGGTCATATCTATACTGGTATGCTGTCGTCTCTTTTCCATGACTTGTGGCTAGAGTTGTAACAGTTAATCCACTATTCGCATTACCTACTGCTGATACATTAATATTGTGCGATGCCGCAGGGTTTGAGTTTGCATTAACTAAAGTAATTTTCTCATTGACTACATCATAAGAGGCACTAATACCAGTAATAGATGTTTGTGCATTAATTGCCGATACATATCTGTTACCATTCTGAGCTACCGAGTTTCCGGCTTGTCCACCTGTTGTTTGAATCTGCTTAGTACTACCATCATCAAGTGAAAAAGTAATATCTAACTCAGCAGCACCAGCGGCAACGGAATTATTTGCAGCATCTTTTTTTGTAGCACTTAAAAATGAGGCCCATACACCTTGGTCGGCTTGGAGGGAAAAACCTTCTCCTGTCTCATTAAACATTACACCAATATCACCAGATGCAATTGCTCGTCCATTTGCATCAAAAGCATCCCCTTGCCCAGGGTTTGTTATGCTGTTTGGTGTTCCTGTTGGGACTGTGTATGCAGCTGAATAACTCTGAATGAGTGAACCAGAATTTAGGTTTGCTTTTAAAACAACCTCTTGAGTAGGATTTGCTGGAGTAGTAAGTCCTGGGGCAATTTTGATATTTGTAATTGGTGCAGTTGAGTCCACTTTTCCTGTTACGGAGTCACGGAGCCAACCTTGAGCGATAAAACCATTGTTATCAACAAAGTTTCCACCAGCATCAAATTTAAAGTCTCCTGCACGAGTGTACTTATATGTGTTCCCACCATCTGGAGAGATTACAAAAAAGCCATCTCCTTGGATTGCGACATCTGTATTTTTATCAGAGTTTTGAACCGAACCCTGAGAGAAGATACGTGTCATTGAGCTTACAGTAGAACCGAGTCCAACCTGCACAGCATTTTTACCACCAAGTGCTCCTTGAGGTGCAGTTGAAATTGATCTAGTCTGTGCTAAAAGATCAGAAAAATTGGCACGTGAGTATTTAAAACCTATTGTATTAACATTGGCAATATTGTTTGATTCTACATCCATCGCAACTTGGTGCGATTGTAGTCCAGATACACCGGAAAAAAGTGATTTTAACATTTTATATCCTTTTGAACTTTTTCATAATTATTTAGAAAACTGTGTTGTCTAAAAAGTATGTTTTAAATCTACTAAAGAGTAAATTTCTTTGTTAAAGAATAATTAGCATTTAGTGTTCCAACTTTTAAAATTGTTATGTTTGGGTTAGTTAGTTTGTTAGAGGAGAGTTTTATAAAAAGCCTTAGGCATCCATAGATAAGGCTTTTTGCATCATTTGGTCTGCTGTAGTAATAGATTTAGCGTTTGCATCGTAAGATCTTTGAAGTACAATTAATTGTGTAAGTCCTACATCTAGTCTAACATTTGAACCTTCTGTTTTAAAGTTAGTCACGTTAGCCCCTAAGATGTTATTGCCTTTTACATCTTTGTAGAAAATAGCATCACCACTATTTGAGCTCTGCTGAAAGCGTGTTCCAGTAATTCTCATCAGTCCTTGATCATTTTGAAAGTGAAAGAGTGCAATTTTTCCTACACTACTCTGCATACCATTACTAAATGTTGCTATGACTTCTGCATTTGGATTTATATCATAACCAACAAGATCTCCACCTATAGTTCCATTTGAGGAGCTTGATACTGATGCAGCAACATTATCTATTGCTGTAATACCAGTAAAGTCTGAACCTAGGTCTATAGAAACATTTGCACCGTTATTGTTAATAGACTTTAATGTGTTAGAAGCTATCGCTCCTCTCTCATCAAACTCAACAATACCTAATCGGGTATCATAAACTGTATTGCCATCTAAACTCTGCGTTACACCTTTTATATCCCAGCGTGTTCCTAGAGCATTTTGTGCTGCTGATTTTGTAAAAGTAAGCTTGAGTTGATTTTTATTATTTTGTGGATCAACAGCTGACGCACTGATAACAGTCACAGTATCGCCCGTTCCTAAGTTCCCAAAAAATTTTGCTTCTGAAGTTGGTTCCGCTGGGTAAGAGAGTGTTTTAGGAAATCTTAGTTTCTCTTGAGAAGCCACATCACCTAAGGGTAACTCGGTAATTGTTTTTGTTAAAACACCATTCTCTATATTTTTACCTCTTGTACCTAGAACAAAAAAACCATCGCCTGCTGTCACTAAGTCATTGTTTGCATCAAAGGTAAAGTTCCCTGCTCTTGTATAAAAAACATCTGCATTACCCTCTACTCCAAACCAACCATCTCCGTCAATGGCGATATCTGTACTCTGATCTGAGAGAAGAAGTGAACCTTGACTTAAATCCATAGCAGTAGCATCGATTCTGGTTCCAACACCAATTGTATTATCAATAGGACTACTTCCAGCGGTTGCGATACTCTGCTCAAAAAGTGATGCAAACTCTCCAGTATAACCACGATAACCTGGAGTGGAAGTGTTCGCCAGATTATCAGCAAGTACATCAATAGCCATTTGGTGTGCTTGAAGTCCTGATATCCCTGTATAAAATGCTTGTGTCATCATAATGAACTACTTTTAGTACACTTCAACAATTTTATTGAGTGGCACATAACTAGAACCGACTTTAACAAGAGCCTTACCATCTTCAAATCTTACAGACTCTATAGGGTATGCTCCAAGTCTTGTTTTAAGTGCATTCCCATCTGGATCATTGTAGCTTGCATTCACTCTATATATAGCGCTTTCAGCAGCAGTTCCATCAGATTTTTTTCCATCCCAAGTAAACTTATAGACTCCAGATGGATTCGTTCCTACATCAATGGTTGCAACGAGGTTATTTTCAAGATCTGTTATCTCAACTGTACCCTGTTCTATAGCCGATGGAAAGTAGACTTCAAATGTACTTGAAGTTCCTTCATCTAGTGTTATAGCATCGCTGCCCAAGTCTGCTGTTTTTCCAATAGCAGCTATGGTTGCAAACTCTTGTGAACTACTCAGTGATGCTGCTAAATTTGCTAAGGCTTTGTTTGTATTTTCAGAAGCTTCTAATGTAGCTAATTGAGAAGTTTGACTTAAAATCTTCTCACTATCCATAGGCTCTGTTGGATCTTGGTACTGTAGCTCTACAAGTAAAAGCTTTAAGAAGTCATCTTTTGATAAGATACTCTTATCTTTGTTGGTAACCTTTTCTTGTAACTCAGCATTTGTTGCTGCATTGAGTCCTGTTGATGTAATTGCCATTGCTTATCCTTTATGCATAGTCAGGGACTATAATTTCTAAAGAGCTTAATATCTCTTCATTTGTCTCTTCATTTTCAAAATAAGTGTATTCATCTTGTGCTTTATGCTCATCATGACGACTCTGCTGCTGATGTGATGCACTCGAGTTATCACTTTGTGAAGAGTTATTAAAGTTTAATGAAGCATTATTTATTCCACTGTTATTTAACTGTGCTCTTAGCTCATTAACATTCATTGAGAGAGTATTTATAGCCGCAGTGTTTGAACTCAAGTTTATATGTAAGTTTTTTCCACGTTGCACAATAGTCAAATCGACTTCACCGAGTCTTTGAGGGTTTAGTTGTAGTTTGACTCTTGTAAAGGGTGCTTTATAATCTTCAATGGCAGTTTTTACATCCGATGAGAGATATTTAATCATCTGTTTTGCTTCATTAAGTTTTACTTCAAAACTATCACTTTTATGTATATTTAATCCATCAAGTTTAGAATTTGTAGTTGATTCACTCTCTGGTGAAACTAAAAGAGACTCTAATCCTTTACTCAGTTGTGTATTGAGACTTGGTGCTATCACTTTTGCATTCTGAACAACAAAGTCAGCTGTTAAAGAGCTCTTATCATGTGATGGTCGCTCTCCTCTAAGAAGGGATTTCAGAGTTTCATCTGCCTTTAGTTTTGGAGACTTCTCATCCATTTTAAATACTCTATCCGCAACAACTTTCTGTAAAGCAGCCTCACCAATTACAGCTTGAGCTTTAAAAAGTGGTGTTACTTCAAGCTTTGAGAGATTTACTTGTTTTGGCTCTTTTTGGTGTGCTAGTTCTGTAGTGGGTAGATCTTTTAGAACTTGTTTTGGTATTTCAGTTTTTTGTTCTACTTTAAGCTCAGGCTTAAAAGACTCTTTAGCTGAAATCTCTGCATCTTTTACTGCGAGTTTTGGTGTCTCTACTTTTTGTTCTGCTTTAAGCTCAGGTTTGAGGGACTCTTTAGCTGTACTCTCTACATTTTTTAAAGCAATTTTTGGTTCAAGAGTAAGTGCTTCTTTAAGTTTTGGAGTTTTACCTTTTGATTCCGTTTTGAGTCTCTCTTCGTGAACATTCAAGACAATTTTTGGTGTAATTTTTGCCTCTACTTTAGAAGTAACACTCTTTTTCACCTCTTCAACACTAATTTTATGCACATATATTCCAAACTTATTGGCAAGTTGTGCTAAACCTTTAAGTGTTTTAGGAAAATCTCTCATTTCAGATTTTTTATACTCTGGACTCTGTAAAATTTTAGATTTTAAGTACTCTTTAGCATTTAAAACAAGAGTTTTTAACTCTTTTGGTGTCATACTCGCTGTTAATGCAGGGTTTAACTCTATAATTTCTCTAAACTCTTTTGGCTGCTGTTTCTCATTTTTTAAAAGTGATAAAAGTAGACCATTTTTTGAAGTTGACTTTGTGTCCTTACTCTCGGTAGCTTGTGTAGCATCCTCTAAAGAGAGTACTAAAGCACCATTTTGAATAGTTTTTAAATCATCTTTAGAGTTTATACCCTTGAGAAGTTGACTAAAAGAGAGCAGTGGTGCTTCATCATTTGTTGTTGAGTTTAGAAGGGAAGATGTAGTTGTTTGGGGTTCTAATAGTTGTGTAATCATCTTATACTCCTATAACCTTTTATACAAGGTTTTTTATAGAAGTAGCATTATCTATTCCAACTAACAGAATCTCGCCAAACGTTAGTAGTGTCGTGCGAACCTATCGAGACAGTTCAAGTCATTTTTATAAAATGTACTTACACTATCTTGCATGCTACCTAAGAGTTCTTCGGGGGACTCTCCATCAGCTGGGTAACTTAGTAAAAAAGAGTCTAAATATCTAGCATAAAAATCATCAAACATCTTTTTGACCATCTCTGCTCCATACTTATCTGTATAAGGAAGAACAAAAAAGTAATGACCAGCATTGTTAACAATGGAGTCCGATGTTCTCAGTATATCTTTTAGAGATGCCTCAACAATATCAGCAGAGATATCAGAGAGATCGCAATAAAGCAGTGTAAAGCTCTCTGCACGGTTTTCATCTAGTCTATCTGCAATACCCATATTTAAAGCAAGTAGTTGCTTAAAGTCTTCAAACTCAAAATGAATTCCAGCCATCTCAAAAACTCCTCATAAATTTTTATAAATTCAGTATATCAAAAACTTAAAGAATAGTAAAAGGTTTCATCAATTCACGGGAACTAAAAGGTGATCCTGTAACTTCCTCACCATCAAAAGAGAGTGTGTAACTATTTTCAACAGAAGTTTTGCAATAAACCAAAATTGCTTGAATTGCTAAATCTTTGTCATTTTGTGTTGCATTTTTACTCAAAAGAGCATGTGGACCTGGTACTCCAACAGTTCTTATATGATAATATTTATCATTTTCTATCGCTTGAAGATGAGAATTTTCCTCTTGATTACGACCAATAACAAGTTTTGCATCATCTGCTAGACGAAAATGACGACCAAATTTCATCACTGGAATATCTTTAACCTCAAACTTATCATATTTTATAAAATCAAACATCTTTTTCCCAAAATTTTCATCTGTTAAAAGACACCCTCCCCCTGGAGACTCAAAATCATCTAAACCTATCTCTCTGGCTAACTCTAACTGACGGTCACGTGAGCGTCCTGTTATACCCTCTAGTTTGTCTCTATCTACCCAGCCTTTCTCTTCCGCTATAGTAGGTGCTAAACGCAGTGCAGACATAGGGCGAAGGAGAAGTCCATCGCAGTTTGATTCATTTAAAACAGTCTGCAAAGCATCCTTGTTTTGACTCATAGGACGCTGCCCCATGACCTCTCCACTAATTAAAAATGATGCACCTTCAGCTTCCATAATACTTTTTGCAACTGCAAACATCTTTGCATGGCAGTCAATACAAGGGTTGAAGTTTTTTCCATAACCATGTTTAGGATCAAAAAGAACATCTTGAAGGTACTCACTCTGAATATCTATAATTCTTAACTCTGCTCCTACTTGGTCGCACATACTCTGCATATGTTCAAGTCTATCTTTAGTACTTCCAAAACCTGTGTTAATGTTAACAGCGAGGACTTCGATACCTTGGTCTATTATAAGTTTTATTGCTAGTGTGGAGTCTAATCCACCTGAGAAGAGGGCTATAGCTTTCATTTTTTTCCTTGTTAAAGCACTTGAGATTCATAAGAAAAATTAATTTTCATACGAAACCAGTTTACCTTGTTTTAATAGTGTAATTTTACCACGAAATTTACGAATATAAAATGCTTTCTCTTCAAAAGAGATATTTTGTTGTATATTTACTTTTTTTAACTCTCTCTCGTAGTGGCGCATCAAAAAAGTGTTTAACTCAGCTCTTAACTCCTCTTCGCTCTCGATGGAGACAATACTCTCATCTACTAAAATTGCCATAAGTGCAGGTTCATCTCTTATACCCCCAAGAGCAGCGGAGAGTTCGGCGGAATGAAACTGTAAAAGAGAGGGGTCTAAAACATCTAAAATTTGGTCTATAAAGTTTGGAGACTCGAGAACTGTTTTAACAATACTAAGCTCCCACATATCTTTATGGGAATTTTTTTGAATAAGAGGTACATTTTGATTATTGAGATTTCCATTGTTAACTTTTATGAGCGACGGAGAGACACCCAAACCTCCCAAACGTGATGCGAGGTAAGTTTTGTACTCCTCTTGAAGTAGTCCAGAGAGAGTTTTAAGATAAGCCACTCCCTCTTGCATACAAGACTCTTTGGCTTTTGGATCTCGCAGGTCATAGAGTGAAAGAATCTCATCTAAAACAAACTCTATAAAAGCCTTTGGCTCTCTAAACATATTTGCCAACTCTTCCACTCGTCCATCTTTTACCATATCTGCTGGGTCTAACCCACCACCAAAAACAACCACTCCACCATTAAAACCAGAAGCACTTAGAAGTTTAGATGCCTTGAGTGCTGCTGCTCGACCAGCCTTATCTCCATCATAAGCCATTACAACTCTTGGATCACCCTTTCTTAAAAGTGGAAGATGCTCAACCGTCAGAGCCGTCCCTAACGTGGCTACAGCATTATCAAAACCTGCTTGATGGAGCATAATAACATCTAGGTAACCCTCTGTAATTATAATTTCACTCTTTTTATGAAGGGTTTTTTTAGCATGATGGTAGGCATAGAGCAGACGAGATTTATTGAAAAATGGTGTCTCGGGAGAGTTAACATACTTCGCTTGATGCCCTGTAATTGTACGCCCGCCAAAACCAACTAAAGAGCCATTAGCTGAATGAATAGGAAAGGTAATACGCTCTATAAAACGGGCAAAATTTCTTCCCCCATCATACCCTATGACACCCATCTCAACGGCTTCATTCATAGTAAACATCTGAGACTTAACATAGTTAATTGTAGCATTTGAGTCAGGTGCATACCCAATACCAAACTTCTCAACACTACTCTCATAAATGCCACGCTCTTTAATGTAAGAAAGAGCAGTCGGTTTTGAATTTAAGAGATTTATATACCAAGCGTTCAGTGCATCCATAACCTGTGAACGTGGTTTGTTATGTTTGTTATCGGTATAACTGAGTGTAAAGTTATAAGAGTCTGCTAGTTTTTCTAAGGCTTCTGGGTAGTTGAGTTTTTCATATTCCATCACAAACTTAACACTATCTCCACCAGCACCACAATTTCCAACTGCAAAATGATTTGCTAAAAAAGTATGAGTTTTATCTTTGACTGTTATATCGTATACCAACTCTTCATGCCCAATATTTTGAATATTTTTTACTTTTATAAAAAGATATTCAATACCACCTATCTTCTCATAAAAACTCTCAATAGACTCTCTCTTTTTAAAATAGATAGTATATGCTGTTTTATGCTTCACTCCATTTTTATCGATTGACTCTTTTGAAACCCTGCAGCTAGGAAGCATATGTAAAGAGATAGCCAAGTCCATGATTTCATCTGCTAAAGTTTCACTTATAGTGTCATATGTACTTCTAGAATAACAACCATCTCCATCCATAAGACCTTTAAAAAGAGACTCTCGTAGTTCAGATGATGTAGAGTTAAACCAAAAAGGGTAGGATTTATTTTGAGCACCTTTTTGAAAAAGTTTTGTGAAAACATACTCAAGGTTTGTACTAGATACTGTAACTTCTAGAGAGTTCACTCTATCTTTTGGGTAAAAAAGTTTTGCTTCCTTGTTAAAAAGTTTTTTAACTATTTTAACTATTTTTTCTGCATATTTTTCCTCTTTTGCAGATATTGAAAACTTTATTCCACCTCTATAAGAACTCCCCTCTGCAACATAAAAACCAGCTAACCACATAAAGTCTACATTGAGTTTTATCTTATCTAGTTTTTCTACACTAGGACCAAAATTATTCTTTTCCCAAAAAGATGATACATTAAGGTACTCTTTTTCTAAAAGCTGACGATTATTTGGGTATAAAAAATAATCACCCACAGCTATATTATTTGCAAACTCACGTTTAATATCTAAATTATAGACTCTCTTTTGCTTTTTTATACGGCCATAAAATTTAAGTGGACGGCTTTTTTCAACTCTCAAGTAAGGTAGAGTTGCTATGGCATCCTCTTTTTTAATAACCAACATATCATGGTTTTGAGTAAAAAAAGATGCCTTTGCACTCAGTGCTGTTTGAAACATCAAAATATCAAATTCACTCGTATGATGAACTGTTTCTATAACCTCAGTAGTGAGACCATTGGCAGCAAAAACTATATCACCAACTTCAATATCTTTTATCTCTTTATACCCACTTGGTGTTGTGATCTTCTGGTAAGGGGGCAGACATCCAAAACAGTGGTAAATCTGTTTTTGAGGGCTTACTACAAACGAGGGAGATTTCTCATCATGAAAAGGGCAAGGTGACTTAAAGTTCGCCCCTGCTTTTTTAAGCTCCACATACGAACCTACAACATCAACAATATCAAGTCGTGCTTTTAAAGCTTCTATGGAGTCTTGTGCAATCATAAATGAATTATATCTTGTGGAGGTTTAAAAGGAGGTTCGCAGCATTTAAGAAGTTTTAAATGCTGCATATATTTAGATTATTTTTTTGATATAAGCAAAGGACTATCTGCTATTGCAGCAGCAAGAATTTTATTTAAATCATCTAACACTGTTTGAGCTAGAGGTTGGTAAGTGGCAGCTTCAGTTGCATTTATATCACCACGTGCAACGGAGGCAGAAACAGCACCTTTAAACATGTTTTCAAACATAAAAATAGGATTTAAAATACTAATACTAATTGTTTTGTTAGTATCGTCATTTTTATCAAGGTAAGTAGTTATTTCACATGGAAGTGCTGTGATATACTCAGAACCAAGTTTTGTTGCCATTTTCGCATATGTTGGAGAACATGCCTCTGCTATAAATACACCGGGAACTGGTATTGGTTCTGGTCTTGCTGAACGCCATTTTGAATTTGTAGATAAACCTGCAACAATCGTATCGGCTGTGGCAATATCTGTACCAAGCTTCACAATTATCTCTTCTGCAAGTTGTTTCGCTTCTGCTTTTGTAAAGGCAGATCCATTCTTTTTCTTATAGCTTGTAACAACATAAATATCATTATCTGTCAAAGCATCAATATCTGATTGAGTAAATTTTGGTCCCATCTGTGTTGTTAACTCTGTTAATGGCTCACCTGTTAAAGAGGTTAAAATCATCGTTCTTAATTCTGATTTTACATCTTCTGCCATCTGTTCTAGTGCTCCAGTAGGATCTGCAATACCTGGAAAAAAGATACTAAAAATAGCACTTGCATCTAACATATCCACATAAACATTTTTTCCATCACTATGGACTGAAACTTCACATGGAAGGGCAGAACCATGAAGCTGTCCAGTATTGGTTGCCTGTTTTGCATAAGCACCATTACAAAACTCTATAACTCGTGTTTTATATGTAGCATTTAACTCTTTATTCCATGCAGGAATCGGTATCATATCTCCTAGTCCATCATTTATCTCGCCCTTACCAATATTTGCACCAGCTATGACCCAATTACTAGGAAAACCTAGTGCTGTCGCCTCATTTGTAGTGATAACATACTCAGCTATCTTAGTTGCGATACTATTAATATCTGCCGATGTTCCAGGAATTGACAATACTCTTTGATACGGCTGAACTGTTTTAACAACGGGTGTCTCTTCATCATCTTCTCCACACCCTGTAAAACCTGTAATCAAAAGTGTTGCTAATGCGACTCAACCTAATAACTTTGTATATTTCATATCTAACCTTTCTATTAATTTCTTCATGTATTATTATAAATAATTATGAAACACAAGCTTTAAATATAAAAAAAACCAATATTAAATTGGAAATGTTTCTATTTGTATCATTTTTAATAATATAATCACATAAATGTGATTATATTATATTTGAAGTTCTTTGTAACTACTTAAATGCTATATTGCATCTCTAAAAAAAGGAGACTAAATGCAGCTTAACAAATACTCTTTTTATGAAAACTTAACAGATATTTCTTTAGAATTTTTGCAAAAAAACCTCAAACCTATCTCCATTCCGGAGGGAAACCTACTCTTTTTTCAAGGAGAGGTCTGTAAAAATATCCTCTTTTTAACAAAGGGAAGTGTTCGTCTCTATATACAGTCCGAACATGCAGAGGAGATAACTCTTTATGAGCTAAACCCCGGAGAGCAGTGCATAGTCAACACCGCTTCAACCATCTCCCAAACGGAGGCGATAGGTTCGGCTGTAACACTCAGTGACATAGAGGGTTACCTTCTAGATGTACAGAGTGTAAAAGAGCTGACTCGTCAGAGTGATGCCTACCAAAACTACCTCTTCTCTATCTATACTCTACGAATGGGACATTTAGCACAGCTGGTGAATGACATAAAATTTAAAAACTTAGATGAGCGAATCTTAGAGTGGCTTACTTCTCATGGCAATAAAATCATCTACACCACCCATGAGAAAATTGCAAACAACTTAGGAAGCAACAGAGTTGTCATAAGTCGTGTCTTAAAAGAGTTAGAAAAAGATGGAAAAGTGTTAATGACAAGGGGCGCGATTAAAGTTGTGTAACCTATGTTACAGACAGAATGATTACTTTTTTCTATAATACGGCATATTAAAAGAAAAAGGAGTTATCATGTGTTTTAATGCAGGAATAGCTGAT
>Ga0256824_10000254_pt1 | contig 19603 bp, 34 predicted proteins | sample CV67metaG_FD_191570 | JGI IMG/M metagenome (GOLD analysis project Ga0256824, IMG submission 191570) | Hydrothermal vent microbial communities from East Pacific Rise, Pacific Ocean - CV67 | ecosystem: Environmental > Aquatic > Marine > Hydrothermal vents | place: Pacific Ocean: East Pacific Rise...
GGATGGAATGGAAGGTGTTTATGACGCACTAAGAATAGACCATAAAAAGTGGAGAGAAGAGGGGATAATGGAGGAGTGTGGTGCTGAATGTCAGGAGCGTAGGCAGCTAATGGACATACAAGCTAAAGAAATTTCAGAGCAATACCAGAATCCACTCAGTATGGGTGATGAAGAGTTTCTTGCACGAAACGAGATGCTAGGCGAATAGCCTAGTGCCACGTTAGCTGAGGAACTACTCTCATTCTTTCGTTCTCCTTTTTCCTGATGTTCTTATATTTTCGTCTATCCCAATCACCTAGGGAATTCTTGATCATAGGATGCATAATGTTACCATTTGGTCTTCTCTTTCTTACGCACTTATAGCAAGTACCTTGCCAGGTGAATGCCATACGTCCACCACCTGCAGGCTTCAATGTTACCATTCCACTATCTTTAACCTGCATTAACCCACACCAGTTACATTCATACATTCTAAGCATCAATATCACCTTCTATAACTTCGGCATCTTCATACAACAGTCTACTCTCGGCAATCTCAAGTGAAGTGTTTGTCCCGGCTTTGATTCCTGTCTGCTGTTGCAATGCAAGTCTCTGCATCTCATCTCGCAAGGACTGAATCTCGTCCTGCCCTTTGATTCCAACCTCTAATTCAAACTTTTGAACTTCATTTGGAGCCGTATATTTCAGAACACTCTCTGCTGCAGCAATCCTGTCTTGATCTCTTATCGAGTTATACATCCTGTCGTATTGAACATTCAGTGCATCCTGGAACTTAGGAGCATTCAGTATCTTGCTTGGCAACAATGCTTGCTCAGCAAGCTTCATCACCAACTCATTCCTTCTGTATGCAGTTACGAATGGGGATATCTTGGAACCACGGATAGTTTCTTCGCTCATCCTTGGATCCAGATCATTCCACTTGGTCATCAGTCTTTGATATCTGTCTGGGAATGTAAGCATATACGCATCAATATCAGAATTATCAAGTAACTTATGTGCTACAAACTTGATAGCATTCATATAATCCTTGACTGCATATGCACCAGTGCTCATCACTTGAGATAGACTCAGGAAATTCTGCTTATAGTGCTCAGCAAAGTCCTCACCTTCATCACTTGCAAGTTGGTTCAGAGTATCAACAACACCTTGTGTAATCATCGTCCGTCTATTCTTTGGCACAGATGCCTTCAGCTCATCAAGTGTTAACATGCACACCACCGATGTACAATAAAGTACAGTGCTGCAGCAAGGGCTATACTCACTAATCCTATGTCTAATTTAAAATTCATCCAAACATCCTTTTATATTTTTCAACTTGTTTCTTATACGCTTCACAATCTTTCTGGTTCTGCTCTGCAACTGTCATCTTCTTCCTTTAAGTCTGTATATTTTTCTATTAACTCTTTGAATGAATATGCTGTACCATATGGATCATTCTTCGTTGGCTTATTCATCAGCTCAACCCACTCCTTGGCTTTATTGCTCAACGTACACTCATCCCTGTCCATATTCTCCCTCAGTATCTGCTTCATAGCATTACGCGTCATCTTCTTCCTTTAGGTTTTGTTGAGGTTAGTATACCAGAAATTATATAATTTTTTATATAACATTTTCAAATAATTTCATTATGACAAAAAACGTTATCTACCTTTTAACTCAGTGTGTGTGTGCTGTGAGCACTCTGCTCTACATACCCCCCGGGGTCTTTAGAGTACTCCTTATTTCACATACACCTGTGGTACCTGTGTCTCCTCTGATCTATGAGGCCACCACTCTAGGACTAGCTATGTATAACATACTACTCTCACTCATGCGTCTTGTTGCTGCCGTCTTGGCTCTACTCACCATCCCATTGTGGTTCATGCTTGCTGTGTCTATTGACATACTGTATGCACTCACTGGTATGCGTGTACTACGTAGGGCTCAAGCCTTCATCATCCTACGCATGCGTCAACACTTTAGATAGTAAGATCTTCCACTGGGCGGATCTACGGTGTCTAAATCACACCCATGTACATAGTGCATGCACCTGCGGCTCATAAGGGCGGGGTAAAAAGGAGTATCCAATGGGTACATTTATTAATAAAGATTTAAACAGAGTTGGCAAGTCTGCCGTAGTATTAACAATCGGTCTTCCTGTTCTACTGATCAAAGGTTATAGCAAAGGCTTAGAAACTTTTATGCCTGGTATCACAGAGCAACTAGACAGTTCTGGATATATTGATTTGGCTTCTGGTAACGCAGAGGTCTATGAGTATATTGCAGAGAAGATTATTAGTGCTTTCAAGGGTTCGTCTGTATTCTTAACGAAAGAAGAGATTCAGAAAATCAAGGATGAAGCGATAGATATTGCCGATAATGCTGGTCAGGACTACGATGTAGTTGTGAGCGGACTTATTGCTGCGGCCTTAACGGCTAAAGCGAAAGCTCAGTCTAAATCCTAATAGATTTAACTCTCTCACCTTCGGGTGGGTTTGTTAAGTTTATAAACTTACAAGTGAGTGATTGACAACCACTTTCTTAGAATGCTTATATCGAGCTTCAGTTAACGTATAACTGTAGTTTGTGGGCATTAAATGATTATTGTATATCTATATACTTTATGTAGTTCTTCCTGTAGTTGCACGAAGAGGATGTCTAAGGAGAAGGTTACACACCGAGCGTAGCGAGGTGACTAAATGAAACCAACACCATAGACTAACACAATCCTCTGAGTGGATGACATAGGAAGATATTTCATGCCTTTTTGGACACATCTTGAACCAACATCAGTTCGGCTAAGAGGATGCCAAGGAGATTACAATCTTTGGCTAACAAACACACATAAGGGAATGGTAATTATGTCTATTGTTGTAGTGTTATTTTAAGTAATTAAAAACTAAACAAAACATAAACTGTAATACTCAATACAAGTGTATTACCTTAATCAACCCTTAAGCATCAAACAAAAGGATAACAAATGATGAAAACAGAAATAACGAGTAAATTAATTAGAGGTGGCAAATACATGATTCAAATTGAAAAGAATAAGACATTCTATGATGCTGACATGTATTTCCCAGAATACAACGAGATCAGACTAAGACTTAAGTGTCCTCATAAAAACTATGAGGTTAGTCTCATGAAGAACGACTGGATGCCTCAAGATGTAAACAAAGAGACAAACTACAGAGAGATAGCAACAATCACTGATGTTGATACAGACAATGAATACATTGATACTGGAGTTCGATTTGGTATCAATGATGCCGACTCAAGATTTGTATTAATGTTGTCTATTGCTGCGTACTCACAGGCTGAAGATGCTAGGTCATTTCACGACCTTACATATGATGAAGACTTTCAACAAGCAATTATTGATGAGATCGACAGACAAGTAAAAGCAAAGGCTGCATAATGATTAAGTTTACAACATTACCAAAGACAACTCTTGAGTTGATAGCTGAGGCTGGGATAACATATTCCACAAGTAAAAGAATTGATGGTGGAGGTTACAACAACTTGTTCCTTAGAACCAAAGACTGTACTTACTTGGTATCTCCAAGTAGAACTCTTGTTCTCAATGAGCTTGACAATAACAATGTTGAGATCATTGGTGATTATCCAACGGTATGTAGCGTTCATGACTTCTATATGATGGAGTGGGTTGAGCGTGGTATTCACGATAATGATGTCACACATAGACCACTTGATATTACTATTGGTAGATGTCGTCCAGATCAATTGCGTAGCGTATGTGCTGAAAATCTTGAAGAAGAGGCATCTATGCTTATTAGTAAGATGACTTGGAGAAAACGTAGACTTGGAGTGCTCAAGACTAGAGATGATGGCACCAAACAATCAAGAAATGAAATGATTGAGCTTGAGTGTGATATAGAGGATCTCGAAGATGATCTTAGACAATTGAATGTAGCCATTTCGGCAATAAAGGATAACAAATGAAACACATAATTGAATGTAAAGAGAAGCACGTTAGAGTTCTCAATTTGAAACTTATTGATGAGTATCAGCATGCTAAGAAGTCATGTTCTATTGAGCATGAGGTCTATTGGTTGAACCAAGCTCGTGTTACTCAAGATGAGATCAATAAGAATAAAGATGCTGTTAGGGCTTTGCTTGAAGAGATGAGAGCAGAGCATGAGCGTATTGTATCTAATAACCACTATAAGAGTGAAGCTATGGACTATCTCGATAAGTCTATTAGGCTTAACGAAGAACTTAAATATTGTCTTGGGCAGCAAGACAAAGAGAATCTTTCTCGTCGTGATCATGATGACCTTGTTGAGGAAGAGACTGCTCTTCGCAATGAGATCAAATACAGTGATAAGATGGTTAAGCATTACAACACAAAGATTGATTGGTCACTTTAGAACCAACTCTATGGCAGCTATGCCAATTTAAAATAGCTGGTATCTAACCATTAAAACAATACTGTAAGGAGTATAGCGTGAAGAAATTTGAATTAAGTGCATTGGTTGCACAAATGATAGAAAGAAAAGATGTAGATGAGTCAATGAGTCGTTCAGTGTACAAGAAAGCAAAGAAACAATACATTGCTGAGCTGGTAGATGATAAGATGCTTGCAAATATTGCAACATATTTCACTGAGTACCAAAGAGCTATCACTGTTCAGCGTATTGATGGAGAGAAATACTCTCATACTGATGTTGCACCTTCTATCACTGATAGCATGAGTGCTGCACAAAAGAAGATTGCATACTTACCATATAACAATGGTAGACGTATTAGCCTGTTCAAGAAGAGTGAGCTAATTACCGAGATTGCATTGCAGAATTTGAGCATTAAATCACTCAAAAAGATTATGGATGCTCTACTTGAGAGATACATGGATAGCTTGAGAACCAAGTATCCAGGTGATATCGTAGTAACTGCTGTGCACGATACAATCAAGGATGCTCTTGGTATCCCTGATGAATTGACTGCTAATGTTGGACAAATTATTTATGGTTTGAAATATGCCGGAGTGATTGGCATGGAGAAGGTAAACTCTGTTACTGATGCCAAGAATAACATGTGGATGGTTAGTGTAAACTTTACTGACTACCTTGAGCTTTATGAGCTTAGACGCATGACGGCTAAGCACTACTCAAGACTATTGATTGATGATGATATTGATGAGAATTCATTCATCATCTCTCAGCGTAAGTGGAGATATGATCAGCCAACTCTTGTTGATGGCATCATTGACACTATGAACAAGCAAAGACAAACTAGATTTGAGTTTGCTGACTATGTTGATAGAGAACACATCCGTGAGGCTGTGCTCAAGAGTATCCTTCCCGACTCTGAGTATACTGCTCTTCTTAGAGAGCGTATCCTTGAATCAGATGTTGATGTTGGTAACGATTTCAACGGCAAACAAGTTGGGCTGAGTGCTGAGTACGAGTGGGCTAAAGTTGAGGTTAGATTTGCACTAATGGAATATGATCGTATCATGCTACATGGTGGGGCATTTTACATCGACAGATTTGTCGATGGTGCTAATAGAATCTATGAAAAGAGAACATACTTTGGATTCCAAGGAACCAAAGAGTTTAGACAGATCATTAGATTCAGAAACAAAGAAGTTGTTACTGAAGAAGGTAGACAAGCATATTTAAATGCTTACTGCTCAATCAATGGTATTGATAAGGCATACTTTAGTGCTGAACATGCTCTAGAAGAGTATGGTGATGCATGGGGATACCTACATGCTTATACTAACCCTGAAGTTCCTACAGGTGCTATCGTATTCCAGGATGCTACATCACAAGGTACACAACTGTATGGCGTAGCAACAGGTTCCGAGTCATTACTTAGACAAGGTGGAGCGTGGAATCTAGCTGATTCAACATTAATTAAGGCATATGTTATGCTTGCTGCAGAACTCAATGATGCTCTTGGAGCATGGTGGATTACTGAGCAGTATAAAACTAAGCCTGATACTGCCGACTGGGAGATTAAAGTGTTTGATTGCTTTACTTCCGATAATGTGAAGTCAATCAACATGACTAAGCTGTACAACGTAGGTAAAGAGCGTATCCTTACTGGTAAAGGCTTTGCTGCCTCAAAAACAGATGAGGAAATGACTGAGATACTTAATATCATTGAATATGATGAGGAGTATGAGAGTGACCTCAGCAAGCTTGGTCGTCTTAGACCACTAATGATGACTGCTCGTGAAGCAGGCTTAACCATTAGCAAAGAAGACATGTGGAAGATATTCGACAAGGCTATCTGGAAGATTGCATCACCAGCATTGGTTGCAATGGACAGAATTAACACTATTGTTAAAGAGTTAGACAAGACTGAAGTCTTCGAGTGGAAATCACTTGATGATGTAAACAATGTGTATGCTATGGTTGCACACAAAGAAGAGTCTGTTAACTGGATTACTGAGCTTGGAGCTGTTCACAGCTACACACACAAGTTCAAAGTTCTAGAAGCAGGTTCTAGCTGGAGAGGTGTTGCACCTAGAGTCATTCAGTCTACTGATGGCTTTCTTGTTCGATATGTTACAAATGACAATGACTTTGATATTGTTACTATCCACGATTCATTCGGTTCGCATGGTAATGATGCTAAGGCAGTGAAACAGTCCTATAACAATGGACTTGTTGAGTTGTTTGATAAAGATTACCTTACTGACATTCTTTGTCAGTTTATGTGTCGCAAGGTCAAGTCACTTCAACCACAGGACGAAGAGACTAGATCTAAGATCGTAATGAATCTTAGAAATGCTACACATGCATTAGATTGGGCATAAGCCCTTCAAAAGATATACAATGATCAATGTGTTAACAATATACATTGAAGGGCCTAATGGGCCCTTTGATGTGCATTGTGGCGTGTCTGTACTAATAGCTTAATTGCTTCACGGTACAGACTCTTTTGCCACCTTGTACAACTCTTTGCGGAGTTATTCGCTGGAATTTATTCCTTCGACTTCCTCCGTAACTGCCACCTATTCAAGCACGCAGCGAAGCTGCGTGGGGTGAGTCACCCACATAAGTGGTTGATACCTTTAGAAAGGAGGTAATTAAATGTCAAATACTCCAAACTCGAAAGAGATGGAGGAATTAAAGGCACTTATGGCCAAAGAAGCTCTAGCTTCTGAAGACAACGCTGACGATAAGAAAGTAAAGTACTATCGTGAGAAGAAAGCGAAAGAGTTTGCATCTGCATACGTATTCGTTAAAGACTTCAGAGCTGAGTTATTAGAAGCAGATCCGGATATTAAAATCACGGAGAAGCTATTGGCTGATAAGCTCTTTGAACTTTGGGATGCGAAAGCATCAAACAAAGGCGAAAGAGAAGTCTAATTCCAACATCAAATGGAACCACCACTGTGCTCCTTACACATAAAAGTGAAGTTGTGCACGGTCCGTGGCTCCGTTACTAGCAGCGAGCACAGGTTTCCGTAAAGAGAACACTTTACAATGGATACTCCTTACTGTGCTCACTGGTGGTAACACCATAACCAAATAGAGAATGCCCGATGATATGGGAAACTCACTAAAAAATATCACTATTAGCCCACCCAACAGGCTCGAACAGTGGGAGACGATAAAAACTCTAAATCAAGAAGAACGCAGAAAGCAAACTGTACAAAACTCAATACTCTCCAAGTAATCGCAAGAGCCTGGCCAGGTCCAAGTAGAGAGGAACCAACGCACCTGCCGTTGTCGTAAAAGGACTATAAACTCATGTCCCTACGAAAGCAGGCTAGTATATAGCATAGAGTGCAGATGCTCACCACGACCTGGTCGAGAGTATCCCAGGCTGGCCTTATTTAGAGTCTGCACTCCATGGTGTATACAATCACCAAATAAATGCTGTAAGGAGCATAATATGACAAAAGAGTCAAGAAGTACATTGGTATTGTCCATCGCAGGTGGACTAATGGGATCAGGAGCCACGCTATTAGTGTGGTCAATAGTTGCATACCTAGCAACAAAATTTTAAAGGATAAATTATGAGTACACTTTTAAGTAAAATCACACCAGATGTGGTTAAATCATTCAACGATGACATCCAGAGAACATTCCTGGATCCATTAAACCCTACTCTCACAGACCTTGATGAGCAAAACAAAAACATTACAGACCACCTACTGTCTGAAGGTATCACGCCTGAACAGATACAGCACTACGTAGATGTCTCTCGTGCACAACTCGATCCATATCTTGAAGAGATGGCTACCAAGGCTAGAATGAGAGCTGAAATTATTGCTGAACTTGAAGCAGATAAAAAGGCTAAGTAATGGCTGCCACTAAAAAGAAACCTGAGCGTAAGCTCAGAGATGAATGGGTAGAATGGGCTAAACGCATTAATGCTATCGAAGAGAAACGTAAAGATCTAAACCCACTAACTGGTAAGGCTATTGACCTTACAAGAGAGTACCACGAGGTACGCAAAGAAAATCCACAAATGTGGGAGGAGTAGTAATGATAAATACATGGATGATGTTTCTAATGGGATTCGCAGTGTTCTTGAACCTGTTCGCAATCAAATGGAAACTAGAAAACGAACGCTTTGCTGACGCAGGACTTGATGCTGCGGTACTTGTTCTTATTGGCTGGCTATTTAGCTCATCAATATCAGGACTAATGATAGGTACTATTGCATCATCATTGATGTCACTGTACCTATTGATTTCACCTCCAAAGTTGGATATGCTAGAAGATATCTAAAAAATGTGACAACCTCAACTGAATCTTCAGTAGATGTCACATTTTAACCTCAACTTACCTCAATACAGAAAGGAGGGCAAATCACATCAAATGCAAAAAACAAAAAACATGTAATGTTTGCGACGGTACGTTCAAAATGGAACGTGGCTGTATGCTTGAAAAGAGATGCCCTGCCTGCAGGTTCCTTGGGCTTCAAAAGATAAATGGTAGCCCATTTTACAACTTGAGGTATAGAACTTTAGTGAAAACTGAAGGAACAGGTAGATCTTACGTATGGTACGATCAAGAACCAGCACTTAAAACTATGTTCGAGTACGTATCAATCAGATCTTCATGTGATGACCTTGAGCGAAGAGTAATCAAGGAAGATTATGTCAGGAAGCTACTTGAGGTTGCAACTAATGAAGGTAAACTAAACGAAAGAGAATATTACGCTTTAGTCTTCATAGATATGGGTGATCACACATATAGTGAACTTGGGAAAGAACTTGGTGTAACCGCAGCAAGAGCAAACCAAATATATGGAACAGCCTTCAGAAAGATGAGACATCCAAGAATATACAAGGAAATCAGAAAATATGAAGACTAAAACAGTAAAGCTTGTACCAAATGAAGACCTACAGAACCAACTCTATAACCTTGTGGGTAATAGGAAGGTTCTGCACATAGTATGTGAATTAAATCACATTGATAAGCTCAAGATAAAGGGACAGATACAGGAAGCTGCTAAGCAACGCAGGAAGCCTATATACTGCGAAACTAACGGCAAAGCATACAAGAGTATATCTCAGGCAGCAATAGAGCTTATATTGAGTCCTGGAAACATATCAAAAGTATGCTACGGTAAACGCAGCAATGCTGGTGGATACAAATTTAGATTTGGAGAAGAATGATGAAAAGAACAATACTTGTAATGCTTACACTACAGCTGATATTTTCAACATGGTTCTACTATATGAATTGTACAGACGATATAACCATACACGAACATTGTGTTAAGGTAGTAAAGTTTGGAGGAACAGTGACTGATCTTGACAAGGAAGTGTGTCAAGAGATGCTACACCATAAATACTTTCTAGGTAAATATGGTGCTAAGCATCAATACGACTATTGGGAGGAGAGGCTTAAAGAGAACAGTATGTGTCTCTAAGCCATTCTAGTGGCAAACTTACTCATCCATTCTTGTGTATTACTTACACCATTGGACTTTAGGTTTCTGTCACTGACAGTACCACCTTTATATAATGCTATTGCACCACCTAAACCTTGTTGGTGTGCTGCATAAAGAGTCTGGTCATTAACTGGTATTCCTGCTTTACGAAGTCCTGCTGCATTATCTGCAGTAAACTTCTTAACCATGGCATCCTGTCCTGCAGGTGTACGAGCTTGCTCAACAGTTATGCCTAGCTTCTTAGCATAAGCCTTCATAGTTGATGGAATAAATTGATACTTACCATATGCACCAGAACCCTTGTTGTGTGCATTGTAGTCACCACCTGATTCTATGTTAGCCATCTTGTCCCAATATGATCCAGACAATCCTCCACCACCTCGAGTACCATACGTGGTACTGTATTGTGATGGAATAGAATCTGATACAGGATTAGGAGCTACAGGATTAAACACATAGTCCATTGATCTATATCTTGACCCAGTAGGCTCTGCCTTCTCGGTTATAGATTCAACCGTAGGCATATACTTTTCTGCAGCTTTCTGGAATATTCCAGCAGCGGCACCACTACCTAATAGTGCTTCATATTCATATGGATCAACTGCTTCTGTTTCCTCTTCTTCACCGTAAATACGCATATCCTATCCTTTAGTATTTTGCTTTTCCACCGGAAAATCTATTTCCGTTTGGAGCAGAGATTCCGAAGTCAAATACATTTGCACCATTGCTGTTTCCAAATAGATTCAAGGGATCAACTGTTGCGAATCTGCTTTTCTGTATAGAAACAGGTTCTTTAGCTACAGCAGCCTTCTTTGCAACAACATCAGCTACAGCCTTACTTGTAGCATTTGTTGCAACAACATGAGGTTGCGTAGCAACAGGAGCAACTGAAGGCTTACGAACAACAGCAGGTGCCTGAGTTACTGGATCAAATTTAAATGGTGCATCAAACTCAGCTATTTGTGGGTCAACAAATGCAGATATATTTTGAGCCTTTGCTATTCCAGCCTCTCTGTTTGCTATAAATCTTTTATCAAACTCATTTGCTGCTTGCTGATTAGCTTCAGAAATAGGTGCATCCGGATACACAACAGAACCATCAGCCATAATGCTTCCTCCCTTTGCTGCAACTTCTGCAACATATTCAGGAGTAATTGCTGGTGGCGGAGTTGGATTCATAAAGCTACCTAATGTATCTTGACCTATTCCAGTACGTTTAAGTCTTGGATCTCCTCCAACATGAGGTGCAACTGAATCTACAATTGGAGCTTGTGTGGATGGACCATGAACAGTAGATGGTAAAGATGGTGCATTCATTGCACTATTCTTTATTCTATCGTCTTGAGCTTTCATGGAATCAAGGAATGCTTTTTTAGCTCCACTATTTGGTAATCCATCATACACACTCTTCAGTGCTGGTGACAAAAATGAAGAATCAAGCTTAGGCTTTGGCTTCTTGACAACAGGCTTAGTAGGTGCAACATAATCTGGAGAGTTTGTAGCATCTACAGAGTTAACTCCTGCAGTTACATTCTCATCAACATACCCATCTCGTGCGAATACACCAGATGATCCCTTAGCCGGGTTTATTGCTTGCCAATCAACAGGCTTCTTCTTTGGACCTATAAATTTAGGAGCTTTCCTTGGAAGAGGATTGGACTTTGGAGCCTCTATCTTCTTAGAGTTCTTCGGAAGAGATCCTGCTTTAATATCACTAGCAATATTAGCATTACGCTTTTCGATTCTAGTTTTAACTTTTCGCTTAAGTTCTTTCTTTGGAATTGAATCAATCTTCTTGATGACTTTTGTAGTCTTAGGTTTAGGATTATTCTTCTTGTTATAATTAGCTATACTAAGCTCAGGTGCAACAGAACCGTCATCTACAATCTGCTTAGCAAACCTAGAACTTCCTATCTTAACTTTAGGAGCTTTTTTTGACTTAGTAGGTTCCTTCTTGGCAAGAGGAACATAATCTTCACCTGAACTTTTCATTATCTTGTCATAATTCTTTAAGTCATCCTTAGTAGCTTTTCTACCAAGCTTGACTGAAAGCTTGTTCATCTTTTTTTGTTTGTCTGTAAGTCCAAATGAAAATCCCATACTCAATCCTTTATTGTGTTTTGTTTTCATTATACAATATTCAACCAAAAACAAAGAAAAGGAAAAAAACATGAAAAAAATACTACTAATCGTAACACTATTAACGGCAATGCTTATGGCAGGTCACTACATCACAATCACTCAACCAGATGGTTCTGAAGTAGACTGTTATATTTATGACAATGGCGATGTTGATTGTAGTTAGGAGTAAGACATGGCAATCACAAAACCTACAGTAAATGGTATTGATGACCAAATGTTGAACCAACTCTTAAGAGAAGGTCATGCAGGAGTCAGACGTGAAGGACCAACGGCAGAGCATCCATTCGGTAGAACTGAATTTATTCCTTCTGCCGGATTTGGAGACCCACTTGCAAATCCTTCAATAATAGACAGAGTTCTGGACCACCAAGAAGTAGAACGTACTCGTGGAAACATGAATAGGGCTATTGACCATGGACAGCTAGAACAGGCTCGTAGAGACATGATGGACCAACGACAAAGACACACTGCTGTACGTGGCATGGATACTCATGCAAGGAGAGATAATCGCATAACAGACTATGAGTTCAGAACAGAACTAGCTCACAGGCTAGAAAGGTCACATCCATTGCTGTTGAATTGGGCAATGGGTGAATCTGATAGTGAAAACGTAGACCTATGGGAAATCATAGTTGTCTGTGCAATAGACCAAATGCTACATGGCACACCATCCGAAGAACCAACACAAATAGATAAGATAAACGAAGAGCTAAGAAAACTAGAGGAGGAGAAGAATGGCACATCTATGGCAAAACGACGGACTACAGAAGATGAACTACTTCCTTTCTGAGTTAGAACACGACAAGCTCAAGCAAGAGAATTTAAGACAAAGAGAACTAGCAAGAGTTAAACTCCTTGCTGGGGAAATGATGCTTAATCCAAATGGGTTCAATAAGCTATCTGAGTCTGATATCTGGTCTAGAACCAAGAAGGAGGACAAAAAGATAAATGCATTTAGAGAAGACATGGCTGGATATGTACCACGGCGTCTTGTGCAGAGAAAGGTAATGTCATTCGCTACAGATATTGAAGCATATAAATATATGAAGTTAGCATACACTGTTCATGACATTGACGAGTATATAGATAAGTCACACTATTGGAAGAAAAACTCTGTAGAGATAAAACCTGCAGGTTCTCATGATAGGCTGAAGATAGTCTATGCATCAAATGAACAAATGGAATGCATCATCTTTGAATACTTGAAAGAGTATGTAGTATCTACGGTCTCATCCTTTGAGAACCACCTTCGTGCTATTGAGGGTAAAGACTTGATGCATGAATGGATAGTTGATCAAGACAACACGGTGCTTGTACAAGAACCTGCTGCAGAAAATGCAGTAGGGAAGGTACTTAATATGTTAAAAAAAATAAAGAAGGAAATATAATGTTCGGAAACAGCAAGAAACTAGACAACGTAAACGAGAGACTGATTCTCATGATAGACTATATGGAAGAGATGAACAGAAGACTGATTGAGTTAAAGATGCTTATTGTAAAAAACAACACTGACACTCTTGGAAATAGGGCAGCAATTGACAATGTCAAGGGAAAGACTAAAGTTGTAGAAAAGATCGTAGAAAAAGAAGTTATCGTGGAAAAGATTGTAAAACGTGCACGAAAAAAGCCTGTAGCAAGAATTAGAAAAACTGCATCACGTAAAAGAATCACAAACAAAGAAAAGGAAGAGTTCATTAGACTCTACGACCTTGGATTGTCATACACAGAGATTGCAAGTGCAACAGGAACCACATCTACAACTGCATCTAAATACATTAGAGAGATTGTACTCGCAAGAGAAGAGGCCGAAGCACAACTTGCACTAGAACAGGCAGAGTAATGCTCTGCTATAGGGACAAGACATTTTGTAGGGAAACTCATTGTGCAAACTATGAATGCCAAGACAACATGACTCCAGAGAAGGTAGCATTGGCTCAGCTATGGTGGAACGGTACAGACCCTATAGAGGAATGGACTGACGCACCGGTTGCAACACAGCCAATGAAAGACACAGATATGTGCCCAGGGTACAAACTACGTCCATAGAGCACCATTAGTGGTTCTCTATTGGGTGTAGACCATGCCGAGGCAATAAAATACTAACTCTAAAACTATAGATTATGCAGAGTTTAATCCCACACCTATAACATTACACTCCGCCCCGGTGCCGAGCGTACATGTGGTCCCATAAGTTCAGCTGGTAGACTCCTGGCTTCATCGCTGGGTTGCACGGGTTCGAATCCCGTTGGATAAACCAACTGTAAAACCGTAGAGTTGCATGCACAGCCCAACCCACTACTCTATAGAGAGCTGTTTCCTGAGATGTCCAGCAAGCCGCTTAGGGTCAAAAGAAATCTCACTGAAGGACAACAGTTAAACACCCGAGATGGTTCCTACGTCACAGGACCGCCAATATCCCACAGAGCCAATGCCTTACCATTGGTTGTGTGGGGTCATTGGTCGCAGACCCGGCTCAAAAAACCGACTTGGTGTTCCCTCCAGGAGGAAGGTTCGCCTCTCCAAAAAAAGGGTATTCTAAATGTTCCCAATGCAGAAGACAAAATCACGCAGGAGCCAGGAGAATGGCTTGGAACTCGCCTATCATCCAACATCCTGTTAAAGACGGGTGGTGAAGACAGCAGTAGGATTTCTAATGAACAAATGTTACAACTATAGTAAACAAGAGTTCGGACGTATATCCCTAGAGGAAAGACTCAAGGGAGCCTATATGTGCTAGTAGCTCAGTGTTAGAGCGTCGGACTTTAATCCGAAGGTCCTAGGTTAAATTCCTAGCGTGCACACCTAAGTCTACGGTTTTCAGACTCTAACTTAAGCCACAAACAAATCCTCTATCGGAGGTGAACCACCACAGAGGGACGCATAGTCTTGGATTTCTGACAAGCTATCGGGCTTCGGAAGACTATGGGTTTAAATGCACTCACTGGTGGTTCTAAATGTAATTGACTACAGTTCCTGAGACTAAGGGAGCTGTAGTGAGTTACATAAAACATGAAAGGAACAATATGGCAACGACAATAGATGCAAAAAGAAACAAAGTATATAAGCCGGGACGATACAAACAGGAACCTGAAGCTGGAGATATAGTAGAGTTAGCTGCCATATCCTCAAGAGACCCACTACATAGGAACAGGCATCAAATGCTGTGGATGGAGTATGAAGTAATTTCTGTAGCTGGTGCTACACCAGAGAAAAAAGGACACGACTATAATGGATGGTATTCACTTATACTCACACCAACAATAGGTACTGCAAAAGTACCATATGGTAAAGAGATTCTAATCATGACATGTCAGGTTAAGATATTATCACGCAGCAAAGAAGTAGTAGTAAAAACTATGTACACAAAAGAATCAAGAAGAGCACATATACTTACTGAGATAAATGAAATTGTCAGTAGTCCAAAGCTATTAGCAGGTGAAAAAATTATCATTTGGAATGATGACAAGCAGGCATGGAATAAATTAGCAAGAGGAATGTATCCTGTTCAATGGAGAAACCTTGCAAATGATAGACCAAAATGGGTACTTGCATCTACAAACTTTCCTTTTGTAACCACGCAGGATAGCATTGAATTCAGAGTAACCCCAGGAAAACATAGACTCGAATTCAGCAAAAAGTATTATCTAAAAGGAGCAATATAATGGGTATGTATGATGTATTAAAAAAAAGAATAATTAAGAAAGCAAACGCACAACTAAAGTCACAGGACCCAGAGGAAACAGATGTTGAATCATGGAAAGTACTATGGAAGAATGAAATAGACATAGAGTGTTGCTGGAACAAACCAGGCTCACACTGGAACCGTGTATATAAATATGAAGATAAAGCCAAAGGTCAAGCATTTTCGCATGGAGGAACAAGAGTAAAATTTAGAAGGAAAGTAAAATGACAGAAAAACAACTACAACTATTTAATAGACTAATATTAGCACAGGCATACATCTTTAGTAAACAGTGTGAACAGGACAATTCTGACATGCCACCAATAGCATATAGGATTAAAACTGCAGCATTCAACTCATTCCACATTAATAAGTTTAATGATGAAGAAAGAGCATGTATTAAAAACATAGCAGAACTACCGGGAATGGACGAGCTAAAGCAAATGCAGACATCTGCGATCATTAATATACTTGAGCTTATCCGAATCTGGGTTGAAGAGATTCCAAAAGAGAAACGACCAAACATTAACATCTCAGATAATAAGCTGATACTTGGAAAGAACCACTATGTAATCCACATGATAAAACTACGCAAAGACAGACCTGACGTGCACTCAGAGATGAGAGAGCTGGTTCAGCTTAGCACAGAGAGTGTCGAAAAATGGTATAATATGGCTTACATATATATCAAGGAGAACTACAATGGATAGAAATACCGCAGCAATAATAGTGATATCTACACTTCTAATTTGGTTAATTTATGATCTCATTAAAAGTAGGATAATCAAGAAAGAACTTAAGCAGGCAAATAAAGATTTAAACATTGAGTTTGGTTCTAGTGATGGAAATGGTATTGAACTTGTGAAGAAGCAATATCCTGATCTAGAAATTAAAGATGACCATCGTACAGGATTAAAAGATGCTAACAAATCTTGAACTCTACGGAACCAACGACGTACCAAGAGTTGACAAGGATACTTGTAACAGAAGACTTGAACTACTAGAAGAACACATGAAAGAACTCATTGCTGTTCACTATATGTATCAAGACAATAAAATGCTCAACGAAGTAATGAAAGCTAAGAAGCACTGGGTGCGTCTTAGGGACGGAGAAGAGCCTAATTAAAAAAAGGAGAAACAATGAAACTTAAACACCAAAATCAGAATAGATATATCGTTGACGGTAAGTTAATCTTAGCAGAAAATTTCAAAGCAGCATTGGCTAAATACATGGAAGTATTTGGCTCAGGTGGAATAGCTTACGCAGCAAGGAGATAGTCATGTCAAACAAGTGTGTTAGATGCCATATGGCAGATAAGGCAAGAGGAGCAAGTAAGTACTGCTCTGATTGTAGAATTATTGAACAGAGAGAAACCAATAGAGTTACACAGCAAATAAGAAGACAGAAAAACTACACTCCGTGTGCAGAGTGTAACAAGGTAATGTCTTATACCAAATACTGTACTAGATGTGCAAAAATTGTACTCAAAAGAAACAACAACGGAAGCTACCAAAGAGAAAAAGAAAAAAATAAAATGTGTGAAGAATGCTTCGTTAAACCTAAGTGGTCACAAACTGGAACCACCAAGTATTGTGAAGAGTGTAAGGTGATTGTGCAAAAGCGTAAAATAGAAGAAAAGAACAAACTACGTGATGCCGGTAAGGCAAAAGTTAGAAAGCCTAGAAAGCAACCCATACACAAAGGTATAACTCTAGACCCAACAGCACAGAAGCCCACAAAAAAAGTACCAAAAATGGTTACTAAAGATGGAGGAATTAATCCATACTTCTTGAGACGTGGAGACCCGCAACGAAATGGTGGTTCAAGTGGAATGACACCATTCAATCAGGTATAGGAGAAGGCATGAGAACAATGCAAAGAAAATATTCTGCAGAACAGAATGAAGAGGACTACGAACTGTATGTGTCGAGATGTGCCGACAGCCACCAAGAGCCATTGGACATCTACGAATGGTTGGCTATGGAGCAGGCAACTGCAGAGGAAGAACGCAACGACTATTTAAGAGATGAGGGGATAGACGATGATTGATAAAAACACAAAAGAATTTATACTTTTAGCAATGATTGTATTTGGAAACATATTCCTATGGGGAACCATGATTATATCGTTCCTTGTGTGGTCATTCGGAATGGATGGTTTTAGAATGATGATTGTTGGAATAATTCTCATGGCGTCTGCTAACTACATGAAGGATTACAAATGACACTTGACCAATATGAAGCAGAAATAGAGCGTGTAAACAATGAACATTGGGAGCACTTAGCAAATGAAAAGGAGAAAGAGATGAGAGAAGAACAATTCAACGAACTCATGGAAGAGTTTAATGATGAGATGGAGGCAATTGCTGGTCAACCAGACCCATACGCTGAACTAACTTATGGTGAAATGAAGAAGGTACATGAGGGACAAGTGAAAAAGAGAGATCCTTTCGGTAGACACACAAGAAGACATGAAGAAACTGAAGAAGAATTTGATAAAAGAATGTGTTCAACACCAGCTCACACTGCCAGCGTAAGAGTCGTAGACAAGGCTGTGCACCAACCATCTCACTATCAGGTGGCTGATACAAACGTAAATGACATGCTTGCTAAGCTGCTAACTCATGAAGAGTTGATGGGTTGGCTCAAAGGTAACATCATCAAGTATAGAATGAGAGCATTCAAGAAAGGCAAAGTGGGTCCACAAGACATCGCTAAGTCCAACTGGTATCAGACATTCTATGATGAGTACGTAGCAAAAAATACAAAGTAGCAAACTTGGTTTCACTTCCTGGAAGGAGTGGTGTAATCTCTCCCAAGTAGCTACAAAGAGGATTAGGACGGATACGTTCTTAAACACACATTTATAAAGGAGACTATATGTCTATGGATTTAAAAACAGTTGCGAGTGTACTCGTAGAAGGTAACAAAACAGCATTCAAAGCGAATGCATCAAGAAGAGCAGGTTCAATGTTCAACGATAGAGTTGGAAACTTGATTGCTCCAAGATTGCCGATGATGGCAAGAATGTACAAAGATGAGCCTTGGTTCAAATTCGTACTTGCAAATGCAGTAGCAGGTGCAATCATCAAGTTTGGTTCAACAAACGAGAAGCTAGTAATGCTTGCAGATGCAGGAGTTAACGCAGCAAATGATGACTTTCTTGGAAGCTTCGACTTCGAAGGGCTTATCAACGATGTTGTTGATGGCATTGATGTATCTGGTCTTACAAAGACAAGCGACACTGTTCGTGAGGCAACGGCTTCAGGACTTAGAAAAGCAAGTGACATCGTAGATGTTGCTCAAACAAAGGAGGCATAATCATGGCATCTATGGCAGATTTGGTCAAAAAGGCCGCAAAGACCGCAGCACCGGCAGCACCAGCACCAACTGTATCAGTAGCTTCAACTTCATCGTTGACTGCTAACAGTTCGTCAGGTAAGTAGTAGCTAGAACCAACACATCTTCGGGTGTGCTGGCATGTGGCAACTAAACGAAGGAAAGGAAACCTAATGAAGAAACAAATACCACTTAACCATTTAATTTTTGAGAAGATTAAATTTAGATATGACTTTATGGATATAAGTAGAGTCCATGATAGAGTAATTAGAAGCAAATTATTACTCGACACATTCTACCCATTTGTGTTAGCAAGAGAAATAGCTTCACCAATAAATGGGGTACTTAAACTCCCAACAAACCAAGCAATAGATGGCTACGCTATCTCAGAGAGAGTATCTGAAGATTTAAGTTGTAAAAAACTTCATATCTCAGAGCTGATAACTATGTTAGGATACACAAAGACTGACATCTCTAAGTTACTACAGGCAGTAAAGAACAAAGAGTTTATCATTACTCTTGTAGGACTAGGAGGTACAGGTTCAAACTTCTTACACTGGATGAGTCAAATGTCTG
>Ga0256824_10000255_pt1 | contig 19595 bp, 14 predicted proteins | sample CV67metaG_FD_191570 | JGI IMG/M metagenome (GOLD analysis project Ga0256824, IMG submission 191570) | Hydrothermal vent microbial communities from East Pacific Rise, Pacific Ocean - CV67 | ecosystem: Environmental > Aquatic > Marine > Hydrothermal vents | place: Pacific Ocean: East Pacific Rise...
GTAACCTCATCTTGCGATAAAGCAACCCACACATAAATGCTAGGATTTCCCTACTAAAAATTGATAGGCGAATTATAGTCAAAGTTAACTAAATCTTCTCTTATGCACGACCAAGAGAGATTTTATTCCCTTTAAACTCTAAAATTTCTACTGTCACTTTATCGCCTTCAGAGAAGACATCACTTACTTTGTCAACTCTCTGGTCTGAGATTTTAGAGATATGTAAAAGTCCATCAGTTCCATCTGGAAGCTCTACAAATGCACCAAAGTCTACAATTCTTTTCACTGTCCCTTCATGTTTGTCGCCTACTTCATACTTGATTTTAGCAACTTTTGGAGTGTTAACAATGTTTTCAATATGTCCACGTGCTCCAGCTACACCTGTTTTGTTTTTACCAGTAATTTTCACTTTTCCATCTTTTTTATCGATGTCAATCGCTACTTCAAACTTCTCAATCATCTCGCGGATAGTTTTACCCGCTTGACCAATAACCTCGCCTATGAAACTAGGGTCTATGTGAAAAAAGTCAACAGAAGGAAGAACACCATCGTTAAACTCTATCTCTTTTTCAGCATCAAGCATAATGTCGATGATGTGTGAACGTCCCTCTTTTGCTTGATAGAGTGCTTCTTTAAGTACATCTAAAGAGATTCCACCAAGTTTAATATCCATCTGCATTGCGGTAATTCCATCTTTTGAACCCGTTACTTTAAAGTCCATATCTCCATCATGGTCTTCAAGGCCCATAATATCTGAGAGAATTGCATACTTGTCGCCCTCACTAACCATACCCATAGCAATACCTGCAATAGTATCACTTGTCTCTATGTCCGCCGCACGAAGTGCCATATAGCCACCACATACAGTAGCCATAGAGCTTGAACCATTTGACTCTAAGATTTCAGATACTAAACGTACTGTCTGTCCATCTAAGTCGACTGCTGGTGCTAATGCACGTTTAGCTAAGTTACCGTGACCAAGTTCACGACGCTTTGTTCCCATAACAGGAGAAGCTTCGCCCACTGAAAAACCAGGGAAGTTGTAGTGAACCATAAAGTTTTCGTTTTGAGTACCACTATCTGTAAGAGACTCAAACATCTGTGCATCTTTTGGCCCACCCATAGTAAGCACTACAAGAGCCTGTGTCTGACCACGTGTAAAGAGACAAGATGAGTGTGCATTTGGAAGAACATTTGTGTCTATACTAATAGGTCTTACCTCTGTTAAAGCACGACCATCTGCACGAACATTCTCATTTAAAATCTGTGCACGAACCTGCTCTTTTTTAACACTGTGAATAGCATCTTTGAGTTGTACTTCAAACTCAACTGTCGCCCACTCCTCTTTAGTTGTAAGAATAGACTTACGAAGTTGTCTCAATGCAGTGGAACGTTCTGACTTTGCCATCTGGTTCATTGCATCTTTAATATCACTCATACAGTTATCTCTTACATAAGAGACCATCTCTTGGTTAAGAGCATGTGCTTTTAAATTGAGTGGAGGCATAGCTTTTTGAAGCGGTGCAAATGCAGCCTCATACTTAGCATTAGATGCAAAAAGTTCCGCTTGTGTTTTTTCAAACACTTCTATAAGTTCATCTTCACTCATCGCATTTGAGACATGAGAACTAATAACAGTTCCCGTCATAGTTGGGTCAAGCATAGGATCAGCAATCATATCAGTCACTTCAATCTCGGTGCCACCAAATGAACGCATCTCAATCATAAGAAGGTCATCTTTTGTCCCTGAAAGGTAAAGGTCAAGTGTTGAACTTTTAAGCTGTGAAAGAGTTGGATTAAGCACTAACTCCCCATCAATTTTTGCAGCACGAACAGCAGATACAGATGTACTCATGTCAATGTCAGAAGTAAAGAGTGCCGCTGAAGCCGCATTAAGTGCTAGAACTTGTAAATCAGACTCAGCGTCCGCTGAGAAAACCATAATAGTTATCTGTGTAGGGTGTCCAAAACCTTCTGGAAAAAGTGGACGAAGAGAACGATCAACTATACGAGAAGTAAGTGTCTCAAAATCACTCGGTTTTGTTTCACGTTTAAAGAAACCTCCAGGGATTTTACCAGCTGCATATGTTTTTTCAATATACTGTACTGTTAGAGGAAGAAAATCATCTTTAACTATCTCTGTCTCATCTATAACAACTGTCGCAAGAATTACACTCTTACCTGACTTTAACCAACATGCACCATTTGCTTGTTTTGCAACATCTCCAAAAGAGTATGACTCTTCTCTATTTTCTAACTCTAAACTTACATCATATTTCATTTTATATCCTATTCATTTAATAATTTTTCTAACACTTCTTCATCTATATTTTCTAACTCTTCATAATAAAGGCTTGTTTCTACATAATCATCTATATCATAAAGAAAAAATATCTCATCCGCAAAGGGCTCTAAGAGCTCTAAAATATCAGTTGGTAATACTGGCACTGCAATATAAACAGCTTTTGGTTTTTGAGCCAAAACTGTCTTGAGTGCAGTCATAAACTTTGAACCTGTTTCACTTCCTTCATCTACAAGAAGAACTATCTCATCTTGTATGGAGGTAAAGTGACGCCCTTTTCTGTACTGATATATGTAACTTAATATTTTATCTTCATGTTTTCTGTGTGCTTCACCGTAAATATAATCATATTGTATCTCAAATGCAGAGACTAATTTCTCATGAATTACAATCTCTTCACCTTCTGCTACACGAGCAACTTCACACTCCTCATTATTGGGTGCTTTTATGGGTTCAGAAAAGAGAAAATCTATCTCATTGGTGAGTTTCCCTTTAAGTAAAGATGCCAACTTAAGACCACCCTTACTCACACCAACAATCTTCCATTTCTCTTCTTTGAGTCTCTGCATCGGAATTACATCACAAAGTTTATTTGCTGCATCTTCACGATTTTTGAGTATATTTTTATATTTTTTCATCTATAAAGGTCCTTGTAGCATCTCTGGAAGTTTAAGAGAAAAATCTGAGCTACTTGTATCGCTCATCAATGGTTTTAACACTATACTAAAGTAGATGTATCTGTCATATACCGATGATGCATCTTGTTGTGTAAGTATTGGTCTGTTATTTTCAACATATCTCAACCCAAAGTTCCAACATCTTTTTCTATACAAAAAACCAATCTCTGCACTTTTTTTCAAACTTGTTTTTAAATCATAATCATATCTCATATGATATGAGTAATGCTCATCGTAAGTATACCTTGCACTTGATGTCATAAAGCTTGTGTAACGTGGTACATCATCTGCTGTTACTTGCTCTATAAATGTATCCTTATATAAATGAGAGAGTGCTATATTAAAGCCATAACCCTTAAAAGAGACCCTGTTGAAGAGCTTAGAGAAGCGTCTTTTATCATAATTATAAAACATATTGTTATAAAAATTTATATCCGATGAGACCACATACTCTAACTCATTTTCCAGTTCTCCGACCTTATCTTTATCTGTAGAGTAGGAGATATTTTGAGAGAGTCTATGGTAGAGTTTCTGTTGTCCACTCTCATCAAAAAGGTGCTGTGTAAAGTCTAATTGAAGTGCTTCATCAACATCTTTGATATTAAAAAATTCGCACATTGGCTCATTTACATTATCGGGGTTGGAACAAAAATCTCTATTGTCCTCATAAAAACCTGCATAGATATTTGAACCACCGTATGTATATTTTGCTCCAAACTCTATAACGTGGGTTAAGTCACTATAGGCACGTGTTAGCTGTGTTGAAGCCTCTAAAATATTATAGTTTCTCGCAAAATAGCCATCATCATATTGTGGATTTACAATGGCACTATCAGCATCACTGCTAAATGTAGACTGCTGTGCATAAAGGTATGCAGTATAGGAAACATCAACATATTCATCAAAAAGTGATGTTTGTAAAGTTATAGGAATATTTAGGTCAGTCTGAATAACCCTCTTACCCTCATGTCTTAGTATATTATTACTCTGAATATCTAGATTATAAAAAAGATGATTCTCTAAAAGAGTATCAAGATAGTAGTGGTATTGAAAAGTTGGTAGCTTTTGTGGTGTCTTTTTGTTGCTCACTTCTGTTAAATCTTTGTAGTATTTAAAATAAGTACCAAAATAGTGATTGTCTGTGTTATAAAAAAGATTCACACGTGATAAAATCTGTGTAGCGGTCGCATTTTGGGTTGTATCATTGGTTGCAAGATTTATGTAATCGACATCATTCATGTGGTTAATATCGGCATACAGACCCGACTGTCCACTCCATCCAAGGTCAAACCACTCATTAAGTGGGTCAATATTATCATACTTAAAATTGTACCCATAATGGTAATCATTGAGTAAATTCTCACGTTTGAAATAATCTTCATTCTCATTAAAATAACCGAGTTTAAACTCCCCATGACTTACCTTAGAGTCAATAAATCTAAATGTGGAGTAGATACCATAACCACGAGAAGTTCTTACCTGAGGTTTAAGTTCTAAATCCCACCAGTTCTGCTCTGCTATGTAAATCGGCTGTTCATAGTAGAGCCCTTCGCTATCAGAGAGTCCAAGAGATGGTGTTAAGAGCCCCGTTCTACGTTTAGTATCAAGAGAGTATCCAAAGTAAGGTGTATAAAAAACTGGAATATCGTAAATGTAGAGTCGTGCATTGTAGAGGTTAAGCCATTTATCTTTTTCATCATAGTTCGAAGAACTAAACTCAATCTTCCAGAGTGGATTGTTAGGGTTACAGCCACTCGTCATACCTGCTGTTATCTCTAAGTCTTTGTCTTTAGCCTCGCCTTTTCCTGCACTCAGCCACACTTTTGAGTTTTTTTCAAGCATATAAAAAGGCTCAAAAAGTCTCTCTTTCTTAGCAATATTGAGTCTTGCATAATCTCCTAAGAGTTTATAATCATCACCTTGAGTTGCACGGATATTGTCATAAAGTTCTAAAATACCACTCTCTTTATCGTAAGTAGCTCGACTTGCCGATAGGTAGTAATCTTTGTAGACTACAATGACATCCCCAGTAGCATTAACAATATTCCCTTGTGATTCTAAAGAAGATGCATAAATCTCTACTTTATCTGAAGCAGTCGCTCCAATAACAAATAAAATAGAGAGAAGAAGGAGTTTAAGCATTGACAACTAATGTTTTAGCTGTAACATCATGCCATGCTTGACGAGTTTGATTTACCATTCCCCAGAGAAATCCAAGATAAAAAATCATCTCACTCACAACTCTAAATATAGCACGGTTGAGGGCACTTAACACATTAGGGTTATCTAGAGTCGTAATCTCAATAACTCTAATTTTCATTGCCATTTTTCCTAAAGATGCCCCATACTGCATAGTAAAAAATGCTTGGTAAAAAATCTTCATTGCCATATACTCTAAAACAAAAGTATTGGTCACTATGATTATCTCCTCCATTGTTTGTGCAGAAGCGAAAGAGTCCCACAGAGCGATAATAAGTAAAAAAGAGAGTAGCATCTCATCTATAAAAAATGCCATACTTCTTTTTTTAATGCTTGCTAACGTGATACTCTCACGATGAAGTATGTTTTGAATCTCTTCATTCATTGATTAAAGGGCCTGATATGCGATATCTGTTCTAATTTTTTTACCTGCGAAGTGTACTTGACCACATCTGAGGTAGGCTCTATCTCTAGCCTCTTGGATAGTGTCGCCAAGACCAACACAGACTAAAACACGACCACCATCTGCATAGAGGACACCATCTTCTTCACTAACACCCGCAAAAGATATATGTGTATATTTCTCTATTGTCTCATGTTTAACATCATCTAAAATAATCTCAGCAGGAGTTGAGCTTTTGTACGGGTAGTTTTCACTTGCCATAACCACACCAACAGCAAACTGTTTAGAGAACTCTACTTTAATGTCTGAAAGACGATTTGTTGCCGCTTTATAAAACATATCACTCACATCTGAAGTCATTAAAGGCATAAGAATTTCACATTCAGGATCTCCAAAACGCACGTTAAACTCTAACGTGATAGGCTCGCCATTAACAACCATAATCCCAATAAAAAGTACACCTTCAAAAGGAGCACCCTCTTTTTTCATTCCATCTAAGGTTGGGCGAATTACTCTGTCTCTTACTTTTTGGTAGAGCTCTTCATCTACCAAAGGTGTTGGAGCATAAGCACCCATACCACCAGTATTTGGACCTTCATCACCATCGAGTAGGCGTTTATGATCTTGTGCAGCTTGAAGTAAAATGTAATCATCTCCATCACAAATAGCAAACATTGAGAGCTCATAACCATCTAAAAACTCTTCAACAATTACCTTTTTACCAGCATCTCCAAAAGATTTTCCGCTCAACATCTCGCCAATCGCTGTTTTTGCTTCATCATGAGACTGAGCAATAATAACACCCTTCCCACCACACAGACCATCCGCTTTTACAACGATAGGAGCCGTTAGTTTATCTGTAAATTTGTATAAATCTTCAATAGAATCACTCTCTATGTAAGCAGCCGTAGGAATATTATACTTTGCTAAAAAGTTTTTCATATAAACCTTAGAGCCTTCAAGTTGTGCCGCCTCTTTACTTGGTCCAAAAATTGTAAGACCACGAGCTTTAAAAATATCTACAACACCATCAACAAGAGGAGCTTCAGGGCCTACTATTGTTAGATCTACACCATTTTTCTCTGCAAAATCTGCTAGTTCATTATAATCTTTAATATTTAGGTTCTCGCCTAAAGCATTTGTAGCACCATTACCAGGCTGAAAATAGAGTTCATGACTCTGCTCTTCATTTTTAATTGCACGTGCTATTGAGTACTCACGACCACCACTACCTAAAATCAAAATTTTCATATATTATCTCCGTATAAATAAAAAAAGTATTTAATCAATCGATGTAAATCAATTCATTAAATACTTTAGGGTTTTTGTTAATAGATAACCCAAATAGCCGTTTCACAGTTGGCTTGGTTCTAAAAGCCTAATTTGGGCGAAGAGAGAACTATCTATCGGCGACATATTCTCGGCTAAACGAGTTAACCTCAAACGACTACATCGACACACAACAGCTCTACTAGTTCGCAATTTGAATATGTAGAACCCTCATTGGTGTGATTAATCGAACTATTCAGATTATCTAATACCATTATACAAAAATATTACTTGATTTTTTTTGAGTATAATACAAAATCAAAAATAAGTTAAGGGTACAAATGGCATATATACCACTCATTGCACGGGTTAGTTCACTTCCACCACTTCCAGAGTCTGTTTTACAACTTGAAGAACTCTTTGCACAAGGCGATCCAGATATAGATAAACTTGTCCAAATTATTACTCTAGATCCCTCTTTAACAGCAGATATACTCTCAAAAGTAAATGCTCCCTACTATGGTTTTGCAAAAAATATTGTCTCTGTTTTACAAGCGGTAACACTTTTTGGTTCAGCACAAATCCGTGCTATTGTCCTCTCTTCTAGTATACAGAGAAGTTTTGATGTTGACTTAACTCCTTATGGCATAACGACATCAGAATTCTCAAAAGTCTCAACAATGCAGAGTGAACTCATTTTTCAGTGGTACATGGGGATTGACATTGATATTGCCAGAACAGTCACACCTATTGCCTTTTTAATGGAGACAGGAAAAATTTTAATTGCTAAAGATATTTTACAAGAGCATAAAGAAGATGCCTTTCTACAAGATATTACTAAGTATAGTGATCTCTCTTTTGCTGAGAACAAATATACGACAATGAATACCTCACAGATTAATGCTCTCATTTTTAAACATCTTAATTTAAATGATATTTTTTGGGAGACTATGCAGTATTTAGACTCTGAACAGGATATTCCAGAGAGTTTTCAAGAGATGGTTTTGGCCCTTCAAATTGTCAAAACAGCAGTCAACCTGCAGCATCAACTGAGTGATAACTCTATTGAAAATGCTGTAAAAATCATTCAAGAAAACAACATGAATCCAGACTCTTTTAGACGTGCTGTCAAGCGTGTCAAAAATAGATACGTTTAAAAAGTAAGTTCCAAACAACTCGCTATGGTTGTCTCTTTAGATATTGTGTACTTTAAACCTTTAGGAAGGGCCTTTGCAGTGGTTTTTCCTATGACAATAATAGTATGAGATTCTCTTAAAGTGCTATTTGTTAAAAAACAGTTTAGACTTGAAGGCGAGGTAAAAATGAGTGTCGCTTCCTCTTCTACTTTTACATCTAAAATCTCTTGTGAACACTCACTCTCATAAACAATAGTCTCATCCACGTTATAGCCATCTTTTTGACATAGAGATACAAAGTCAGAAGCTACAACTTTTGCTCGTAGGTAGAGCCACTTTGTCTCTTTTGGATAGGATCTAATTTTATCTACTAAATTATCACCATACCCACCACCAATATCTAGAACCTTAGCCCCTAACTCCTCATAACTCTGAGCACTCGCCACGGAGACACAAAGAGCAGGTTTATCTACATATTCGCTCTTGTTATATTGTTTTAGGGCCTTAGAAGTCTGTTTAGAAGTAACTATGAGGTAATCATATTTGGAAAAATCAATTTGGGGTTTTAAAAACTTAATTTGCAGAGAATTAACACTTACCACGTTAGGGTGTGAAGAGATAGAAAAAAGATAAATGGGATTTGACATATAGCTTCCTAAATATTTCGATATATGAAATTAGATATAGCAGGATATACCAGATTCTGAATCTAGTTCAGAATGACTATATATTTGAACTTTAGTCATTCCGTGCTTGACACGGAATCTAGTTTCTTAGCTTATTCCCACTCTATAGTTGCTGGTGGTTTAGAACTGATATCATAAACAACACGGTTAATTCCATCAACCTCATTAATGATTCTTCTTGAAATTCTTTCTAAAAGATCATGTGGAAGGTGTGCGAACGTAGCTGTCATACCATCTACTGCCTCAACAACTCTTACACATACAGTGTTATCATAAGTACGGTTATCACCCATAACACCAACTGATTTTACATTTAAAAGTACTGCAAATGCTTGCCATGTTTTTGCATAGTATCCACTCGCTTTGAGTTCATCAAGTAAAATTACATCTGCCTCACGAAGAATTGTCAAGTCAGGTACATTGACATCACCCATAATACGTATTGCAAGACCTGGCCCAGGGAATGGATGACGGTTAATCATACCTTCTGGAAGCCCAAGCTCTAAACCAATTTTACGAACCTCATCTTTGAAAAGCTCACGAAGTGGTTCTATAAGTTCAAAGTCCATCCAGTCTGGTAATCCACCCACGTTGTGGTGTGATTTAATAACTTCAGATGGGCCATTTACACTGATTGATTCAATAACATCAGGGTAGAGTGTCCCTTGTGCTAAAAATTTAATACCATCATGCTTCTTCGCCTCTTTTTCAAACTCTTCAATAAAAGTGTGACCAATTATCTTACGTTTTTGCTCAGGGTCTGAAATACCTTCAAGTTTACCTAAAAAGTTATCTACCGCATCAACAGTAATAAGTGGAGTTTTTAAGTTGATTTTGAAAACTTCTTCAACCTGCTCACGTTCGCCTTTTCTTAAAAGGCCATTGTCAACAAAAACCGGAATCAGCTGATCACCAATCGCTTCATAAAGCATTGCGGCAACAACAGAGCTATCAACTCCACCACTAAGACCACAAAGTACTTTTCCATCGCCAACTTTTTCACGAATAGATTCAATTTGTTGTTTTAAGAAGTGCTCCATTTTCCATTTTTCACTTACACCACAGATATTTTTAGCAAAGTTACGAAGCATTAGGTAACCCTCTTCTGAGTGCTGTACTTCTGGGTGAAACTGCATCGCATAAACACGTTTTTCTTCATTGGCAATTGCCGCATAAGGAGAGTTCGCAGAAGTTGCAATTGGAGCGAAACCTTCTGGAAGAACATCTACTTTATCAGAGTGGCTCATCCAAACTATACGGTTATCATCACATTCTGCTAAAAGAGGAGATTCAGTCTCTAATTTCAACTCAGCTTTTCCATACTCATGGTGAGATGAACGGACAACAGAACCACCAAAATCTACTGCAATTCTCTGCATACCGTAACAGATACCAAGAACTGGAATCCCCATAGAGTAAACACCTTGGTCAACTTCATAAGCATCTTCATTGTAAACAGAAGATGGACCACCACTAAGGATAACACCCTTAGGATTTTTCGCTTGAATCTCTTCAACAGGAGTATGATAAGGTAAAATCTCACAGTAAATTTTGTCTTCACGAAGACGACGAGCTATAAGTTGTGTATATTGAGAACCAAAGTCTAAAACGATTATGCTAACATTTGTCATATAAATGCCTTTAAAAAAATATGGGATAAGTAATTACGAAAGGATACCAAAATCAAGATTAATTTTTGATTTGGAATTTGAAAAAGAGACTCCCGAAAAATAACGGGAGTGTTCACTTTAAGAGAGGTAGGTGCTTAACCACCTATTCCTAAAACAATAAATTGTAAGTACCAAACAGCTACAGAAACAATATAACCCACTAAGATAGTCCATGAAAGTTTCATGTGTGAACCAAAAGTATAAATACCATGTAATTTACCCATAACACCAACACCAGCTGCTGAACCAAAACTAATTAAAGAACCACCAACACCAGCTGTTAGAGTAACTAACATCCACTGTGCTAAAGGAAGGTCTGGACTTGCTTTTAGTACTGCTGACATTACTGGAACATTATCAACTATTGCTGAGAGGAAACCAACACCAACATTTACATAAGTTGGATCAAACATATCGTAGAGTTTTACAGCATGTCCTAGGAAACCTGCAAAGTGAAGTGCACCAACAGCCGCTAAGATACCAAAGAAAAAGAGAAGTGTATCGTTCTCAATTTTTGCAACTGATTTATAAATTTCAATATCATGATCATGATATTTTTTAAGTGTATATGCATAAAGTTGTAGAAGTGAAAGACCAAAAAGCATTCCCCACATTGGTGGAAGGTGCATAAACTGTTTTCCTAAAACTGCTATTGCGATTGTAAAGACACCTAAAAAGATGATGATTTTACCACCTTTGTGAATAACAACAGGATCAGCCCCTTCTATTTTAGTTGGATGTCCCTCTGGAACAAAACGAGAGAGTAAAAAGGCAGTAACACCCCAACCAAGGATAGCAGCAGGGAATAAAAAGAGAAAATCAACAAAAGCACCCTTACCCGCTGACCATGCCATAAGTGTTGTAATATCACCAAATGGAGACCATGCACCACCAGCATTTGCAGCCACAACTACATTAATAGCCGCTGGGACTAAAAATGCTTTATTATCTTTCTCAATCGTTAAAAGAACTGTTGAAAGGATAAGTGCCGTTGTTAAATTATCGGCTACAGGAGAGATAAAGAATGCTAAAAGACCAGTTACCCAAAAGAGTTGTCTATAACCATACCCAGCATTAAGAAGTTTCTCTTTAAGTGCATCAAAAACATTACGCTCAATAAGTGCTTCAATAAATGTCATTGCAACAAACAAGAAGAAGAAAATTTCAGCAATTTCAAGAATCAAGTGTGCAATTTCAGTGTCAAAAGCACCAAAATTTAAGCCATTAACAGCATAATAACCACCAAGTAACATAAACATAAAAGTACCTGTAAATAGTGCTGGTTTAGCCTTATTTATATGGTACTTTTCCTCTGCAGCAATAAAATAATATCCCACAACAAATATTGCTAACAGCATCCAACCAAATGGTGTTGTAGCTAGATCAACTGCATGACCTGCCGCATGTGCGGCAGTAGTAGCAAATGCAGCTACACTTGTAATTCCAAGTAACGATAGAATTTTTAACATTCTTTTTCCTTAATAATTGTATGAACGCCAATTGATTCTTCTCTTGCTAATGCACAAAGAACAATCTCTTTTGCCGTAAGTAAACGAAATTTCAGTAGTTTACCTATATTTTCATTTAAAAGAGCATTAATTTTACTCAATGCCCTATTTAACCCCTCTTTTGTCCTAATGATAGAAACATCCTCCCACATTATCTGGCGGAGAAGATTTTTCTTCTTTTTATCATCTTTGAGACTCATTACCTCACTATTATCGTCAAATAAACTAAATTGTTTACTACTTTGGCAAGATAAAATATTTTCAACAGCTTTTTTTGCAAAAACAAGACCCTCTAAAAGAGAGTTTGAAGCGAGTCTGTTAGCACCATGCACACCCGTTGATGCGGCTTCCCCTATCACATAAAGATTTTTTACACTTGGCACTCGTCCATTGAGGTCACTTTTGATTCCCCCAATAGCATAATGAAATGCTGGAGAGATTGGAACTCTTTGTGTTGGAACATCAAAACCAAGAGCTTGAAGGTTTTTATAGATATTTGGAAACCTTTTCATAAAATACTCATGTTCAAAGTTATTAAAGCAGAGATAGGTTTGCATTCCGCTCTCTTTGGAGTGTTTATAAATTGATTTACTAACAATATCACGTGAAGCGAGTTCCCCTCGCTCATCATAATCAAATAAAAAGCGTTTTCCACTCTCATCTTCTATGGTAGCACCCTCACCTCGCAGAGCTTCTGTTAAGAGCATCTTTTGAGCATTGTTTGAGTCAACATAAACCGTTGGATGAAACTGCATCATCTCCATCATCTCTAGCTCAATCCCTTTCATAAGGCAAAGACCCTGTATATCAGCACTAATACAAGGAGCATTCGTATGATATTCAAAGAGTGAACCAACCCCACCACTTGCTATAATAACATCCTTAGCATAGATGTTTCTACACTCTCTATGGTCAAGCAAGGTTACCCCATAACACTCAGAATCTTTAATGAGTAGATCCACTACTCTTGCATCGGAGAGTTGCGTGTGAGGATTATTTTTAAGTAAAAAGTAGTGCAGGTACCGTCCTGTTGCATCACCACCAGCATGTAAAATTCTCTTTCGAGAGTGTGCAGCCTCTTGGGTATAGAGAAGTTCTCCCTCATCATTTGCATCAAACTCAAAGCCACGTTGGATAATGTCGTCTATAACTTTACGTGAGTTTTGACTTAAAACATTAACCGCCTCTTCATTACACAGACCATCCCCAGCATCAAGAGTATCTTTTATATGTGATGGGATATCTTCATCATCAACTGCTAATGCTACACCACCCTGTGCATAAAAAGTGTTACACTTAAAAGTTTCACGTTTATTTATGACAAGCACTTTTTTATCTTTAGGTAAATGCAGAGCAGCATAAAGACCTGCTATTCCTGCCCCTATTATTATTACATCGTATTTCATAATCTCTTTAGTCTGTTTCATTGTTTTCTAAAATATCTTTTTTTATAAAAAATTCAACATTATCATCTTCTGATATCTGCTCTAGGTAGTAAGGATCTTTTTTATATCCACATCCACTTGCGGCTAACACTAAACTTGCTATAATAAGCAGATGAAAAATGCTAGTCAAATTATTAACTCTCTTCAAGATAAACCTCAGTTTTCTAAGTTGTCTAAATTTAGCTGTATTAAAAAAATACAATCTATTTTTGTGCCTGCTTTGCAAAAGATGATAAAGTTTGCATATATTAAAAATGAAACTCTATTTTTCGTACTGAATCATCCAGCAGGAAAACAAGAGTTTGATAATAATATACAAAATATTAAAAGTGCTTTAAATTTTCATACACCTGAAGAATGTAGTGAAACTTTTATTAAAGATATTAAAGCTTTTGTAACACATAGCCCTCCAAAAATCTTTCAGCCAGAGATAAAAGAGCCTGAAGTTTATCAAGAGAGAGCAGATGGCAACTTTGCAGTAGAGATACAAGAACCAAAGCTCAAAGAGCTCATTCTCTCCATACAAAAAATCATAAAAGAGAAACATGACGCTTAAAGAGACCATACAACAGCTCCCTAACTCTGCTGGAATATACCAATATTTTGACAGCGATGGTCACCTTCTCTATATAGGCAAGGCAAAGAACCTCTCCAATCGGGTAAAGAGTTATTTTAGTTTCTCACCACGTTTACAGGCTTCTTCAAACCTTTCACTCAGAATCACTAAGATGATAAATCAAGTTGTTTCAATGAACTATATTGTGGTTAACTCTGAACATGATGCACTTATACTTGAAAACTCTCTCATAAAACAGCTCAACCCAAAGTACAATATCCTCCTTCGTGATGATAAAACATATCCCTATATATATATTGATACTACTCAAGAGTATCCACGTTATGAGATTACGAGAAAGGTTATCAAAGGTACGGGTATACTCTATTATGGGCCTTACTCAATAGGTGCTAGAGATATTTTAGACTCCATTTATGAAATTTGTAAACTCGTTCAAAAAAAAGGCTCTTTAAAATCCAAAAAGCTCTGTCTCTACCATCAAATTGACAAATGTTTAGGACCTTGTGAACTCCCTGTTACAAAAGAGCAGTACCAAGAGGAGTTAGATCTTGCACGAGAATTAATTATAAATAAGAAAAAATTGGTGCACAAGCTTACACAAAAAATGGATTTTTATGCTCAAGAGTTGCGTTTTGAAGAGGCGGCAGAGCTTAGAGATAGATGCGAGAGAATTTACCGCTCTGAGATAAAAAGTGAAATAGATTTTGCCAGCCAAGAGAATTACGACATATTTGTTCTGCAAAACTCCGATAAACGTGCAGTAGGTGTAAGAATATTTATGCGAAATGGTAAAATCATCTCCTCTTCACATGACTTTATACAGCTCAATGAGGGGTATGACGAAGATGAACTCTACCAAAGACTCCTGCTTGATTTTTATAAAAGTGAAAAACCACCTATTATCGCCCCTATTTTAGTGATGAAAAAATTTAGAGATATAGAGATTATAGAAGAACATCTCAGCCAAGTTTTTGAAAAAAAAGCTGAGATAAAAGTACCTCTTCGCGGTAATAAAAAACATCTTATTGATTTAGCTATTTTAAATGCTAAAGAGTTACTAAAACGTGATAACAATCGCGATGACACGCAGCTACTAGAAGAGACTAAAGAACTACTAAATCTCTTAAGAGTTCCACAAAGAGTAGAAATTTTTGACAATTCCCATATGTCAGGGATGGCAACAGTTGGAGCTATGGTTGTGTATGAAAATAGTAAGTTTGACAAAAAGAGTTATAGAACCTACCATTTAGAGGCTAAAGATGAGTATGCACAGATGAGAGAGACACTCTCACGCAGAGTAGAGAGTTTTTCCAAAAATCCACCCCCAGATTTGTGGATAATAGATGGAGGAACAACTCTCTTAAAACTGGCTTCTGAGATACTCAACTCTAGTGGTGTTCTCCTTGATGTTATCGCTATATCAAAAGAGAAAATTGATGCAAAATCCCATAGAGCTAAAGGTAAAGCACACGATATTCTACATACCCTAGATGAAAGTTTCAAACTCTCTCCAAATGACAAAAGACTTCAATGGGCTCAGAATCTAAGAGATGAGGCACACAGATCTGCGATTACCTTTCATAAAAAAACGAAACTCAAGCTAGATCAGGAATCCAAACTTCTCAATTTGAATGGAATTTCTCAAGCAAAAGTCACAAAACTACTCAATCACTTTGGGACCTTTGAAGCTTTAAAAACTTTAACTCTTGATGACATTAGTGATATCTTAAACCTAAAAGATGCTAAAACCATTAAAAAAATTTACAACTAAGTTATATTTTCACACATTTATGATATATTTGTGATTATTATATTTACAGAGGTAGTAAATGCATGAAGTAATGCCAATAGATGAAGAGTTTATGTATGAAGGTAATGTTATTGTTAGTCAAACCGATTTGAAAGGTATGATTACATATGCAAATAGAAAATTTTGCGAAGTTTCTGCATATAAGCGTAGTGAACTTATCAATAAATCTCACAATATTATTAGACATCCAGATATGCCAAAAGCTGCATTTTTTAAGATGTGGGAAACTATCAAGGGTGGTCAAGTCTGGAACGGTCTTGTTAAAAATCTAAGAAAAGATGGACTCTACTACTGGGTAGAGACAGAGATTCTGCCTATACTCGATGATGAAAAGAATATAACAGGCTACATTGCAGCAAGAAAGCCTGCTTCAAGAAAAGATATAAATGAGACTCAAGAGATATATAAAAAAATGCTTGAACTAGAAAGTAAGGAATAAAAATGCTAATTTACAACTTTGAAAAAAACTTCTTGGGCATAGATGAGCATGACCTAAGAGTACTCGGTTTTCAGGATTTTGCAAGCTTAAGAGCAGAAGCTTCAGATTTTGCTGACCTTTTTGTAAAAACACCGGGGTATATACATAACTTTAAACATGTTCACTGGATTGACTTTATAGCATGTGCTGAATCAAATGAAGACTCAAAAGTTATCATACATGCAAACAACAGAACTTTTAAATGTACCCTGGATCTCAAAACAATCTACCTCATTGATAACCCATCTGCAAAAGCTTTTGCAATTACTCTGCAAAATTTACGAGAACTCACAAATAATGAGAACAAAAATATTACAAGTGATATTTTAGAAAAACCAGCATCTATTAATACTCAAACAACTGTAGTAACCGATGTCTTTAATAGTGTTCCTGATATACAAAAGCCTGTAACAAAAGACCCTTATGAAATAAATATTGAAGAAGATGCTTTTGACCAGCCTGCTGCATCAAGTATCGTAGAGGACATCTATGAAAATGATGATGTAATAGAGCTAGAAGTACCTCAAGAACCAGAAGTCGACACTGAGCCCCAAGAGGACAAAGAGCCTGAAGTAGAGACGGTCGAAAATGATTTCGAGGTAGATATAGATGTTTACCAAGCACCACTCAAAGAGCTTGCAGTAAAAGAAGAGGAAGAAGACTCTTATGAAAGCAGTTACATTTATGACCCAAATGTAGCCTCAAATGAGTTAGGTCTTCCTGTCGACCTTATTGAAGAGTTTATCCAAGATTTTATTGCCCAAGCTAAAGAGTTTAAAGATGACCTCTACAATGCTGTTGAAACTTCGGATATGGATAAATTAAAAATTCAATCCCACAAACTTAAAGGTGTAGCGGCTAATCTCCGTATTGAAGATGCATTTAATGTTTTAGCCATTATCAATAGCTCTACTAATATAGATGAAATACAAAAAAATCTTAATATATTCTATAAAATAATTGCTAATTTAGCAGGAGAAAAAAGCCAAAGCCAACAACCTGCGGCTACATTAAAGATAGATGAAGTAAAACTAGACTCTGTAAAAGAGAGTGAATATAAACAAAATGATGATGAAGAACTCTTAATTGACTTTAAAGATGAATTGAATGTAGAAACACATACACTTAAAGAAGAGACTCCTTTCAATGAAGATGATTTTATCTTAGAATTTAAAGATGAAGCACCTGCTGACCTTTATATGGATTATGAAGACAGTAGTTCAGATGAAACACTCAATCTAGAGATAGAAGAGGAATTCGAAGAGCCTCAAGCTTCAGTAGAAGTACCTGTTGAAGTTCCACAAGTAGTCAAAGAAGAACTAAAACAAGAGTTTCTTTATGACAAAAAAATAGCGGCAAGTGCTATTGGTTTAGATATTGAAACATTTAATGAACTTTTCCTAGACTACATAGAAGGATGTAAAGTTTCATCTACAGAAATTGCCAAAGCCATTGAGAAAGATGATTACCAAGCTTGGCGTACAAATGCTATCCAGATAAAAGGTATGAGTGATAATATGAGAGTTGATGATTTAACAGCACCTCTAGAAGTCATTATGAGTACTAAAGAACAAACTACTGCGCGAGAAGCCTTACAAGATGTTGACCTGTTGATTGAGAAAATCTCTGAGATGGGAGCTTAAGTATGCAATTTGGACTTAAAAATAGACTGAGACTTATTAGTCTTTTACCTATCCTAATCCTATTTGCAATAACAAGTTACTATGTTTACGAATCAGCAATCAACTATAAGCTAGCCCAGGTTCTCCAAGATAAACTCTCAGAGAACAAACAGCTTAATGAGCTAGTTGGTAATATATCTCGTGAAAGAGGTATGACTGTAATGTACCTTGGGAATTCATCTAAGAATATCCTTAAATCACTTACACAACAGAGAAAAATCGTTGATGAAAAACTAAATATTTATGTTTCACAAACCAAACAAAATAGTGTTTTACATGAGCATTCACAAGGGGAAGAGAACTGTAAGACATGTCGCAATGTAAAGTCGATTATGAGTTCTATGAACCAGATTCAAAAAGTACGAACACTTGTTGATCAAAATAGATCAAACTTTACAGATGTATATGAAAATATTTATGGAAAAGCACAGCATAAAGCGATTGTTCAACTTTCAGAAATTACTAAAGATCAAATGGATCAAGAGATTAACCAACTCTCTTCACTCTATCTATCCCTCGTCCATGCTAAAGAGTTTACAGCTTCAGAGAGAGACTTTATAAGTTTTACAATCTCTAGGTCGACACAACTTAAAGAAGAAGAGTTAAATAGATGGCTCTCACTTATTGTCAAGGCTGACTCTATTAACTATGATAACCTTTATAGTCAATTCCTTACTGCTGAACTAGACAAACTATTTAAAAATGAAGATGCTATTGAACTCCTTGAAGACATCAATATTGAGAGAACTGCAATTATTTCCACAGGTGACTCAGGGGAATATGAAACAACTTCTGGTATCTGGTTCACCATGCTTTCAGAAAAAATCAATACGATCTCAGATGCGGAAGATATTGTTTTATTTGCTATGGACAATCGTGCTAAGGAAATTCAGACAGATGCCCTTCAATTTCTTGTAATCACGTTAACAATTTGGCTTGTATCAATTATACTTGCTATTCTTGGTTACCTCCTTTCCAATGAAATTGCAAAAAATATTTCCAATCTTGAAAATGTACTTAAAAGAGTTGCCGAAGATACACACGAGGAGAAACTTCTCTTAAATCTTCACACAGCTGAAGGTACAGAGCAAGCCTATGGTTTACTGGAAAAAATTATTGAGCAGACACGACTTGATAAAAAATCGGCACAAGAAGCAAGTGAAGCAAAATCTATGTTCCTTGCAAATATGTCACATGAGATTAGAACACCACTTAATGGTATTGTTGGTTTTACTGAACTTCTCAAAGATACTGGTCTCAATGAAGAGCAAGGTGAATTTGTTGAAATTATCGAAAAATCTTCAGAAAATCTTCTTGAAATTATCAATAATATTCTTGATCTTTCTAAAATTGAGTCTAACAAACTTGAAATTGAAGATATTGTCTTTAATCCGGTTAGCGAATTTGAAAGTGCAGTTGAAGTCTATGCAATTCGAGCAAGTGAGAAGAACATAGACCTTGGCTGTTTTATCGACCCACAACTTGAACGTCCGCTCAAAGGTGATCCAACTAAAATTAAAGAGGTTATTATTAACCTTCTCTCTAATGCTGTTAAATTTACAAGTAGTTCTGGTGCTATTAATGTTGATATAAGAAAAATTGAATCAACTAAACAGGGTATTACAAGAGTAAGATTTGAAGTTGAAGATAGTGGTATTGGTGTTACAGGAGAACAAAAAGCTAGAATTTTTGAAGCATTCTCTCAAGCAGATACATCTATTACACGTAAATATGGTGGTACGGGTCTTGGTCT
>Ga0256824_10000256_pt1 | contig 19566 bp, 19 predicted proteins | sample CV67metaG_FD_191570 | JGI IMG/M metagenome (GOLD analysis project Ga0256824, IMG submission 191570) | Hydrothermal vent microbial communities from East Pacific Rise, Pacific Ocean - CV67 | ecosystem: Environmental > Aquatic > Marine > Hydrothermal vents | place: Pacific Ocean: East Pacific Rise...
AAGATGTACCACATGAATCAACTTCTACATCTAAATTATGTAAGTTTATTTTATCTCTCAACAAACCATCAGCCAAAGGTGAACGACAAATATTACCTAAACAAACCATCAAAATTTTCATATCACGTTTATATTTTTTTTACAAAAAAAATCCTCTTCAAAAAATGAAGAGGATTAATGTATTAATTAACGTTTAATTTTTTTTCTAAATCTTCTAAATAACCTCTAAACTTTTTATCAGTTTCTGACAAGTTATTTACGGTTCTACATGCATGTAGAACAGTGGCGTGATCTTTACCTCCACATTGAGCTCCAATATTTGCTAATGACCACTTTGTCATTTTTTTAGCAAAGAACATTGCAATTTGACGAGCTTGAACAACTTCTCTTTTTCTTGTTTTAGATTTAATTAATTCAATTGGTAAATTAAAGTAATCACAAACAATTTTATGAATATAATCCATTGACACTTCTCTTGCTGTATTCTTAACAAATTTGTCAATCATTTTTTTAGCAAGTTCAATTGTAATTGCCTTTTTGTTTAATGTTGCTTGAGCAATGATAGATGTTAAAGCACCTTCCATTTCTCTTACATTTGTATTAATACTATATGCTAAATACTCTAAAACATCTTCAGGTAATTCTAATCCATTACCATAAATTTTCTTTTTTAGAATAGCTATTCTAGTTTCTAAACCTGGTGCTTGTACATCTGCTGATAATCCCCATTTAAAACGAGATAATAATCTTTGTTCAACACCTTTCATTTCAACAGGTGCTTTGTCTGATGTCAATACAATTTGTTTTCCTGTTTGATGTAAGTGATTAAAGATATGAAAGAAAGCATCTTGTGTTTTCTCTTTACCTGCAAAAAATTGAACATCATCAACAATTAATACATCCATTAATTTATAAAAATTAATGAAATCATTTGTTGTGTTATTTTTAATTGAATCAATAAATTGTCTTGTAAAAACCTCTGCACTCACATACAATACCGTTTTGTTAGGGAATTGATTTTTAACCCCTATACCAATCGAATGTGCTAAGTGAGTTTTACCTAACCCTACTCCACCATATAACAGTAAAGGGTTAAAAGCTGTCCCCCCTGGTTTATTAGACACAGCAAACGCTGCACTTCTAGCTAATCTATTGCAATCACCTTCAACAAAATTGTCTAATGAATAAGTTGGATTTAAATTTGATTCTACATTAACCTTTTTTAAACCTGGAATAATAAACGGGTTACGTATTTGATTTTCTCCAGAATTTATTGGCATTGAAACAGGCGCATTTGAAACACTTTTTTTACTACTTGTTGGTAGGTTTAATGTGTATTCAGATTTTTTACCATGACTATTTCTATCCATCACAATAGAATACTCTAATTTTGCTTCTGTCCCAATTTCTTTTTTAATAACTTTTTTTAATAAGTCAATGTAATGCTCTTCCAACCATTCATAAAAAAAATGTGATGGTACCTGAATCGTTAACACGTTAGATTTAAGCCTAACAGACACTATTGGTTCGAACCAAGTCTTAAAGCTTGATAAAGATACATTGTCTTTAATCACTTGTAAGCAACTTGCCCAAACTGACTCATGGTTTTTTTTACCTTTCATTTGACTTTATGGTTTTATATTTTTATAATCTTGCGGTTAATTAACATAAAAATGTTGATATGTTAATTCGGTAACAAATATGTGGTTAAAAAAGTTATAAAAAAAATTAAAGCCTATTGTTTTTTTAATTTTTTTTACAGTACATAAATATATTTTATATTTCATAATTGTTTTATTCAAAACAAAATTTTATACATAATATTGGAGTATAATTATAATCTTCACACACAATGTACAGTTTTACTCATAAGTTAAGAATTAGATATGGCGAAACAGACCAAATGGGTTATTGCTATTATGGAAATTACGCACAATTTTTTGAAATAGGAAGAGTTGAGACTTTAAGAAAGTTAGGAGTTAGTTATAAAAGCCTTGAAGACTCAGGCATCATGCTACCTGTTGCAGAATTAAACGTTAAATATCTAAAACCTTCTTTTTATGATGATTTAATTTCAATCAAAACTACCATTATAAAAACGCCTTCGGTAAAAATTGAATTTGATTACGAAATATATAATGAAAAAGGTGATTTATTAACTAAAGCATATACAAAATTAGTCTTTGTAAATAAAGAAAATATGAAGCCTTGCTTTTGTCCTGATACTTTACTTCAAAAATTTAAAGACTTAACTTAATTAGCTTCTAATTTAAATCTTATATCATCAATATAACCTTTAAACTGCTTATCTATTTCTGATAAGTTCACAACTGTTTTGCATGCATACATTACAGTTCCGTGATCTTTTCCTCCAAAATGATTACCTATACTTGCTAAAGAACCACCTGTCATTTGTTTTGAAAAAAACATTGCTATTTGTCTTGCTTGAACTACATTACGTTTTCTAGTCTTTGTTAAAAGTAAATCTTCTGGTACTTTAAAATAATCACAAACTATTTTATGGATATAATTAATGGTAACCTCTTTTTTTACATTTTTCACATACCTTCCTACTAACTTTTCAACTAAACCTACTGTTATCGGCACTTTACTTAGTGTAGATTGAGCTATTACAGCATTCAATACTCCTTCCATCTCCCTCACATTAGTATTAACCCTACTTGCTAAACAATTAACAACATCATCAGACAAGTCAATTCCACTATTATAAATTTTTTCTTTAAAAATGTCTAATCTCGTTTCTTTATTAGGTAATTCTAAATCAACAGTCAATCCCCATTTAAAACGAGACAAAAGTCTTTGCTCCATCCCCTTCATATCTTTTGGAGCTACATCTGAAGATAGAACAATCTGTTTACCCGATTGATGAAGGTGGTTAAACACATGATAAAATGCATCTTGTGTTTTAGCTTTACCTACAAAAAACTGAATATCATCTACAATTAAGACATCTATTAATTTATAGAAGTTAATAAAATCATTAGTCGTATGATTTTTTATTGAATCAACAAACTGTTTTGTAAATACATCAGCATTTACATACAACACCGTTTTGTCAGGATATAAACGTTGAACCTCTACGCCTATTGATTGAGATAAATGTGTTTTACCTAACCCAACACTACTTATTAAAACCAATGGGTTAAAAGCAGTCCCTCCTGGCTTTATTGACACAGCTGATGCTGCACTTTTTGCTAACCTATTACAATCACCCTCTATAAACCTATCTAAGGTATAAATAGAATTTAGATTTGAATCTACATGAACTTTCTGAATTAACTTTGTTTGAAAAGGGTTTACTATTGCTTTTTCTGTTTTTACTTTAGAAACTTTAGCGCTTGCAACATACTTAATGGATTTAGCAGGTACTTTAACAGTAAAATCAGGCTCGCTTTTAACGTTACTCTTATCCATTACTATAGAGTATTCTAATTTAGCTTGACTGCCTATTACTTTTTTTATCACTTTTCTTAACAAATCAACATAATACTCTTCCAACCATTCATAAAAAAAATGAGAAGGGACTTGAATCGTTAAAACATTAGATTCAAACTTTATAGGATTAATTACAGCAAACCATGTATTATAGCTAGATAAAGAAATATTATCTCTAATAACTTCAAGACAATTACCCCAAATTATATTTTGTTTTGCTAATCCCACTTATTTATAATTAAATCTTCTGAAATACTATCTCCCTGTCTATTTTAAACGGAAGACAAATATGGAGATTAATCTGCGAAAATTGAATACTAATTTAATTCAATTTATTAACAAAAAAATAGATGATAAAAATATGAAAACTAATTCTAAAAAAAAGTATCTAATCCTAAAAAAAGACTATAAGGATAGATTAATTATCTGCACAAATAATAACAAAATCATCAAGTGTTGAACTGTTTTTCTCAAGTTCGTAGGCATTTTCAATTGTATATTGCTCGTCACTTTTTATACATTCTTGATCAAATTTTTGATTTTTATCATCTACAACGTAACCAACTAAAGTTTCTTCAATAACCTCTTCTCCATTAATAGTTTGAATTATTGTTGTTTTAGTGTATGTATAGTGACATGATTTACATTTTTCACAAGATGTGTTCATAAATAATGCACCTAAACTTAAACTTAAAATAATTCGTTTCATAACTTTGTAGTATAATATATGTGCAAATATAAAAAAATACATGCAAAGAAAAATAATTAAGACTAAAGATAATTCCAAAACTTTGTTAATTCCAGAAATGAATGAAACTTATCACTCCACAAATGGAGCAATAGCCGAATCCAAACATATCTATATTGAACATGGTCTAAAACTTCTTTTAAACAAAAATGAGTCTATACATATTTTTGAAATGGGCTTTGGAACTGGATTAAATGCAATTTTAACACTTGATTTTTCTTTAAACAATAACCTTTTTATTAATTATACAACAATTGAAAAATTCCCTATTACAAATCAAGAAATAATTGAACTGAATTACACAGAAACTTTAGGATTAAACGCTTTAAAAGAAAGTTACGATTCACTTCATCAATCTACACCCAATCAACAATTAATAATTAATGAACAGTTCAGCTTCATAAAACATCATCAAGATATAAAAACAATAGTTTTACCAAACAACACATACGACATTATATACTTTGATGCCTTTGCTCCACAACATCAGCCAGATTTATGGACAATAGAAATACTTCAAAAAATGTATGACAGCTTGGCTATCAATGGATTTTTAATTACCTATTGTGCCCAAGGACAATTTAAGCGTAACTTGAAGTCTATTGGTTTTGACGTAATACCATTACCTGGACCAATTGGAAAAAGAGAAATCACTAAAGCAGTGAAAAAATAGTAAATTCAAAATAATCTAATTAATTTTACATAAAAATTTACACTATGGCAGATATCCTTACAATTCAAAACTTATTTATTTTAATAATGTTAATACTATTACAAGCTGTATTAGGGTTTGATAATTTATTGTATATTTCTTTAGAATCAAAAAAAGCACCAGAGAAGGACAGAAAAAGTGTTAGAAAAATAGGTATTAGTATTGCTATTGTTTTAAGAATCGGTTTATTATTTATTTTGGTTTCATTAATTGGTTATTTCCAACAACCTATTTCTTTTTTATCTGGAAACATAGGTAATTTTGCACATTTTAAATTTACAGGACATAGTATTATTGTGTTACTTGGAGGTGGATTTATAGTTTACACTGCTATAAAAGAAATATGGCATATGATTTCAAACAACGATTTAAGTGGAAGTAGTACAAAAAGTAAATTAAAAAGTAAAAACTCTGTTATAATTTCAATTGTAATTATGAATTTAGTTTTTTCTTTTGATTCTATTTTAGCAGCTATTGGGTTAACAAATGAAATTAATAATTATGCTGCTGAAATGATAATTATGTCAATTGCTATTGTTGTGAGTGGAATTTTAATGTTAGTGTTAGCTGATAAAGTATCTGACTTTCTAAATAAAAACAGAATGTATGAAGTACTTGGTTTATTTGTTCTTTTTATTGTTGGAATTATGCTATTAACCGAAGGTGGTCATTTAGCACATTTAGAGTTCTTTGGTAACAAAATTGAACCTATGAATAGTACAACATTCTATTTTATTATCGTAATTTTAGTTATTGTTGATATTGTACAATCAAAATATCAAAAAAAGATAATTGCTGCTGAAGCACGTCAAAAAAAATCTAAATCAAATGACTAACCCAGAATCAAAGATTAATGAATTAAGTCAAAAGCTTAATGATTATAATCATCACTATTATGTTTTGAATGAAAGTGTAGTTTCTGATTATGATTTTGATATTTTATTAAAAGAACTTGAACAATTAGAAAAGGATTATCCTCAATTTGCCTCTCCAAACAGCCCTACAAAAAGAGTTGGCGGAGACATTACAAAAGATTTCCCATCAGTTACCCACATTTACCCTATGTTGAGTTTAGCTAATACTTACTCTAAAGAAGAATTGAATGATTGGAGTAATCGTATTAAAAAACTAAGTACAGACGACATAGAATATGTTTGCGAATTAAAGTATGATGGTGTTGCAATTGGTATTAGATACGAAAACGGAAATTTAGTTCAAGCAGTTACAAGAGGAGACGGAACTCAAGGAGAAGATGTAACCCATAATGTGAGAACAATAAAAACAGTCCCTTTACAATTAAAAGGAAACTACCCTACTACATTTGAAATTAGAGGTGAAATATTTTTTCCTTTAGTTAACTTTGAAAAGCTAAACAAAGCAAAAGAAGAAGCGGGAGAACAACTTTACGCCAACCCAAGAAATACAGCATCAGGAACATTAAAACTTAAAGACTCTAAAGTAGTTGCTAAAAGAGGTTTAGATTGTTTACTTTATGGTGTCTATGGTGAAAACATGCCATTTAAAACACATTCGGAAGCTGTAAAAACTGTTGGAACCTGGGGATTTAAAATACCTACAGAACGTAAACGTTATATTCAATCAGTAAAAACGATTGATGAAGTAATGGATTTTGTTAATTTTTGGGATACAGAAAGACATAATTTACCATTTGAAATAGATGGTATTGTAATTAAAGTAAACGATTATAGTCAGCAAAAACAAATGGGCTTTACCGCTAAAAATCCACGTTGGGCTATTTCTTATAAATTTAAAGCAGAACGAGTTGAAACTAAATTAGAAACTGTTACTTACCAAGTTGGACGAACAGGAGCTATTACACCAGTTGCAAACTTAATTCCAGTACAACTTGCTGGTACAACTGTAAAAAGAGCATCACTACATAATGCAGACCAAATTGAAAAATTAGGATTACATGCTAACGATTACGTTTATGTTGAGAAAGGTGGTGAAATAATTCCTAAAATAGTTGGCGTAAACTTAGACAAAAGACAAGCTAATTCATCTGCTATAGATTATATAACAACATGCCCTAAGTGTAAAACTGAATTAGTAAGGTTAGATGGAGAAGCTAAACATTACTGTCCTAATTACCTATTATGTCCACCACAAACAAAAGGTAAAATAGAGCATTTCATAAGTCGAAAAGCTATGAATATGGATGGTTTAGGTCCTGAAACGATTGATTTGTTTTATGACAAGTTCTTAGTATCAAACGTTGGAGATTTATACACATTAACCTTTGAGAAAATAATTGACTTGGACAGAATGGCTGATAAATCCGCTAACAATATTTTAAAAAGTTTAGAGGACTCAAAACAAATCCCTTTCCAACGCGTTTTGTTTGCCCTAGGTATTAGATATGTTGGAGAAACAGTAGCCAAAAAATTAGCTAAATATTTTAAAAACATTGACAACATACTAAAAGCTTCATTTGAAGACTTAATTAATGTTGACGAAATTGGAGATAAAATAGCCATTAGTTTACAAGCTTATTTTTTAGAAGAAAGAAATATTTTATTAATCAACAGATTAAAGGAATTTGGTTTACAATTTGAGTTAGAAGAAAATTTAGAGGCAACTAATATTTTGAATAATCAAACTTTTGTTATTTCTGGTGTTTTTGAAAACATTTCAAGAAACGAATTAAAAAAACTGATTGAAGATAATGGAGGGAAAAACACAAGTTCAATTTCGGCTAAAACAAACTATTTAGTAGCTGGAACAAATATGGGACCTTCAAAATTAGCTAAAGCTGAAAAATTAGGCATAACAATTATAAGTGAACAAGACTTTTTAAATATGGTAAACTAATGGGACTATTTGATGCATTAAAGAAAAAGATGATTCTTAAAAAAACTCTTAAAGGATCAATTAAAAGAACAATTAAAATTCTACCAATTGAAAGGTATCATTCCGTTTTAATTATTCTTGACAAAAAAGACTCAGCTTTAAAAAAGAGAATAGAATCTACTTTTATAAATGCAAAAATAACATCTTTATATAATAGAGATATAAAAGAATTTTCTGCAGAAGAAAGTAATTTCACATACACTTACCATTCTTCTGATTTAGGTTTCGGGAAAATAAAAAGAGATAATCTGTTAGGTTTGTTAAACACCAATTTTGACTTAGTTATTGATTTTTCGGTACATACTCCTGAATTTAATTATTTTGTTAAAAAAACAAAATCAGCATTAAAAATTGGTGATTTGCATTCAACTAAAAACTATCTTTATGACCTGTTAGTAGACAGAGGTAGTTCTGATATAGATTACTTGGAGAATATTAAATTACAAATACATACTTTAAGCCAATAAAAATGGATATAACACGATTAAAAGGAATGGGCGTAGCAATGGTTACACCATTTGACAACTCAAAAGAAATTGATTTTAAAGCTTTAGAAAAGTTAACTGAATTTTTAATTGAGAACAATACCGATTATTTAGTTGTTCAGGGTACAACAGGAGAATCCCCTGTATTATCTTCTGAAGAAAAATCTCAAGTATTAGCGACTGTAATTAAAATAAATGCAGGGAGATTACCTATTGTTTACGGAATAGGAGGAAACAATACTATGGAAGTAGCTAAACAATTAGCTAATTTTGATGTAAAAGGTGTAGATGCATTTTTATCTGTATCTCCCTATTACAATAAACCTACGCAAGAAGGAATATTTCAACATTACAAAACAATATCAGAACATTCAAAATTACCTATAATACTATACAATGTACCTGGTAGAACTTCATCTAATGTTTTGGCTGAAACAACTTTAAGAATAGCTAATGAATGTAAAAACGTTATTGCTGTTAAAGAAGCCAGTGGTAACTTTGAACAGATTATGGATATTATTCAAGATAAACCAAAAGATTTTCTTGTAATTTCAGGTGATGATGCTCTAACTATGCCATTTATTGCAGCTGGTGGTGATGGTGTAATCTCTGTTGTAGGAAATGGATTCCCTAAACTTTTTGCTCATATGGTTAATGTAGGATTAAAAGGAAACACAAGTAAATCTAAAGAACTTCATTATAAAATACTTCCAATCATAAAACACTTATTTTCAGAAGGAAATCCTGCAGGTATAAAAGAAACATTATCTCATTTAAAAATTATGACCACTAATGTAAGGCTACCATTAGTAAATGTAAGTAATAAAACAAAAAAAAGAATAATTGATATAACCAAATCACTTTATTAACGTAAGTAGATATGTAAATCAAAACAAATTATTATCTTTGTTTTAAAATAATATAAGTATATATGAAAAATATTTTATTAATTAAAAGCGGAACATTACTTTTATGTTCAACTTTAATTTTCAGTTGTAAATCAGATATTGATGTTGATGTAATAGAAATAGATTCAATTAAAACTGAAATTGTAGAGTCAGTACAAAGTAATGAAGGAAATATACAATATTCAGTACCTACTCCTAATGAACTTTTTGAAATTATAAAAGATCAAGGTGGAGAACTAAATATCGATTTAATAAACGCTATTTCAAATAAAGACAATTATATAAGTACTAAATCACAAGCTATTAATTTTGGTGTCTATTCTGCTGATATTGGTTACATGAGTTGTTTTGAACATAATTTAGAATTTTTAAAATATTCAAAAGTAATTGAAGATTTAGGAAGTGAATTAGGTATATCTGATGTTTTTGATGAAGAATTAATGCTAAGAATTGAAAGAAACGAAGGAAATGGTGATTCATTATTTATTATTTCCAACGATACTTATTTTAATAGCTACCAATACTTAGAAGAGAATAATAAAGGAACTGAATTAGCATTAATTATTTCTGGTGGATTTTTTGAAAGCCTTTATATAATTTCAAATATTTCTGGTGACTACTCTAAAGACAACTCAATCATTGAAAGAATTGGAGATCAAAAGATAGTTTTAGAAAATATCATTGATTTTTGTTCTACATATATGGATAATGAATCAGTTAGCGAAATAATGATTGACCTTGATGAATTAGGACAAGTATATGAGGCTAATATGGACTTTATTGAAGAAAGTTCAGATGTTTCGACAAAAAATGACATTGTTACTTTAAGTGGTGGTGGACATTTTGAAATGAATGAAAAAGCATTTATTGCTATAAAAGCAAAAGTAACTGAAATTAGAACTAAATTAACTCAAAAATAAAATATCATGAAAAAAACACTATTTTTTGGAATTATATTCGTGTCTGTAATATTCATTCAAGCAACTTACGCTCAAAACAGCTGTAGAAGAGTACATAATTTTTGTACTGAAACTATACCTGAGGATGAGAATGAAGGAAACTGGAGCTTCAATAATCAATCTAAAAGTGCTACATTTGAAAAGGGTAAAGATTATGAAATGAGCTTTGTAGCTTATAATAATTATATTTACAGAATTGCAACTTGTACAGATATCCTTGAAGCTGGAGAAAATATTAAATTTGAAGTGTTTAGAACTGAACTTGTAAGAAAAGAGGTAAATGGAAAAATTCGTTTATTAAAAGGAAAAGCATCAATATATAACAATCAAAAAGATGACTTAAAAAGTTTTTATAAATTTAGAGTGAAGAAAACTGAGCGAATTTATGTTAAGGTTTCTATTCCTTCAACAGGTCAAAGTTCTGCTAAACAATATAAAGATTCACAATATGTTTGTGTTGGTGTATTGTTAGAACACAGAAAAATAGATAAAACAGGATTTTAAAATAATACATATAATCACATTAAACCGTCTACCATTTTGGGGACGGTTTTTTTAATTTAACAACATGTTTGCAAAACAAGATATTACCAAAGTACAAGAGTGGATTAACACTTCAAAAAATATTGTAATCACAGCACATAAATCTCCAGATGGAGATAGTATAGGAAGTTCATTGGCACTTTATCATTTTTTAAAGAATATAGGGGTTGAATCTACAATTTGTCATCCAGACAAAATGCCCTACTTTATAGAATGGATGAATGGTACAAAAGATATTTTAACACTTGATAAAGATGAAGCTATTGTAAAAGAAAAATTGGCTTCAGCTGATTTAATTTTCTGTTTAGATTATAACACACCATTTAGAATTGGTAAGATGACTGAACATTTAGTTAATTCTACAGCTAAAAAAGTAATGATTGATCATCATCAAGAACCTGACACAGAATTTGTAGATGTTTTATTTTCTGATCCTAAAAATTCATCTACTTGTCAAATGATATATGAATTTATTGAAGAACTTGATATGTTAGAACATATTGATGACAATGTTGCAGCTCCTATGTATTGCGGAATAATGACTGATACTGGTTCATTTAGATTTCCTTCAACAACAGCTAAAACACATGATATTGTAGGTAAACTGATTCAAAATGGATTAAACACAGCTAAAGTTCATGAAAACACGTTTGATACAAATTCATTGTCAAAACTTAAACTGAATGGATATGCGATTTCTGAAAAGTTAGTGATTATGCCTAATCAAAAAGTAGCCTACATTTCTTTATCAAATCAAGAACTTAAAGATTTAAATTACACTAAAGGAGATACCGAAGGATTAGTAAATAGAGCTTTAGGGATTAATGGAATTAGAATGGCTGCATTTTTTAAAGAAGATGAAGGTTATGTTAAAATTTCATTTAGGGGAAAAGGCGATAACTACGTAAATATTTTAGCAAAAGAAAACTTTGAAGGTGGCGGGCATGTATATGCTGCTGGTGGAAAGTTTGACGGTAAATTAGAAGATGCAATCACTAAATATGTAACTGTTGTTGAAAAATACGTTAAGTAAATATGAAAAACATAAGTACATTAGCTTTTTTCTTTTTTTCTTTCATTTCTTGCACTGAAGAAGAAATAATTCAAGAATTACCTATTCCAAAATGGAATACTAACGAATCGATCAATATGCAATCCACCTTTGTGGCTGAGGAAAATGATGAAATAAACTCATTTTTAAAACGTCATCCTGATTGGAATATGACTGAAACAGGTACAGGTTTAAGGTATTTTATTTATGATAAATCTGAAAATAAAGACACTGCAAAAGTATATGATGAAGTAAGTTTGTTTTTTGATATAAAACTTTTAGATGGCACTGTATGTTATACTCAACAGGAGGAAATACAACAATTTATGATTGAAAAAACAGATATCGAAAGTGGACTTCATGAAGCTTTAAAACATATGTGTACTAATGATAAAGCTTTATTTATTCTTCCTAGTCACTTAGCACATGGTTTAATTGGTGATCAAGATAAAATTCCACCTTTACAACCCTTAATTTATGATATTCATCTTATAAAAATTAATTAATATGTTTTATAAAATACTTATAGCATTAACACTTATTATCATTTCTACAGCCTGTACTTTAGAAGGGGTAAAGAAAAAAGAAAAGGATACTAATTTTTTTGAATCAATAGACACCACTACAGTTGATCCAATTAATATCCAAAAAGACAATACTATTAAACCAGATACTTTAAATAATGGAAATTCAAATGAATTAGTTTGGAACGGGAAAGACGGTTTAAGAATTGAGTGGAAAACAAAACAAAACTCAAATAAAGTACAAAAAGGAGATGTTGTATTAGTCAATTACAATGCAAGAGTAGCTAGAGGAGAAGTGTATGATAGTAATACTGAATTAAACAAACCTGTGCCTTTAAAAACAGGAATAGGGCAACTTATTAAAGGATGGGAAATCGGATTATTACAAATGTCGGCAGGAGATAAAGGAAGAATTATGATTCCTTCTAAATTAGCCTTTGGTGAAACTGGTGTTTTAGGAAGAGTTCCTCAAAATGCAGACATTATTATAGATATTGAAATTGTTGCTATTATAGAGCCTATTGAACTACAAGAAGGAGTTAAGGTGTATAAATACGAAAGTGTTTCAGAACAAAAACTACCTAAAAAAAATCAACTAATTACATTTCATTATTTTGCTTACAGAACAGGTAAAGATGCGAGAATGTACACTAATTCTTACGAAAAGGGTGAACCTTTTCAAGTTAAATTTGAAAATGATAACGTTGTAGAAGGATTACATATTGGACTATCTCAAATTGGAGAAAACGAAAAAGCATTTATTGAAATCCCTACTAAATTAGCTTACGGTAAAAAAGGATTGTTGGACTTTGTACCTAGTAATACTGATATTGTATTTGATGTGAGAGTGGAGAGTATTAAGTAGTTATTAGTATTTAGAAGAGAGTATCAAGTAGGAAATATTAAGATTTAATTGTACGTTATTTCTGGTAAACAAAATTGAATATTCATTTTGAATTCTACTTTATAACGTTCGGATTCCACATTACTTCTTGAATTTTTTTTAATTTAAACTGTAACAATAAGATATTTCTTTCGGTAGTCTCTTAATTTTAACCATGTATTGAATCTACGAATTTAAACGTATTTCCATGTACTTGTACCATCTAAAACCAAAGTGAACTAAATAAATCATTAACTCCCCCACCTTTTATCTTCCTAAAAGTGTGCATAGACCAATATAATACAAGTCAAGAAAAAATACGTCATCTAAAAACGATTTAATATAAATATACAAAAAAAGCACCTAATAAAAATTAGATGCTTTTTAATTATTTTTAATGTATAATTATTTATTCTCAATTACAGCTTTAACAAATGCCACAAATAATGGATGAGGATTATCAACAGTTGATTTGTATTCTGGATGATATTGTGCACCAACAAACCAAGGATGTTCAGGAATTTCAACTACTTCAACTAAACCTGTTTTAGGGTTTTTACCAGTTGCAATCATTCCTGCATTTTCAAAATCAGTTAAGTATTTATTATTAAATTCAAATCTATGCCTGTGACGTTCATCAATTACTTCTTGATTGTACGCTTTTGATAAATTAGTATCGGCTAAAACTTTACATTTATATGAACCTAAACGCATTGTTCCTCCCAAATTTGTAATATTCTTTTGGTCTTCCATTAAATCAATTACAGGATGACCTGATTCTTTGTCAATTTCAGCCGTATGTGCATCTTTCCAACCTAATACATTTCTTGCATATTCAATCACAGCACACTGCATTCCTAAACAAATACCTAAAAATGGCACTTTGTTTTCTCTTGCAAATTTTACTGCTGAAATTTTACCTGAAATCCCTCTAGAACCAAAACCTGGGGCTACTAAAATTCCATCTAAGCCTTCTAATTCAGCATTTACATTGTCATTTGTTAATTGTTCTGAACCAATCCACTTAAGGTTAACTTTACATTCGTTAGTTGCTCCAGCATGAATAAATGATTCAACAATAGATTTATACGAATCTTTCAATTCAATATACTTACCTACTAACCCAATATTAACTTCAGTTTTTGGATTTTGTAATTTAGTTAAAAATGCTTTCCACTGATCTAATTTAGGTTCACCTTTAGATACTAATTTTAATTTTTCTAAAACTAATTTATCTAATTCCTCCTCTTGCATTAACAAGGGTACTTCATAAATTGATTTTGCATCAATAGACTCAATAACAGACTTAGGCGTTACATTACAAAATTTAGCAATTTTATTTCTAATATTCTTATCTAAAGGATGTTCAGTTCTACATACTAAAATATCTGGTTGAACACCAACTTCTAATAAGGCTTTAACTGAATGTTGTGTAGGTTTAGTTTTTAACTCTCCTGCCGCTTTTAAATAAGGTACTAATGTTAAATGAATTACTAAACAATCGTCAGGATGTTCCCATTTCATTTGTCTAACTGACTCAACGTATGGTAAAGATTCAATATCACCAACCGTTCCTCCAATTTCAGTAATTACAATATCAAATGTACCTTTTTTACCTAAAATTTGAATTCTTTCTTTAATTTCATCCGTAATGTGAGGTATGATTTGAACCGTTTTACCTAAAAATTCTCCTCTACGTTCTTTATCTATTACAGATTGATAAATTCTACCAGTCGTTACGTTATTTGCCTGTGAAGTTGGAACATTTAAAAAACGTTCATAATGTCCTAAATCTAAATCAGTTTCAGCACCGTCATCAGTTACAAAACATTCACCATGTTCGTATGGATTTAATGTTCCTGGATCAATATTAATATATGGATCTAACTTTTGAATGGTTACTGAGTAACCTCTGGTTTGTAATAACTTAGCTAAAGATGCTGAAATAATCCCTTTTCCAAGAGAAGAAGTAACCCCGCCGGTTACAAAGATGTACTTTGTTGAATTTGACATTTTAATGTTCTTTTTTATACCTACGGGACACAAAGGTAAGCACAAAATTTGTTTGAATAAGCTTATATCCTAAAAAATAAATATTTTTTTGATGAATAGAATTATTCATCCGACTAACGATAGAATTTTTTAAAATATTTAGTCGTAAATTCTAAAATTAAACTTGATTAATTGTAAATTGCACATTAAAAGTAAAATGTCACACACTTTATTATCTTCTCCACTACAAGGTTTTACAGACTTTAGGTTTCGTAATGCGTTTAACAAACATTTTGGGGGAATTGATACATACTACTCTCCATATATAAGATTAAATGGAAAGTTAGACGTAAAGTCAGCTTATGAGCGTGATATCTTACCTGAAAACAATCAAGACATTCAAGTGATTCCCCAAATAATGACAAATTCTGCTGAGGAGTTTATTTTTGTAGCTAAATACGTTCAACAATTTGGCTATAAAGAATTGAATTGGAATTTAGGTTGTCCCTACCCTATGGTTACTAAACGTGGAATGGGTTCTGGAATGATTTGCGAAACGGTTAAAATTGATAACGTTTTAAAACAAGTTCATAACGAAACTGATATTGTTGTGTCTATGAAAATGAGAATGGGATATGATACTGCGACTGAAATTTTGGATACGTTACCTATTTTGGATAAATACCCCCTTAAGAATATTGCTATTCATGCTCGAATAGGTAAACAACTGTATAAAGGTGGAGTTGATTTAGATTCATTTCAAAATTGTATTGACAATACTAAGCACAAAGTATACTATAATGGTGACATTACAACTGTAGCTAAATATAATGAAATGGTTAGCCGATTTCCGTCAATTGACCATTGGATGATTGGTAGGGGTTTAATTGCTGATCCTTTTTTACCTCAAATGATTAAAAGTAATTCAACAGAATATCCAAAAGACAGATTAGATATTTTTAGAGCTTTTCATGATGAGTTATTTGAAAGTTATGAATCGTTTTTATCTGGTGAAAAACACTTATTAATAAAAATGCAACACTTTTGGGAGTATTTTTCTACAACTTTTGACAATCCACAAAAAACTTACAAAGCATTTAAAAAAGCTAAAAATGTAAGAAACTATCACAAAGCTGTAGCTGATGTTATTAGAGCAGAACGAGGGTTATAAGTCTTGTAGTCAATTCGTTATTTAGTTGTTGTATTTAATAGTTTAGTCAAGATTATAGCTATGACAATTTGTATTTTCTATATACAAAAAAACCAATTATAATAAGAATACTAACAACAATTATTAAAATAAAACTTACCCTATTTTCAGGCACACAATTATCTTTAATTTGTTGTTTGACTAAATTGTCTTCTACTTTAAAACTTAGATTTGCGCAATGATTTAAAGTATTATATAATTCATTTTCAAATTCAATTAATTTCATACTTTTAGTATCACAACCTTCAACAGAAAAAAGAAAATAGTCTCCTATAGTACTTTTAGAAATTAGTAACGAATTCTCACCACAAGCACTTATCCCTTGCATTCCAAGCATTCCTTTATAATCATACTGTATATAATACATTTTTCCTTTCTCAAAATCTTTTGTATACATTTGCCAACTATTACCGTTATCACCTCTAAGTTTAACAATTGAACCTAATACTTTTCCTTTATATAATTCTTTGATTTGAATAATTAGAGTTAATGCAATACTATCATTATTATAGTTTTTTACATAATCTTCATATCCAACAATTTTAACCTTAGCTACAATATCTTTATTTGAAGTGTTGTCCAAGAAACTCCCTTCCCATATACATGAAAAAGAAATAAGAGAGCAGTAAAAAGTTAGGGTTAAAATAAATTGGATGATCTTTTTCATGATATAATTGATTACTTACAAAAAATGCGCTACAAATAAATGAAGCGCATTTTATATCTTTTAATAGTTGTTAATTACTTAACACCATGCATTAATTTTTTCATTAAAGGTCCTAAAGCTAAGATTAATAAACCTGCTACTAAAGGTACAATTGTAAATATTAAGAAGAAATCAGACAATCCATTTCCTCCTCCGTCAGCTGTCGGTTCTGGCATTAGCGCACCTAAAACTGCTGCTAATTTATTTCCTATTGCAATCGCTAAATACCACATACCAAACATGAAGGCAATCATTCTAGCTGGTACTAATTTACTAACATAAGACAATCCTACTGGTGATAAACATAATTCACCCAATGTATGGAACAAATAGGCAAATACTAACCATAACATACTTACTTTAGCACCATCTAAGTCTCTTGAACCATAAGACAGTAATCCAAATCCAATAGCCATAATAATTAAACCTAAAGCATATTTACCAACTGCAGATGGGTTATATTTAGACTCCCACCACTTAGAGAATAATGATGCAAATGCTATAATAAAAAATGAATTTAAAACAGAAAACCAACTTACAGTAATCTCTACTTCATTCCCTTTTAACCTAAGAATTTCTGTGGCAACTATTGCATCATCCACACCTCTTTCTTCTGCATTTTTAACAGCTTTGACCTTAGCTTCAGCATCTAAATATGCAAATTCTGTTTTAGCATTGTCTTTATGAATAATATCAACACTTTCTCCAACAGTAAACTCAGATTGAGAACCTATTGTTACTGTATCAATAAACACTTCTGTTTCAGCTGTGATATTCATATTCTGAGTAATAATTATTTTTTCAAACGTTTTATTACCTTCTTCATCTAATACATACTCATTATTATCATCCCAAATTGCTTTGTTATAATACTCATAAGTTACCTCATAAGCTTTTGTATTAAAATCTCTATTTAACATCCAACCAACAATTGCCCATAAACCAGCAAAACAAATTACTAATACAATATTAGATCCTGCAATTATTTTGAATGTTTTTTTCCATAGTAAAAACAATACCCACGTAATTATAGCTAAAGGAACTATAGTTAATAATGCATTAATGATATTAAATGCGGTAGCAGAATCACCTGTCATTACTCTATCAACAGAATCTCTTGCAAATAAAACTAAAGAAGAAGCTCCTTGTTCAAACGACAACCAAAAGAATACCGTAAAGAAGGCAAATATTACAAAAGCAATCATTCTATCTCTTACAACTTTTTCATATCTGAAAATTCTTGAAAATGCTAATATTAAGAAAAGAACTAAACCTGATAGGATTACAACTTTAGCTCCTGCTAAACCACCAACTTCAAAATCAAACATATTAAAACCACCAATTTTAGAAATAGGATCATTTAATAAATAACTTAATCCTATAAGGGCTGTAATAACAATTAATACAATGTCCACTTTAGTAAATGGATTTGGATTAGGCTCTTCAACAGCCACTACATTATTTTCTTTATCTTCTTTTGCTTTAGCTGCTCTAATTTTTGATGGTAATTCACCAATCATTCCAAATAAAGGTTTAGACAACCAAAATTGTAAAGTACCTAATAACATAAATACACCTGCTAAACCAAAACCGTAACTCCATCCAACTTTTTCAGCTAAATATCCACATAACATCATTCCAAAAAATGCACCTGCATTAACACCCATATAGAAAATTGTATAAGCACCATCTTTCTTTTCAGGTGTGTCTTTATACATCTCAGAAATAATTGATGTCATTGTTGGCTTAAAGAATCCTGTACCTATTACTAATAAAGCTAAACCAAAATACATTGAAAATTCAGTTTCTAAAGCCATAGAAGCATGTCCTGCAGTCATTAATAATGCACCTACAACAACAGCCCAACGGTAACCAATAAATTTATCAGCTATAATCCCACCTAAAATGGGTGTTAGGTATAATAAACCTGCATAAGTTCCAAATAATGATAAAGCATTTTCTTGTGTCCATTCCCAACCTGGGTTTGAACCAATAACCGCCATTGTTAAAAAATTCACTAATAATACTCTCATTCCGTAGAATGAAAAACGTTCCCACATTTCTGTAAAAAATAATACAAACAGTCCTGATGGATGTCCTAATACTTGTGAATCAAAGAAATTTGGATTTTTTGTTGTACTTGCCATTTTCTATTTTGTTTTTTTGTGATTCGGTTTCCCGATTTTAAATTTATTACTATTTTATTTAACTCCGTGCATTAATTTCTTTAAAGGAAAACTAAGTGCAAATAATACAATTCCTGCCATTATAGGTATATATACTAAAATTTCAAAGAAATCAGACATTGTAGATTCTTCTGCTATCTTTTCCATATAACCCGAAACTGATCCTGCAATAATATTACCCATTGCTGAAGCAAAGAACCATATTCCAAACATAATTCCTATTAATTTTTTAGGCGAAAGTTTACTTACATATGATAAACCTACAGGGGATAAAGATAGTTCACCCATTGTATGTAACAAATATGCTAATACTAAAAACACCATACTTACTT
>Ga0256824_10000257_pt1 | contig 19560 bp, 14 predicted proteins | sample CV67metaG_FD_191570 | JGI IMG/M metagenome (GOLD analysis project Ga0256824, IMG submission 191570) | Hydrothermal vent microbial communities from East Pacific Rise, Pacific Ocean - CV67 | ecosystem: Environmental > Aquatic > Marine > Hydrothermal vents | place: Pacific Ocean: East Pacific Rise...
ACTTTCTGGTTGCTTGTGAAGTTTAGTACCATCAATGTCAGAATATTCATAAGTCATTGGATTCTTTTCAAGTGTATAATCTTTGAAAGCTAAACTTTTTTCATAATCTAATTTTGATTGGTAACCTGGCTCAGAAGGGTCACCATCATACATTTGTTCACAAATGTCAGTTTCTGATGCTGCTAATGCTATATCATAGCTGTCTGTTCCAGAACACATAGTAAACAAAAATCCACCTGCTATAACAAAGTTTTTAATACTAGTGGCTACAGCTAATTTTAAGTCAGAAACTTTTGAATATCCTAAAGAAGTAGCGTTAGTTTCATTTGTTCTAACTTGTTTTTGATACCATGGTGCAGTATGATAGTTTTTATAAAATTTACCATATTGCCCCGTGAAATCTTCATGGTGAAGATGAAGCCAATCAAATTCAGCTAATCCTCCTTTTACAACTGTTGAATCATAAATTTCTTCATAAGGAATTTCGGCATAGGTAAGTACCATTGTTACGGCGTCATCCCAAGGTTGTTTTCCTTTTGGTGTGTATACAGCAATTTTTGGAGCAGTTTCTAACTGAACCACTTCCATATTAACCTCTGGATTGGCAATTTTTATTTTTATTTGTCTCACCTTAGCATCTGGTAAAACTTTATAACTAATCCCTTTGATGATTAATTCTTCTTCAATATATTTACTGTGTGGAAATAAGAAACTTCCTCCTCTATAATTCAATAGCCATTCCATAACTATTTCATTTTCAAGCACCCAAAAGGCAACACCATACGCTTTAAGATGATTCGCTTGAGTATCATCCATTGGTACTAGAATTGTTGAACTTAGTCCTTTTACAGGAATAAGTAATGTAAAAAAAAGTATAAATTTAAAAAGGTATGTCATCATTAGTGTTTTCTGATGAAAAATCATCATTATTCATTTTACTGCCTACAGTATACGAACCAGTATTCGTGCCATTATCATCAAACCCACTATTAACAGACATAGCACTTTCTTGTGTTTCATAAAATGAATCTGGGGTGTCATAATCAACAAAACGAGTTAATTCAGGAATAAATTTTAATTTAACTGTATCTAATCCACCATTTCTATGTTTAGCTACAATAAATTCTGTAAGATCACCTATAGGTTGACCACTTTCATCCTCTGTTAATCCGTAATATGCAGGTCTATAAATAAAACAAACCATATCTGCATCTTGCTCAATTGCTCCAGACTCTCTCAAATCGGAAAGCATTGGTCTTTTATCTCCACCACGTGTTTCAACCGAACGAGACAACTGTGATAAGGCAATAATTGGACATTCAATTTCTTTTGCAATTTCTTTTATTGAACGTGAAATCGTAGATATTTCTTGTTCACGATTCCCACCTTTTCCAGGCGCAGTCATTAATTGAAGGTAATCAATAATAACCATTTTTATATCGTGCTGTTGTTTTAATCGTCTACATTTTGCTCTTAATTCAAATACTGACAAACCAGGAGTATCATCAATAAATATAGGGGCATCAGCTAGGTTTCCTATACTATCGTGTAATTGTTTCCAATCTTTTTCATCTGTAAACCCTTTTTTTAGTTTTTCTGATGAAATCCCAGTTTCCATAGCCATAAGCCTTTTAGTTAACTGAACATTAGACATCTCTAACGAAAATATGGCTACACCTTGACCAAATTGTACGGCAACATTTCTGGCCATTGAAAGTACTAAGGCTGTTTTTCCCATTGCTGGTCTTGCAGCTAATACAATCATGTCTGATTTTTGCCAACCAGATGTTAAATGATCTAATGCCGTAAAACCAGAAGGAACACCACTTACACCATCAGGATTTTCACTTGCTTTTTTAATTTCCTCAATAGCATCTTCAACTGAATCTTTTACAGTTGCATATGTTTTTTTTGAATTTCCTTCTGAAATTTTGAAAAGTGATTCCTCTGCTCCGTTTAAAACTTCAAAAACATCTTGTGTTTCATCATATGCATCTTTTATAATTTTAGAGGATGATTCAATCAATGACCTTAGTATATGTTTTTCCGCAATGATTCTAGCGTGAAATTCAACATGTGCAGTAGACGCAATTCTATTTGTTAACTTGGCAACATAAGCAGGTCCACCAACAAATTCTAAATCTCCATTTTTACGTAATTGTTGCGTCACGGTAATAATATCAATCGTCTCTGAATTACCAAATAACTGGTGAATGGCACCAAATACTTTCTTATGCTCCGCTCTATAAAAACTTTCTGCCTCTAAAATATCAATTACATCAGTTACAGCTTGTGTTCCAAGAAGCATTGCTCCTAAAACTGATTCTTCAGCATTAACATCATGTGGTGGTACTTTCCCTATTTCAGTTGCTAAATTTATAGCGTCTGGTTTAAGTTTACGCCTATTTCTTAAGTTATTTGTTATGTTTTCTGCCATTCTGTTTACAAAGATACATGATTAGCTGCTGAGTTTTATAATTTTATTAATATTTAGTTATTACTAGAACTATTGTTTAAAACTTAAAATTAGTGTTAATAAGGTTGGAATTTTAACTTTTATTTTAAATACAGGTTAAATATAAACTAATCTATAATATCCTCTTTTATAACTAATTAATTACTCACAATTATTATTGGTTTCGAGCAGACCCCGTAATTCACTGTTACAATCTACTCCACCCAAAGCTGGTAAATTACAATCTGATAAACAGCCAAGTCCTAAGCCAAAATAAATATAGCTCCATCAACACAAACACAATTTGTAGTAAAACTAATTTCAAAACCACTAATTAAGCAGTATGAACGGTTTTATTCTTTAGTTAAGTGTTTAATAACTTCTGAAGCAGCATTCAATCCAAATAAAGCAGGCATGTAAGATATGGTTCCGTAGAATGACTTTTTATAATTTTCCCCATTTGTCAGCTGTAACGAGTCTTTTCTTTGAGTTTCGTATGAAAATACAACTTTAACCCGTTTTCCATCCACCTTTTCACGTTTCAACATTTTTTTTAAGGTTGACGCTAGGTTACAATTATAGGACTTGTTTAAGTTTGAAATTAATATTTTTGAAGGATCAAGCTTCCCTCCAGCACCCATACTTGATATGATTTTTATTTTGAAGCGAATACAAGCCCTAATCCAGTTTAGTTTTGGCGTTACGGAATCAATACAGTCCATAACATAGTCAGGTTTTGTTTCTTTAAGAATTTCCCACACTCTATCTGGCTCAACAAATTCTTCATAAATAGTTAAATCAATGTTTGTGTTAATGTCTTTTAAACGTTCAGCTAATACCACCGCTTTATTTCTTCCAATAGTTGAATTTAATGCAGTTAATTGTCGGTTTTTATTTGTGATATCAAACTCATCTCCATCAATAATAGTCATTTTACCAACTCCTGATCGAGCAATAAATTCAGCTGCATACGAGCCGACACCACCTAATCCGCAGATCAAAACATGACTATTAATTAAGCGTTGTTGTTCATCTTTTCCAATCAATAATTCTGAGCGTTCAAGCCAATTTTCCATTTGTAATCGTATTAAGGTTATGTCTGATTTGTAAAACAAAATCCGTCAAAGGTATTTTCTTTAAATCGGCCACAAAGTTATACATCTTTTCAATATCTACAACAGAATCATCTGTTTCTAAAACAATTTTACTAATCGGACAATTCATCAAAACATATTGTAATTTAGGGTTTTGAATTAAGGCTTCCCCAAAAGATAAATAAAAACCAGTATCTAATAATGAGTTAATCTGTTTGTATTTATTAAAACCATGAATCACCCATTTTTGTTTTGGATTGATTTCTTTTTTTAGTTTGATAATTTCATTGAATCCATTTACAATATGTAAAATTAATGGTAATTTGAAGCGTTCTGACAATTCAATTTGCTCTTTTAAATATTCAATTTGCTCTGGTAATGATTTGTTGCTTTTTAATTTATCAATACCACATTCTCCAATAGCAACAATCTGCGGTGTGTTACTAATTTTTGTTTCAATTACTTTCACTGTCAATTCAATATCCCAAGGATGATTTCCTAATGAGTAATAATGAGTTGACGACAAGTGATGAGTTGATATTGAATCAATATTAACAATAGCATTTTTTTGATCGGTATGCGTGTGGAAATTAAACATAAAAAAACCACCTAAATTAAGTTTAGGTGGTTTAAAGATAGAGTTAATTATCTATTATTTCTTTTTTGACTCATCAAATTCACCTTCAAAAGCGTTTGTTTTTATTTTTGTTTTAATGAAAATGGATTGTAGTTCAAAATCCATTTTTTGACCAGCAGTATTCATAGTATATTTTGATGGCAAGAATAATGAACATTTTTTCTTTCCTTGTACTTTGTAATCAGAAAAAATCATTTTTATTGTCATTGCATTCCCTTCTGGATCTGTCGTAAATTGTTCAGTAATATCTAATAATCCTGTTGTTTTGTTATAAAATTCATGTGTAATATCATCATTACCTGTTTCAGTAATTTTTATTTTATAGTAATCAACACCTTCAATATCTTCAATACCTAACAATTCAGTTTGAGTTGATGCTTCTGTAAAATAAAAAAGTTGAGTAAACGGAAAGTTTGGAGTTTGTTTTTCTGCTACTTCATCAGCAGTTAATTCCGAATCTCCTTGCATCATTATGAATTTCCCTCCTTTTTCACCATTAAACCAATCTTTCTGAACAGCCATATCACCAGCTGTTACAGTCATAGCTACTTTGTTTGGTTTAGCTTTATAAGTTGTTAAAGTCATTTCAGCATTCATTTGAGGAATAAATGTAGTGGCTGTGCTTTTTATGTAGGCAATTTTTTTGTTTTTTGTATCTATTGTTGCTTGATCGTCTGCTATGTAGGATTTTAACATAAAGTTATGCACTACTGATTTTGCGGTTACACCTTCTACCACAGTTTTTAGCATCACAACATCTTTCCCAAATGGGTCTTTGTAGCTTATTTTTCCATCCGTATCAAATTTTATTAATTTTTCTGCAACCTCAGTATTACCAACCACAATAATATTTAAATTTTTGGGGTTTAAATATTTATTAGCTGCCATTAACATGTCCTCCTTAGTTACTTTTTCAAGTTTTTGTAAGTAGGTGGCATAGTAGTTAGCAGGCAAATTATATCTAATTGTATTTAAAGCAAATCTAGCCACTGTTTGAGGATTTTCTAAAGATCTTGCAAATGCACCTGTCATAGATTTTTTTGTTAAATCTAATTCAGAGTCTAAAACAACATCCTCAGTTATTAATTGAATTTCTTTTAAAATTTGAACAATTGCACTATCAGTCACTTCATTTCTAAAGTTTCCACCAGCAGAAAATTCGCCAATTAATTCATCAGACGACATACTTGAATAGCATCCGTAAGTATACGCTTTGTCCTCTCTTAAGTTTTTCATTAATCGTGCAGAGAATCCTCCTCCACCTAAAACTTTATTTAAAACTTTAAGTTTTATTTCGTCTTCACTTCCTGGTTTCAATTCCATTGAATGTGAAATTTGAATTACAGATTGTACAGCACCAGGTTTGTCAATAAAATAAACTTGATTTCCAGTAGATTTTACTAAGTTTGGAATAACTAGTTGTCCAATTGGAGCAGGAATTTTCCATATTCCAAAAGATGTTTTAGCATATTCCAAAGCCTTATCAGGTGTAATATCACCAACAACTACTAAGTAAGAATTACTTGGAGATAGATTGTTGTAAAAATTGGAAACATCATCTAAAGTAATATTCTTTACAGTCTTTTCTGTCACAACTTCTCCGTATGGATGTTTTTCTCCATAATTAACAATTGAAGATACATTATTTGCCATAGCGTCAGCGCTTGACCCTGTTTGTGATAACCCAGAAATTGTTTGATTAATTAACCTTTTGAATTCGGCTTCCGTAAAAGCAGGTTCCGTAATTACAGAACTCAATAATTCTAATAATTTAGGTGTGTGTTTACTTAAAGATGAAGCGAAAAAACCTCTGGAGTTAGGGTAGAAATTAGCTCCCATAAAGTCCATTTTCTCATCAAAAATATCTTTTGAATACGTCATGGTTCCTGAACCTAACATTTCTCCCATTAAGTTAGAAACACCTGCTTTGTTTCCTTCATTTAAAACAGGATAATCTGTAAATAATTGAAAAGATACTTTTGGTTGTTTGTGATTTTCGACAACAATAACTTTTAAACCATTATCTAAAGTGAATTGGTTAGGTGTTGGAATGTTAATTGCAGGATTTGGTAGAGCTGTTGGAACTATACTTCTGTCTAATTGAGCATTTGAAAAGAATCCAAATGAACAAATTAAAGTGGTATATAATAGTCTTAATTTCATGTCTTGTGTTTTATTTTGTGTTGACTAATTATTTATTTTCTTTTGGTAAGTAATATAATGTTACTCTGTTTGTTTGAGCAAAATACATTGTAGCTACTCTTTTAATATCTTCTTTTGTAACCGCCATGTATTTCTCAATTTCGTTATTGATTAAATTCGTGTTACCATGGTAGTATGTGTAATATTGTGCTAATTGCTCAGCTAATCCAGCCATAGTAGAGTTTGAAGACACAAAATCAGATTCAACTTGATTTTTTAGTTTTTGTAATTCATTATCAGTTATTAAATTAGTTTGAACATCTTTAATTTCTATATTGATTGCCTCTTCCAAATCACCTATTTCAACGCCCATATTAGCTAAAGCAAAGGTAATAGCTACTCCTCTGTCCTCTAAAGGAAAAGGGAAAGCTGCAGCAAACATTGCTTTTTCTTGTTGTTCAACAATCCTTTTATTAAAACGAGAAGAATTACCTTGAGATAATAACATAGCTAACATCTCAACAGCATAATGATCTTTATGATTTAACTCTGGCGTTCTATAAGCCATAATAATAGCAGGTAACTGAACGTTGTCATAAATAGTATCCTTAATTTCTTCTGTTAAATAAGGCTCTTTAATTGTCGGTCTTGGAATTGGATGTGGTTTTGTGGAAGCATTTTCAAAGTATTTCTCTAGAAAAGCTTCTGTTGTTAAATTAATCCAATCTCCAACAAAGTTTTTTGATTGACCAATTGATCCAACTTCTGATTTGTATTTAATAACAAATTTTTCAACAGATAAAAATTCTTTATCTCTGTAAATGTCTAATTTGTCACCATTTGGAATTGACGCAAAATAAGTCTCAATCCAAGCTTTTGTTTGCTTAATATCTAAATCACCTGCAATTGATAATGTTGTGTTATGTGGTACATAAAACGTTCTGTAAAAATCAATATAATCTTTTTCAACAGCAGCATCTAAATCAGCCATGCTACCAATAGGAACCCAGTTGTAAGGGTGTGTTTTAAAGGCACGCTTAAATATATTCTCCATCCAACTTCCGTAGGGTTGGTTGTCATTTCTTTGTCTTTTTTCTTCTTTTACAACTTCTCTTTGAGTTTCAATTCCTATGTTCTCAACTTTAGCATGTAAAAGTCGTTCAGATTCCAACCATAACCCTAATTCAATTTGATTAGAAGGTAATAACTCATAATAAAATGTTCTATCTTGAGATGTGTTTGCATTTAAAGTTCCACCTGCTTTTTCTACAAAGTCAGAAAACGTATGTCTTTTTATATTTGTAGATCCTTCAAACATTAAATGTTCAAAAAAATGAGCAAATCCGGTTTTACTAATTTTTTCATTTTTAGAACCAACATGGTACATTAAAGTAACAGCAGCAACAGGTGTACTGTGGTCTTCATGTAAAATAACATGCAATCCGTTTGGTAAATCATACTCTATAAAGTCAATTTTTTTTGACTCTTGAGCTGATAAAGTTGTGGTAATAAGTAAACTACCAATAATCAATTGTTTTATTATCATTGTTTTTAATTTATAATCCTTAGTCCTAATAGTAAGACTATTTAATAATTCAAAATGTTACACAGTTTGATATTGTTTTTAATTGGACAAACTTAAGTGTTATTTTTTTAAGTTTTCATTCAGTTTATATTAATGGTGTTAAAAAAATATAAATGGAAATTGAAAGGTCTAAACTAATTGATTTATTAGATTAGACTCTTTACCACAGCAATTCTTAAATTTAACCCCAGATTCACATGGACATTTTTCGTTTCTACTAACTTTTATCACTTGTTTTTTTAAGTTTAGTTTTTTTATGTCATGTTTAAAAATGTTTTCTAAATAATTATAAAGTTGAGGGTGTTTTTTTGACATTAATTTAGGTCGCTCAAAAAAGTACTCACTTGCTACAGCAAAAAATTCAATTTTACTTGTCCCTCCATATCTTTTAATATCAGAATTATTTTCATTGATTTCATTAATTTTTCGCTCCATTAAATCAATCCATGGTAAGGTATATTGTTTTTCTAGTAATACGCTTGGAATACCATCTATTGTTCCGTCTAATTTGTCAATTAAATGTACAAACTCATGAATAGCGGTGTTGTTTTTATCCGCTTCATTTTTAAAACCGTGTTTTAATGCCTTTATTGACAAAATCATTTTACCCTCCATATTACCAGTACCAACCATTCCTAAAATAGTTCTGTTATCCCCTTTTATTTCATGGTTAAAATTAAAATGGTCAGGGTAGATAAAAACATCATATAAATTTGAGTAATTCCAATTTGGAATTTTAAAAATAGGTATAACTGCACTTGCAGCAACTAATAAATTATCTTCAATAGTTAGGTCACATTCAATGCCTGTAATTCTGTGATTTAATAAAAACTCTTGGATTTTGTATTCAAAAGCAATTTTATCTTTTCTGGTCAAATTAGTGTAAAAAACAACCTTTGTATTAAGTATAACTCTAAATTCATTAGGAAATGGTTTAGTAGGGTTTTTCCATTTGGGCTGATTCTGTATATAATATATACCCCAAACTAATGAGCAAGTTACAACTAAAGTTAATATTGTTAATTCCATAAGTCAGTAAATATAATTACAATTTGTTTTGAATGCTCTCAAATTACTTTAGTTTTGAAGAAAAAATTTATTATGAAAACTAATTTTGTAATGACAATAGCAGTAGTTATATTGTTAACTTCTTGTGCAGTATCCAAAAACAAATCAAATAAAAACATACTAGAACCTCAAGCAAAAGTTAACAGCTTGCTAGATATTTGGCATAAAGATGTCATCAATTTTGATTTAGATTCTTATTTTAACATCTTGGATGAGTCCTTTATCTTTTTAGGAACAGATCCAAAAGAAAGATGGGCTAAAGATGAGTTTTATAAGTTTTGCACCCCTTATTTTGAAAAGCAATCAACTTGGAACTTTACACCACTTTGGCGAAATGTATACTTTTCAGAAGATGGAAAAACGGCTTGGTTTGAAGAACAATTATCTACCTGGATGGAAGAATGTAGAGGAAGTGGTGTTTTAGTCTACAAAGACAAACAATGGTGGTTAATTCATTATAATTTAACAGTCTTGATTGAGAACGAAAAAGTAAAATCATTTATTGAATTAAGGAAAGAATAACATACGAAATAGTTGTTTTATATCTTACAATTTAGTTTTCTATTTTGGTTTTGAAGTTTTCTCAATTTTAACTAAATTTAATATCATGTTTAATTAATCACCAATTTAAACATAAGTACTTTGAACCTTTAAACACCAATTAAGGGGTGAAATGTACTGACCATTTATCAAATTATAATGTATTTCTTATGCCCCATTGAAAACTCTTGTAGGAAATATAATTAATTATTGTTAATTTTGTATGCAACTTTTATGGAATCAATACCGTTTAAGTAATAATTAACAAATACAATTATGAATAAAGTAATCATATTAGCAGCATTTATCTTTGGCATGTCTCATACTGTAGATGCTCAATTAAGAACAAATACAAACACAGCTACAGTTGTAAAGGAAGATGACAAACAAAAGCTATCAGCTTACAAGTCTCACTTACAAGCACTAGACACTAAAGAGAAATGGATTCGTTCAAACCCAGAAGAATTAAAAATGGCTACTAAAAATGGTTGGTTCTTAAACGCAGATAAAACAAGAACAGAACTATTAGCGAAAATTTCTATAATCGAAAATAAAAATAAATAAGATGAATAAATTAAAAAACATAGCCTTCAGTTTTGGTTTACTAATCTCTTCTTTGTCATTTGGACAGGGTACTGATTGTGCTGATATGGGGCCAATATGTACAGATGCTGGTTTAGATTTTACCGCTCAAAGTGGTGTAGACGCAGCATCAGTTACTGACCCTACTAATGATTATGGTTGTCTTACATCAACTCCAAATCCTACTTGGTACTTTTTAGAAATTGAAGTTGATGGTGCTGTTGAAATGTCACTGTCTGCGGCATCCGATATTGACTTTATTGTTTATGGACCTTTTGCTGATTTAGCTACCGCTCAAGGCGAATGTGGAGCTATGGGTTCTGCAACAGCACCTGAAGTTGATTGTAGTTACTCAAGTACTAATAATGAAACACCTTCAATACCTAATGCTTTAGCTGGAGAAGTTTATGTTATGTTGATTACAAATTATGCGGATAATGTTCAAGATGTTACATTAACTCAAACTGGTGGAACTGGTGAAACTGATTGTACAATTGTAGATCCTATCCCTTGCGTTTCTAATCCGGGAACATTTACAGTTAAAAAGAATGGAGTAGCAACTGCGATTGATTTATATTTATGTGAAGATGATGTTTTTTCTATTACTCATGATATAGATGCGGATGGAAATCCTTTATATATTTTACCAAATGATACTATTAATGCACCGATAGGAGATTTTAACCCTGCAGCTTCTGACCCTGTAACGGCACAAATAATGTGGCTAGTTTACACTCAAGACCCTGGTACAAATCAAGATCCAATAACTACACCTGGTTTTTTAGGTTTAAATGCAATCATTCCAACTTTAGATTTAGGAGGTACTTTAGTTACAACAACAGCACTAAGAGATTTAATAGGAGGATGTGGAACATATTGGTTCTCACCTGTAGCTGGTGATGATGGAATTGGGAACAATAACAATGTTGCTAACGGAACAGATGATAATGGTGGCTTGCATTATGATAAAGATGGAAATGGTTGTTACGTAATTGGAGAAGCAATAAAAGTAACTTTCGCTTGTCCTATCTTAGCTACGCCATCAATTGCTTGTGGTCCAACAAATGGAAATTCAATGGATATAGAAATTACTGGTGGTAATGGAAATTACACAATTACGAACCAAGGCGTTGGTAATGTTTTAACTAGTCCAATCGCTAACAGCCCAGGAATTGCAACAGTTATCGACTTAGTAAATAATTCAGGATGGTCTATTGATATTACTGATGCATCTGGTTGTGAAGCAAGTGCAAGTGGTACGTTTACTGCACCAACTATTGACCAAGTAAATATTACACCAGCAGCAACTTGTCCTTTGGGTGCTGATGGAAACATTGTTATCACTTTAAACGCAACTGGACAAGCTCCATTTGTTGTTGATATGAATGCTCCAAGTAATTTAAATCCAAACACACCTTCTCCATATACATTTCTTGGAGCTGCTGGTACAGCTGTAACAATTGTAATTACGGATGATAATGGATGTGTTTACGAGCAAATTGAAACAATTACTTCTGCAGGTCACTTTATCGCAACGACACAAACAACAACTGATGAAGCTTGTTATGGTGATGAAACTGGAACAGCTACAATAACGGCAGTTGGTGTTGACTTAAATGGAAATCCTGATGGTTCATTAATAACGAACATTGATTGGACAGATCCTAATGGAGGAGTAATTACTGGAAATGCTTCTAACACAACTCAAAACGGAATGACTCCTGGTAACTGGACAGTAACAATTACAGACAACACTGGTTGTGAAGTTACTATCCCAGTAGTTATTGGAGCACCGCAAGAGATTACACTTACGGCCACTACAATTGATAATGTTACTTGTTTTGGAGGTAGTGATGGAAACATTACTGTTGCTGCAACTGGTGGTGTTAATATAACTGGTCCATCTTTTACTTGGAATGCTAACAACCCCGTATTAAATAATTCTGATCAAACAACTAATCAATGTATTATTGGATTATATAAAATATATGTAACAGATGCTAATGGATGTATTGATAGTATTGAAGTTGAAGTTACGCAACCTGATGAGATTGATATCACTGTAGTTCAAGCCAAATTAAATGTAGCCTGTTATGGAGAAGAAACAGGATCAATTCTTATTGACGAAGTACTTAATACACAAGGAACTTATGATTACGTATGGAATTTACAACCCTTCTATGAAAACCCTGAAGTTACATCTAACATTGCAAGTGATTTAGGGATTGGAACATATTCTGTGAAAATTCAAGATGAACTAGGTTGTTTTAAAATATTTGATTATACCATTACACAAAATGATTCTTTATACTGGAGTGAATTAACTATTACACCAACCGTATGTAGAAATCAAGTACCATTTGATAATGGGAGCGGACAAATATCTGCGGCTGTTTCAAGATGGACACCAGGTGTAGGTGGTTCAAACATTTCTTACCAATGGACTGAAGATGCTTCAGGTAATCAACCTTCAGCAAATCAAACCACTTGGGGTAACAGAAATCCTGGTTTCTATACAATGATTGCTATTGATGACCACGGTTGTGTTTTAGATACTACTATCTATTTAGACTCTCTAAGTCCAGAAGCAATATTTGACGCTACTTCGCCTCAATTTACTTCAAACTATGTTGGAACTGCACCAGTAGAAGTTACATTTACTAATAGCTCTATTAACTATGACTTTGCTAACTTACCAATTCCTTATGGCAATGATCTAGATGTTGATACATCAATGACTTGGACATTTAATTTAGATGGAGACCCATATCAAACGGAAGAAATAACTCCATTAACAAGAGTATATACAACAGAAGGTTTATATACTATATGTTTAGTTGTAACAGAAAACATGAACGGATGTACAGATACTGCTTGTATTGACATTCAAGTATATGATGTACCTTCTTTAGATGTTCCAAATGTATTCACGCCAAATAATGATGGTCAAAATGATAAATTCTTTTTCCCTGCACATGTTATTACAGAATTTGAATGTAATGTATTTGACAGATGGGGAGCTGAAGTATATAAATTCACAAGCATAGGTGATGCTTGGGATGGTACAAGATTTAATGATGGAACATCTGAATGTTCAGATGGTGTTTACTTTTACTTTTACACAGGGGAATCATCTAATGGTACTAAGTATAAAGGCCAAGGTGATTTACACTTGATCAGAAATAAATAAAACAAATTAAGATAACTATAAAATGCGCTTCAACTTTGAAGCGCATTTTTTTTTGCTAAAATAATTTAGTAAATTAAAGTGAGTAAAATCAAAAAAACTATCTTTGTTAAAAATTAAAAAATCATGGCATTAAAATGTGGAATTGTAGGCTTACCAAATGTAGGTAAATCAACTTTATTTAATTGTTTATCAAACGCGAAGGCACAATCGGCAAATTTTCCGTTTTGTACTATTGAACCAAACGTAGGAACTATAACTGTTCCTGACAATAGACTAACTCAATTAGAAGCAATTGTTAATCCAGAAAAAGTACAACCCACAACTATCGAGATTGTTGATATTGCAGGTTTAGTAAAAGGAGCTTCTAAGGGAGAAGGTTTAGGAAATCAATTCTTAGGAAACATTAGAGAAACAGATGCTATCATACACGTAATAAGATGTTTTGATGATGATAATATCATTCACGTTGACGGATCAATAGACCCAATTAGAGACAAAGAGGTAATTGATTTCGAATTACAACTTAAAGATTTAGATACCGTTGAAAAAAGAATCAAGTCTATTGCCCGTACCGCAAAATCTGGCGACAAAAAAGCAGTAAAAGAATATGAAATGCTTGAAAAAATAACTTCTATTTTAGAAAGCGGGCAATCAGCAAGAACTTATGAAATTGGTTCTGAAGATGAAGAAGAAGCATTAAGTGCTTTGTGCTTAATTACAACAAAACCAGTATTATATTTATGTAACGTTGATGAAGCATCAGCTAAAGATGGTAATCATTACACAGACAAAGTAAAAGAAGCTGTTAAGGCAGAAAATGCTGAGGTATTGATTATTGGTACACAAATAGAATCAGAAATAGCTGAGATGGACACTTTTGAAGACCGTCAAATGTTTTTAGAAGAAATTGGACTTACAGAACCAGGTGTAAACAAATTAATACAATCTGCATATAAATTATTAAACCTACAAACTTACTTTACTGCGGGTGTAAAAGAAGTTAGAGCTTGGACAGTAAAAGTTGGAGCAACAGCACCTCAAGCAGCAGGTGTGATTCATACCGATTTTGAAAAAGGATTTATTAGAGCTGAAGTTATAAAATATGATGACTATATTAAATATAAATCAGAAGCAGCTATAAAGGAAGCAGGTAAATTAGGAGTTGAAGGTAAAACCTATATAGTCCAAGACGGAGATATTATGCATTTCAGATTTAATGTTTAACTTATTAAAATCAAAAGCCTCCAAATTGGAGGCTTTTTTTTTAAAGCCATCACCCTTTAAAATAGAATATTAAACGATTAAAGCATTATAATCACAGTTTAGATTAAATTTTAACGATTATTAAAAAAAGCTAACTATATTTGAAACTTATGTTTAAGACAAGTAAAACTAGCATTTATTGGGTCACTCAACTTTTTGGGTGGTCATTGTTTTACGTAATGGTTTTAGGTGTTAACCTTGTTTCTGATGTAGTATTTACAACACCATCTTTTTATATTTATGCGATTGAAGGAATTGCTTTCTCCATTTTAGCTACTCACTTGATACGATTTGTTATTATAAAATATAATTGGCTAAATTTACCAATGATCGCAATAATATGGAGGTCTTTTGTAATGACCGTACTTGCTGCAATACTATTTGAATTTACTGAATTAACATCCACTCTTTTTATTTCCAAAGATTATTACACTGGCATAAATGTAAATAGTGGCCTATCTAATTCGTTTGGAAGTATCTTAGTCAACACCATACTATTCTGTATTTGGCTAAGTTTTTACTACGCTTATTTATTTATTGAAAAATCAAGAAATCAAGAAATCAAGAATTTACAATTTACAGCATCTAAAAACGAAATTGAACTAAAAAACCTTAGAGAACAAATCAACCCTCATTTTTTATTTAATTCATTAAATTCGATTAAAGCATTAGTAGAAATTGACAAGGATGAAGCAAAAAAAGCAATCACCAAACTATCAAATTTATTAAGAAAGTCAATTCAACTTGGCAAGCGTAAGCTAATAACAATCAAGGAAGAACTTGAAATTGTTGAATCATATATTGATTTAGAAAAAATTCGTTTTGAAGAAAGAATTCAAGCAACAATAACAGTCCCACAAAACACTTATGATTGTTTAATTCCGCCGCTAATGATCCAAACATTAGCAGAAAATGCAATCAAACATGGTTTATCAAAATCTATTAATGGTGGCGTATTAATCATTGAAATTGAAAAAACAGATACTAAATTACAAATTTCAATTCAAAACACTGGTAATCTAAGCAAAATAGGAGAATCAGAAGGTATCGGAATACATAACACTAAAAAAAGACTAGGTATTCTCTTTGGAAATAAAGCGAAATTCAGAATTTTTCAAAATAATGACTTAGTTTGTGTTGAAATTCAAATTATTAGAAAATAATTTGTAAAATCACATACCGATATGTATCTTAGCTGAAATTAGTATAATCAATACACACAAATTGTTTTCATTATACATTTATACACAAGTAATTTCAATTAAAGTATGAGAACTATTATTGTAGATGACGAAAGACTAGCCAGAGAAGAGTTTAAGTCTATGTTAAAAAAACATCCTCAAATTGAAATTGTTGGTGAATTTAAAAATACAATTGAAGCAGAAATAGGTCTAAAAGAACTACAACCAGATTTAATGTTTATTGACATTCAAATGCCAGGCGAAACAGGTCTAGAGTTTTTAGAAAGAATTGATTTCGCACCTAGAACTGTATTTGTCACAGCTTATGATGAATTTGCTATGAAAGCATTTGAACTAAAAGCATATGATTATATATTAAAACCTCTAGATCCTGAAAGATTAGAAGATTTATTATCAAGATTAGAAGAAGAAAATAAAACTCCTGAATCCGTTGAGAATATTGACATTTTAAAAAAGGGAGATAAAATCTTGGTTAAAGATGGCGAAAAAGTGTGGTTCATAAATATTGATGATATTCGATATTTCGAATCTGACGGTAATTATGTAAAAGTATTTTTTGACAAACACCACCCATTACTGCTACGTTCGTTAAACAATTTAAACGATAGAATTGATCCAAAGTTGTTTTTTAGAGCCAATAGAAAATACCTGATCAATTTAGAACGTATAGTAAAAATAGATACCTGGTTTAACGGTGGACTTCATGTAGAACTTGATTGTGGAACCAAAATAGAAATTTCAAGACGTCAAGCCATTAAATTTAAAGACATGTTTAGTATATAATACTAAAAATTCGAACTATGAATTACAAACTCCTATTACCTGTGCTATTTATAACTTTAATATCATGCACTGACAAAGAATTACCATCAATTACAACAGAAGATAGTAACTCACAAAATGAAACTACAGAATTAATTGATACTATTCCTCCATTTACAAGTGTACCATCTAGTTTTAGTAACCCAGGCTTAATTTTACCAGAAGGTTTTACATACACAGTACTATTTTCAGAAGGAGATGATGTGACAAGAGCAGATGGTAAAAAATTTCCAGCAAAAGGCAATCATGATTTATCAATTTTCATTCCGGACAAATTAGCTCCTAATACAAAAGGAATACTTTACGTGAGTCATGAAACTAAACATAAAAATGAAAATTTAGGAGATGGTGGAGGTGCTACTATTTTTAATATTGAAAAAATAGATGGTAAATGGCAAGCTATTGGTAATTACAATCATGTAGACTTTTCAACGGTTGGATACACTAACAGAAACTGTGGTGGATCATTAACACCAAATGGTACTATTTTTACTTGTGAAGAAGTATGGGGGCACTCAACTGATTATTTATATGCAGATGGTAAAGGAATGACTGATACCAGTTGGGTAAATGGTCGTCCATTTTGGCAAAACATGGGTTATATTGTTGAAGTTGATCCAATTAGTAGAAAGGTAATTAAAAAACACCTTCAAATGGGAAAGTTTGTACATGAGGATGCTTTATGTTCAAAAGACGGAAAAACAGTATATCTATCTGATGATATGAACCCTGCAGTATTTTTTAAATTTGAAACAAATACGCCATTCGATTATAACACTGGACATCTTTATGCTTATCAATTAGCTGACAATGGAATTGATGGAAGCTGGTTAGCTTTACCGAACGACACTGTAACTTGGATAAACGCTAGAAACGTTGCTTTAGAACAGGGAGCATCTATGTTTAACAGACATGAATGGCTTGAAGAGATTAATGGAAAAATATACATCTCAGAAACAGGAGATGATGAATACAACTTAACTCAATCAACAGAATTAGGTGGTAAAATAACTAATTATGCTTCTTCAAATTTGAAAATTGATGGTGATGATAATTATAATGATCCTTATGGTAGGATTTTAGAATTTGACATAGCTACTAACCAAATGAAAATTTACTTAGAAGGTGGAATGATTGACAGCTTGAATTGTTTTTCTAGCCCAGACTGTAACACATCAGTAATGATAGGCAGTAAAACGTACTTAGTAATGAGTGAAGACATTATAGGGACAGAGAAGGGCCGTTCTGGAAATGGTAAAAATGGGTATTATAATGAACTTTACTTTTTAGATATGTCGATTGTGAAGCCTACTGTAAAGGATTTAATTCGATTTGCAGTTGCACCTTATGGTTCAGAAACTACTGGCGTTATATTTACACCTGATGGAAAAGCAATGATAATGAATATTCAACATCCAGACAGAAACAATCCTCCCCCATTCAACAAATCATGTACACTATTAATCGAAGGATTTTAGTACAAAATTCGTAGAATTAAAACTTAGGTATGCTCCAAGTTAACCAACTCACATTGAAATATACGTCAGTAGATGTTGTTAAAAACCTATCCTTTAAGTTAGACAAAGGCGAACGTCTAGTTATTCTAGGCGCTAGTGGATGTGGAAAAACTACATTATTGAAAGCTATTTCAGGTTATCATCCCATTTCAAAAGGAGAAATCATATTTAATAATGAAAAAATACTTGATCCTACAGAGCAATTAGTTCCAGGACACGAAACTATTAAATTAGTAAACCAAGATTTTCAATTGGATGATTTTCACACAGTAGAAGAAAACATTAGACTAAGATTACTACAGTTTGACCAAATTTACCTTTTACAAAGAGTAGAAGAGTTATTAAAACTAACTGAATTAAGCAATATAAGAACTTCTTTAGCTAAAAATTTATCGGGAGGTCAAAAGCAAAGGCTTGCCATTGCCAGGGCATTAGCTGATGAACCAGAACTATTACTACTAGACGAACCATTCAACCAGTTGGATTATCATTTAAAACATAAAATTGAAGCTTATATCTTAACATATTTGTCCAAATATAACATTAGTGCAATATTGGTTTCGCACAACGGTGAAGAAGCTATGCGTTGGGCTAATAAAATAGCCTTTATGAAAAAAGGAAAACTATTAAGAACTGACACAGTAGATAATTTTTACAACTTCCCTAAAAACAAGTATGAGGCAGGATTCTTTGGTACAATGAACACCATTTTATCAAATAACAAAGAAGTATCATTCAGACCACACCATTATTCAATCACAAAAACTAACGAACACTCTCTAAGCATTCAAATTAAATTTCATTCGAAAATAAATAAAGGATGGTATCAAGAATATTTATTTGAAGTTGGAAAAAGAATTGTTAAATTTTATTCCAAAACAGACCTTTCAAAATTAAATGAAATTTGGATAATGAAAACAATTTATAATAACTAAAATTATTTATACATAAAAAAAACCACTAATCAAATTAGTGGTTTTTAGTGAGCGCGAAAGGATTCGAACCTTTGACCGCCTCCTTAGAAGGGAGGTGCTCTATCCAGCTGAGCTACGCGCCCGTTCCAATTCTTTAAGGTGAATTAAACCTTTTTTAAAAAACCATCTTCCAAAATTTGGTTGATGGTCTTTAGTCGGGGTGGCAGGATTCGAACCTGCGACCTCCTCGTCCCAAACGAGGCGCGATAACCGGGCTACGCTACACCCCGATTCAGTTATTGCGAGTGCAAATATAACTAAAATATTTTAACCTGCAACCTTTAAAATTAAAAAAATTAAAATTTTATTTCAATTAATCTATAACTACTTAAAAGGTAGACTACTAAACAAAATAGAAAATATAATAAAAAGCTATATTATAGTATGTAAATTACAAAAACAGATTATTTGAATTAAACTTAAAAACTAAATAGTAAGCGTGAGCTTTGTGATTAGTTTCACTACATTATTATTTTGTTTATTTTTAAG
>Ga0256824_10000258_pt1 | contig 19543 bp, 19 predicted proteins | sample CV67metaG_FD_191570 | JGI IMG/M metagenome (GOLD analysis project Ga0256824, IMG submission 191570) | Hydrothermal vent microbial communities from East Pacific Rise, Pacific Ocean - CV67 | ecosystem: Environmental > Aquatic > Marine > Hydrothermal vents | place: Pacific Ocean: East Pacific Rise...
GTCGTTTTCATCGCAACATCAAACTCAAACGTGGTTGAACCCTCTTTATGGACAAAAGCGACAAATTCATAACTGTTAATACGTTTTAAGTCTCTAATTTTTTGTGATTCACTTAGAAGAATGATGGTGTAGTTTTTATTGTCAGTAACGGGGTTAAAGTCGATGACAAAGAGCTCTGCACGGTCACTAAACTCACAAACATAACTAAGATGTACAGCTTCATTAGTAACCACGTTAAGCTTGTTTGCAGAGGCTTTCCATGTGTAGGTTGAAGCAAAAAGAGTGCTAGATAAAACCATTAATAAGGCTAAAAGTCTACCAAGGTTTTTTCTCATTGAGACTCCTTTTGTTTACAAGTTCGTATTGCTTTGAACTTAGTTTTGCTTTGGCACTGTTAAGGTTAAGCATATTTTGTGGCTCTGATTTTTTACTATCTTTCATTGCACCGCTTCCTGCATTGGCTTGGACTTTCATGTTTGAACTGCCTCCGCTCTTTTTTTTCTTTGCAGTTGATTCTCTCTCTTTTGCAATTGAGGAGTTCTTTTTACTTTTTTGCTGCCCTGTACTCATCTGCATCTGCTCAGAAACATTCATAATGTTTAGCATGTTTTCATACGCCTCTTGTGAGTAGAGAAGTGTGAGTGACTTTTTGTAAGCCTCTCTCGCTTTTTTAAACTCTTTGAGTCTAACAAGAGTGTTTGCCATATTATAATAGAGTTGTGACTTAAATGCAAAAGAGCTACTCTTTACACTCTCATACTTATGCAGAGCCTTCTCATACTCTCCCTCCGCATAAAGGCTATTTGCCTCTTTAAACGTGGTTACATAAGGTTTTTTGGCAAAATCTAAGACTCCCGCCTCTAAATGAAGTCCAAAAAGAAGAAAAAAAGCTAAAAGAGCACGTTTGAGTGTCGTGACAGTGAGTAAAAAGATGATTATTGCCATAAACACAAAGTAGTAGAAGAGTTCCATATTCTGCATTAGCATACTTTTTGACTTAAAATCTTTCTGCTTCTGCTCCTCTAAGGCAGAGAGCAGTTCATCATAAGAGTCTGTTGCAACACCGCCAGTGGAGTCTGCAATAGTGGCAATGTTTTCATTGAGTCTACTTACAACAATGTGACCCAGTTCATCCTCTAAAAGTTTGCCATTTTCTAAATGGAGTGTGGAGCCAAGATTTGTTCCAATCATAAAGGTGTTGACAATAAGACCACTCTTTTTGGCAAATCTAGCTTCCTCGCTATAATCAACTTCATCCGCTCCATCACTCAGTAAAACAACACTTAAAGATTTCGATTGTGAGATTTTTCGAGCAAGTTGTAGGGCTGGCATAATGCTACTCCCTCGTGTAATAATGAGCCTCTCATCAAGGGAGTTAAAAAGATGTAGGAGTATCTCGCTATCTTGTGTGAGAGGCGAGAGTAAAATTGCATTGGTTGTAAAGCCCAAAACTCCGTATCTGTTTTGCAGATTGTTCTGTACGAGAGCAGTTAGTACCTCTTTGGCATAGCCTAAACGAGAGGGCTCTATGTCCTCTGCTTGCATTGAGTAGGACAAATCGACTGCTATGACAACATCGCTGAGTTGCTGCTCATTCTCTATGGGCTGTTGCTCTATGATGGGACGGGCTATGGCTAAAGTAATAAAGATAAATGTTAAGATATAGCCGAGTGTTGTGACTAGGAACTCTCTTGCATTTTTGAGTATGAAAAGAGGGAGTAAAAAAAGAAGTAACCAGAAATACTCAGGATTTAAAAAACTCATCTTCTGACCTCCCTAAAGAGTAGAAAAAGTAGGAGTGCAAGAGCAAGAGTAAGTAAAAACTGGTAGTAGTACTCTTTTTGCAAATACTGTGCACTTTTAATCTTGGAGGATTCAAGTTGGTCTATTTTTGCATAGACTTTTTGGAGCTCCTTAGCATTTGTAGCACTAAAGAACTCTCCTTGAGTCTCTTTTGCTATCTTTTGAAGGAGTGCTTCATCTGCCTCTCCTTTGTTCCCCATAGCGATAGTATAGAGCTTAATGCCTCGCTCTTTGGCTAACGTGGTTGCATCTTTTGGAGAGACTGCTCCACTGTTATGCTCTCCATCGGTAAGAAGGACTATGATTTTGCTTTTCGCTTTGGAGTAGGAAAATGCACGAACACTCATCGCTATGGCCTCTCCGATGGCTGTGTTTTGTCCAGCCATTCCTTGTGTAAGGAAGCCCAACATATCTACAACAACCTCTTTTTCATAAGTTATAGGAGAGGCTATAAAGGCAAAGTCTCCGTAGAGTACGACTCCAAGGTTATCGCCAGCTCTTTGGAGTATGAAATCTTTAGCTATGAGTTTTGTTATCTCAAATCGAGTGAGCCTCTCTCCATTACTAACAGCATCTTCTTTGTCGTAACCAGAAGAGTTCATAGAACCACTCGCATCTATGCAGAGCACTATATCTTTTCCATTTCGGTTAAAAGGATTGAACTTATCTATAATAACAGGGGAGGTAAGGGCAGTGACTAAAAGAACGAAGATAATTATTTTAATAATCCATTCAAGTGGAAAATAACTCTTTTGAGCCTTTAAAAATTGAAGATGCACAAAGAATTTTGGTGCTGAAAACTCTTTACACTTATATAGGCAGTAGATGAGAGGAATTAACATTAAGATTAAGAGTGGATATTCAAAACTATAATAATTCATTATGACTATTTTAGCGAAATTTGTATGATTTTGTGAGTTTTCACATCAATGTCATACAAATTTTGAAATTCTTTGCTTCTTATCTTGACATAGGATATCTTTTTGTCTATAATTCCCGTCCACAAACAGAGATGTTTGAGTTTGTCTTGTTAGCTCAGCTGGTAGAGCACGTCACTTTTAATGATGTGGCCGATGGTTCGAATCCATCACAGGACACCATTTTTTACTACATTTGTGGCCCCGTCGTCTAGCGGTTAGGATCCATGGTTTTCATCCATGTTACAGGAGTTCAATTCTCCTCGGGGTCACCACTTATATAGCCTACAGTAGGCAATTTCAAAACTTTATACTTTTATCAATTACTTTACATAATAAGTTCTATCTTATACCAATTTATTAAATTCTTCATCTAAATGTTTCATGTATGCATCTTCAATCCAAGATGTGTCTCCAGCAATAACATCATCTGCATGGAAAGTTGCCATTTGATTTCTTATGCTTAGGTAGTTATTCGTCATAATGAGTGGTTGTAAAACACCATCAATATGTGGAGTCTCTTTCATTACATAACCTTTGCCTAAATCTGAGCTTTTCATATTTGAAGTTGCTACAATCATAAAGTTTTTTGCAGGAACTTTACCACCTTCTCCATACTCCTTAGTAATTACAAAAGTTTTTTCATAGAGTAAGACTTTATCTAACCATTCTACCATCGGTGCAGACATATTAAACCACATAATAGGTGTGATGTAAATAATGACCTCTGCCCAGAGCAATTTCTCAACTTCTCTATCTATATTATAAGTCTCTTTTGTTGTGTCTGAAAACTTAATTTTATGAGCTTTTTTTGAAAGATTCTTTTCTGTTAGGTGTGCTAAAAAGCCATTAAGTTGACCTTTTGCATCAAAAATTGAGTATCCACCTGTGACGACTAATATGTTCATTCTATATCCTTTATACTTTTTATGATTTCTCTATAATGAAGCTTTACTGCATTGTCACAATCGAGCATAACTTGCATCTCTATTGCTTCTATTATGGGTAAATGAAGTGATACAATATCTTCTAAAGATGATTCAAATTTTTTAACGATATTAATTACAGATGATTTTGTATATTGCTGTCTCCATAATTCAAGTATTATTAGGTTTCCACTCATACTTATGAGAGCCTCATGGAAACTTTGGTCATAAACCACATATTGATTGATGTTATTCTCTTTTACAGCCTTTAACATTTTAATATATGCGTTTTTTAATGCATCTAGTTTATCAAAATATTTAATATTTGAGACAGCATATCGTTCGAGTGCTTCTCTCGCTTCATAAATCTCAATGACTTCCTTCTTGGTATATACCTTTACACTCGCACCTACATTTGGCTTATGTTCTAAAATACCTAAAGTAACGAGAGAGATGATGGCTTCACGCACTGGTGCTTGGGAAACACCAAACTCTTTTGCTAAATGAGCTTCTTTGAGTTTTTCTCCTACTTTTATCTCTTGGTCTATTATTTTTTGCATTAAAATAGTAATTATTTTATCTTTTAGTGTCTTTTTTTCTATAATGTCAGTCATCTATTGTCCCATATAATATATTATCGATAATTCATTATATGGAAAGATTCCTTAAAAATTATTAAATACTATTAATATGAATTAGCTAATAAAAAAGAGTTGCTTTAAGTATAGATTTTGTACACTTAAACTATTGATTGTGCTGAGAAAGAAGTATAATTTAATAAACTTTTACTCGGAACACTTATGATAAATCTTATTACCATTGTATTACTTATAATTTTTCTCTATTTTGCCATACGATATGCTCGCATGCAGATACAAAAACTAGGTTTTGCTTTTACTCTTGTCCTTATTTTCAAATGGTTTATTGGAGTTCTAATCACTTTTTTTGCATTTTATGTGATTTATCTTGCTGGAAACTATATGAAAGAGCTTGGGCTATCGGTTGTATTTAGTCTTCCTGTTGGTATTGTTGCTTGGTTTATACCTATGCACTATGTATCTACTTTTTTTACACAGCTAGAAGAAAAGTATAAAAAGTCTCGTTAGTAGGCTCTTCTTCTGAGTGCTCTTTGGTAAATCCTTCGTTGAGGTAATGTGTTTCCATAGTAACCATCATCTACTGGTCTGTCATCTTGAAACACAGGCATAGCTTTTCCCTTTTTATAGTTATTGAGTTTTTTTACATCTATGTGCCTGTTTTTTTTGTTTGAAGCACTGAGTGTAATAGCTCCATGGTTGTATTCATCTTCTGTAATGAGAATACTTCCTGAAGTTTCCACTTTCCCAAAAAAAGTGATATTTACATCTGTTGAATTGATAGTTTTCCATGTAAGAGTATAGGAAAGCTTATCTCCTACTAACAGACTCGTCGCTTTAAAAACTACAATTTCAGGTCTACTGTCGGTTATAACATTTACTTTTGGCAAATCATAAGCTATGAGATAAAGGGATGAAAAGAAGAAGAGGAATAGTCTGTGCATAGTTTTACCTTTATGTCTAATAGTTTAAAGGTGTCAATTATACATAAATATGTTAATATATCTTTAATTACAAAAAGGGGTTCTTATCCAAAGTATTAAAAAAGAGCGTTTTGAGGCCCTCGATGTACTTCGTGGGCTTACAATGGTAATTATGGCACTCGATCACTCTCGTGATTTTTTCTCTTTAGGTGTACTCTTTGGTGCACCAACTGATATTGATTTAAGTAATTTAGAATTTTTTTTAACTCGCTGGATAACCCATTTTGCCGCACCTGTATTTATCTTTTTAGCAGGAATAGGTCTTTTTTTTGCTTCAGGCCGTAGAACTAAGTCTGAGCTTGCTTACCTAGCATTTACCCGTGGAATTTGGCTTATATTTTTAGAGTTAACCCTCGTTGGATACTTTTGGACTTTTTCATCTGACTTTTACTATCAACCGAAAATTGCTGTTTTATTTGCCATTGGAGTAGCAATGATAGGGATGTCACTGTTAGTCTATCTTCCAAAATGGCTGATTACTGTAGTCGCACTCTTTATACTTTTAGGACATAATGCTTTTGATGGGGTAACACCTACTCTGTTTGGAGAGTATGCTTGGATATGGCACTTAGCACATGTTCCAGGGATTATCCACATTGGAGATATTGAAGTGAGGGTTGTTTACCCACTTGTTCCATGGATAGGAGTTATGGCACTTGGGTATCTTTTTGGTCCAGTAACAAAGATGTTCAGAGCAGAGAGGAAAAAGATTTTTCTTCTTTGGGGGCTTGCTTTTTTCCTTTTGAGTTTAGTTTTACGATGGAGTAATATCTATGGTGATTCAAGAATTTGGTCTATACAAGAGAATGTTGAGCAATCTATAATGAGTTTTTTAGATTTTACTAAGTACCCACCATCACTTATATATGTACTCTTTTTTATAGGGTTTGCAATGATTTTAATGAGTCTTCTTGATAAACCTCTAGGAGGATGGTCAAAACCATTTAAAAACTTTGGACAGGTTCCTTTTTTCTTTTATATACTTCATATTCCAATTTTACATCTAGGTGGTATTATTTTAGCATTTGTAGTTTTCAATGATGCGGCATGGCTTATGCAGACACCTATTGGTCCGCCACCAGAAACATATAGTTATGGTTTTGAACTTCTCCCTACATATATAGCTTGGATAACTGTTGTTGTTTTACTCTATCTTCCAAGTAAATGGTTTGCCGAATTAAAATCTAATCGAAAAGATTGGTGGTTGAGCTATTTTTAATGTAAAGAGTAGTTTATTGGTACATGAAGTGTTAAAGCTTCTTGTGGCTTTGGAAAGTCTCCACTCAAATCTTTAATTGTTTTTGTTGCAGCACGCGAAAGAATTTCACTTTTTGAAGAAGTGACCTTTACATACCCTACCTCGCCATTCCGAAGAAGTTTAAACCTTACCATTACTTTTCCTGTAACACCACGTTTACGAGCACTTCTAGGGTAGTAGAGATTATCACGAAGGAGTCTTACTATTTTTTTTATATGTTTATCTAAATAGTTTTTTTCTAATCTTTTTGCTTTTTGAGCTTGACTCTCTTGCGGAGCCTTTTGTACTACCTTCTGTGGCGTTTTCTCAATGACTACAGGCATAATTTTAGGTTCTACTGGTTTAGGTTTTTCTATTTTTTTAGGGACTTTTATTAAAGGTACTGTTTTTTTCTTCGGTTTAGGTTTATGCTTAATCTTTTTTTTAACAATTTTCTTTTTAATTTTCTTTTTTTTTGGTTTTGGTTTTGGTTTTGGTTTTTCAAGCTTTTTTGTAACAATGGGTTCAATTTTTTTAGGAATAATTTTTGGTTCTTGAAGATGACACATCTTTAGACATATTTTTTTCTCAGGCTCTTTTTTTTTCTCAGGCCAGTTTTGCCATACGACAAAGATAAGTAGCAGAAGTGTAATATGCAAAATTACCGATGCAAAGAGAGATTTTGAGTGCCGTATCATAAAGGGGATAATATCAAATTATATGTTACATAAGTGTTAACCTAGGTCAATACTAGGCTAATACTTTTTAGATAGAACGTTTAAACTCAGGATAAGCTTCAACACCACACTCGTTGACATCCATACCTTCGAGTTGAGCATCATCTTCTGCTCTAAATTTAGAGATTTTATTAATGAGATAGAGCACTACAAATGATGCAGTAAATGCAAAAACAGCAACAACCACTACACCCTTAAGTTGATCCATAAAAGAGACACTCTCTACAAAAATACCAACAGCAAGAGTCCCCCATATACCATTGACTAAGTGAACAGAGAGTGCTCCAACAGGGTCATCAAGTTCTAGTTTATCAAAAAGAGGAACAGCAAATACAACTAATGCCCCACCAATAAGACCAATAAGAATCGGAGTATAAGCATCATAAAGATCAGGACCAGCAGTAACTGCTACAAGCCCACCAAGTGCACCATTTAAGATCATTGTTATATCGAAGAGTTTGTATCTTGCATACATAATAATACCCGCGATAATAGCACCCGCTAAACCAGCTGTATTTGTATTCATAATTGTTTTTGCTACTGCGTTAGCATTCTCAATCGAGGAGATACTTCCAACAGAACCACCATTAAAACCAAACCAACCTATCCAGAGTAAAAATGCTCCTAAAACAACTAGGGGAATGTTTGAGGCAGGAATAACTCTTACTTTTCCATTTTTATATCTTCCACGACGTGGTCCCATAATAAGAATAGCTGCGAGTAGTGCCCAACCACCAGTTGAGTGTATAATCGTTGAACCTGCTAAATCGTACATATTTATATCTAAAAATGTACCAGCTATCATGTCTGCTCCCCAGCCAATGTTTACAACGGTTGGATAGATAACCCCACCCATAATTACAGCAAACAGAGCTAAGGGGATAATACGAACTCTCTCACTCACACCACCACTCATAATATTGATAGTTTTTCCAACAAATGCCATCTGGAACATAAAGGCAGCCCACTTACTCATGGAATCATTTTCCCATGAACCAAATGCAAGGTCATACCCTATAAGTAAAAATGCCATTGAGGCAACAGCATAAATCATTACATTAATAGTAAGAACGGAAGTAACATTTTTAGTTCTAACAAGTCCTGCTTCAAGCATAGCAAACCCGGGAACCATGAATATTATTAAAACCATAGAAAATATGGCAAAGAATGTATCGATTATATATTTAAAATCAGCTTCTAACATGCGAAAGTACCTTTTGTAGTCAATTAAAGGTAATGTTAGCTAAATAAATTGTATTAAAAATTAAATGATGTTTTTAAGAAGTTTTCACACTCTTAAAGAGTGTGAAGTTGGGAAGATTTGAAACTAAGTAGTACTAAATAGCCTCTACATCCGTTTCACCAGTTCTAATTCTGATGATCTGTTCGATGTCACTTACGAATATTTTACCATCACCAATTTTACCAGTTCTAGCTGCTTCAACGATAGTAGATGTTACTTGATCAACATCTTTGTCATCAACTATCATCTCCATTTTGATTTTTGGTAAAAAGTCTACAACGTACTCAGCTCCACGATAAAGTTCGCTATGACCTTTTTGACGACCATAACCTTTTACTTCACTAACTGTCATACCTTCAATTCCTATCTCAGCTAGAGCGTCTTTTACGTCCTCTAGTTTAAAAGGTTTTATAATTGCTTCTACTCTTTTCATAATTTATATCTCCAGATATTTTATTTTTGTATTGTATCATATTTATCTATTCCGAAGAGAAGCTTCAGAATAGATAATGCTTATATATTTAAAGCTTTTTCACCGTGAGTAACTTCATCAAGTCCTCTTGCTTCAGTCTCTTCATCAACACGTCCACCACCAGTAAGTGCAGAAGCTATAAAGAATACGATTGCAGTTGCAATACCTGAATAAACAATAGTTAAACCAATTGCAGAGAACTGTGCAACTAATTGACTCATCATGTTATAGTCATCTGCCATTGCATAATCAGCGATAAAGATTGCAGTTGCAATTGAACCCCAAATACCAACAAGACCATGAATCCAGAATGCATCTAAAGAGTCATCTACTTTGAACATAGTTTTAAGTTTAGAAACACCATAAAAACCTAAAGCACCACCAACAAGACCGATAATTATCGCACCCTCAACACCAGCAGAACCAGAAGCAGGAGTAATCGCAACTAGACCAGCAACAGCACCTGAAGCACCACCAACGAGTGTAGCTTTTTTGTAGACTAACCACTCAACAAGTACCCAACCAATTACACCAAGAGATGCAGCAACATTTGTTACAAGAAAGGCAGAAGCAGCAGTACCATCAGCAGCAACTTCCGAACCTGCATTGAAACCGAACCAACCGAACCATAGTAGAGCAGCACCAAGTGTTACAAGGATTGGAGAGAAAGGTTTAATAGCAACTTTTCCATAATCTTTTCTACGACCAAGCATCATAGCTACAACAAAACCAGCTACACCAGCATTTAAGTGAACAACCGTACCACCAGCAAAATCCATTTCACCAAAGTTAAAAGTAGTTGAGTTACCACTCCATGCCCAGTGTGTAATTGGAGCATATACAACAACTACCCAAAGAGCAGCGAAGATTAAAAATGTTGAGAATTTAACTCTCTCAATCATTGAACCAGATGCGATGGCAACAGCGATAGCAGCAAAAGTACCTTGAAAAGCCACAAAAAGAAGCTCAGGGATTGTGCCACTTAAGCTATCAGATGTAATTCCAGATAACATAACCTTACCAGTACCTATTAAGTCGCCATCGCCAAATGCAACAGAGTAACCAATTAATACCCATACTAGAGTACCAATAGCATAAGCACCTAAACTCATACCAATAGTATTCAGTACATTTTTACTTCTTGTTAATCCACCGTAAAAAAGTGCTAACCCCGCAGGTGTCATTAACATTACAAAAGCCGTAGCAACTAGCATCCAAGCGGTATCACCGCTATTTAAAGTGTCTTCAGCAAATGCGAATGTTGGCAGTGCTAATAGAGCGAGAAAAAATCTCTTCATTATTTATCCTTAGTTTAACTGCCAAAAGTATACAAATTAACTAGAAGGTATTGGACAGATAAGTGATTAATTTTTAATCATTGAGTTTTTTTGGCTTAATTTACCTTATTTAAATTTAATGTGATAAAATTGTCTTACATAAGTGAGGGATACCATGGATTTTCAAACAATTTACCAATACTCTAAAAATTTAATTGTACTTTATGTAGAAGACGATGATATTTTAAGAGATGCCACACTTGATGCAATAGAGGACTACTTTGGACATGTTGATAGTGCTAGCAATGGAGAGATGGCTCTTCAAAAATATATCCAATACTATGAGAAAAATGCTACATACTATGACTTAGTTATTACGGACATCAATATGCCTGTTATGAATGGGATAGACTTAATAGAGAATATTTATGCACTCTATAAAGAGCAGAGCATTATAATAGTTTCTGCATATAGTGAATCCGATAAAATAGAAAGCATCAAACATCTTGGTATTAAAAATTTTATTATGAAACCTATTGCATTTGATAAATTAAAAGAGACAATTTACAGTGTTTCTAAAGATATACATCAGAATGTTTAATGCTCTATACCGATATTTAAACAGACTCTTTGGTCTCTCATTTGAAGAGATAAGAGTCGAAGAGAAATTTCAAAAAGTTTTCATACGGGATAACATTGCTCAGAATATTATTGCCATTAAAATAGCATTTATTACATATCTGATATACTATTTTGTAGCGTACAATGTCACACCCGAAGATTTTTGGTTCAATGCACTCTTTACCCTTCCTATTCCTTTAGTGCTTTCAGTTTTATTTTTATACATGATTGATGTAGAAAATGTAAAAGAGCATCATCTTTTTATGCTTTTTGTTTTTGGTATTGGTATTGGTTATCCGCCTGTAATGAATATAGCTATTACAGAGCATTATCAGCATCTCTATATTACAAATTTCATGTTACCAATATTTGCCTCTTTTGTTATGTATGGTGTTCCTTTTGTTATTCCTTTGATGAGTGTTACTGTTCTTGTATTTATACTCCTTGTTACTCTTATGATTTTTCCTGTAGATCTTACTGAATTGATTTACTATCTTTTTTTAATTTTTGTAACATTTATTATCTCTGCTGTGAGTGGGTATTTAGTTGAGCAGGGTAAAAGAAAAAATTATTTAGCTGTTTTCATACAAGAAGAACTTAATATTCAACTTCAAGCTGAACAAGCAGAGAATGTAAAAAAAGAAAAAGTGCTACAGCAGCAGGCTCGACTTGCGCAGATGGGAGAGATGATTAGTATGATAGCCCATCAATGGAGACAACCTTTAGGGGCTATTAGTAGTACCATTATCTCCATTCATAACAAAAAAGAGAGTCAGCGATATAACTTAGCAATAGACAAAGAACGGGAACAGTATTTTCAGTATGCAGATGCTAAGTTAAATAATATTGATGAGTATGTACAGGTACTCTCCGCTACCATAGATGATTTTAGAAACTTTTTTAAACCAGACAAAGATAAAGAGATAGTGAATTTAAGTATGCCAGTACAAAGAGCTCTGCATATAGTTGAAAACTCTCTTAATGCAAGAAATATTGAGGTCTTGACTACTATTAAAAGTGATGAAAGAGTTTTAATGTATCAAAATGAGATGATGCAAGTTATACTTAACATACTTAAAAATGCAGAAGATAACTTTACAGAAAAAAAGATTCGAAATCCTAAAATATGGATAGAAACAACAGCAGAAAAAGAGGAACTCATTATCTCCATAACAGATAATGGTGGAGGGATAAAAGCTGAAACTTTACCAAAGATTTTTGACCCTTACTTCTCAACAAAAGATGAAAAAAATGGAACAGGACTGGGTCTTTATATGTCAAAAATTATGGTTGAAGAACATAATCAAGGTAAATTAAATGTATTTAATGTTGCCGATGGGGTCTGCTTTGAAATTTTCTTAAGGTTTAAAATATGATTCAAGCACTTAGAAAAATAGAGTATCATAAAAATCTGATTTATATGCTTCTTGAAGCTAGGGCAGGAGCCATAGCTGTTAACATTATTGGCCCACTTTTTTTTCTTATTATATTTTATGCGACTATTCCATTAGAAATTCTTTATACACTGACATTTATGCAGATGTTTTTCTTTATTTTTCGTGTTAAAGTTGGAGTGAGTCTCTATAAAAGTTTAGAAAATGATAGTGCTGAGGTCATTCAAAAATATTTAAAAAAATATTTAATCTTTATCTTTATAAACTCTTTTCTTTGGGGTCTTTCAACCGTACTAGCTGTTATATATGGTAGCCAAGTACAGATTTTTATGATTATGACTTTAGTTTTTGGAATGATAACAGGCTCTATGTCCACATTAACACCTATTTTTCATGCAGTATTTATTTTTGTACTCAATATTCTAGGCATGTTTATTTTCTCTTTAGTCTTAATTAGAACAGATGAGATATATTATTTTGTTGCATTTTTTTTAATCGTTTATATATTTGTAGCTATTCCAGCTGCTTATAGAATTCATCTCTCTATGAGTAATTCGATTATAAAAAATGAAGAGATAGAGATGTTGAACTCTGAACTGGAACTAAAAGTGACCAAAGCGATACAAGAGAGAGAAAAGAGAGAGAAAATTTTACAGCAACAGACAAAACTCGCTCAGATGGGAGAGATGATTAGTATGATTGCACATCAATGGAGACAGCCTCTAGGCGCTATTAGTAGTTCTATTATCTCTATACAGACAAAAAAAGAGAGTGGAATATATGATTTCAAAAAAGAACAAGATAGAAAAACCTACTTTGATTTTACAGATGTAAAATTTAAAAATGTACATGATTGTGTGCAGATTCTCTCAACTACCATAGATGATTTTAGAAACTTTTTTAAACCAGATAAAGAGAAAGAGCAGGTACACCTTAGTCTACCAATTCAAAGAGCATTAACGATTGTTCAGAGTTCAATGAACTTTAAAAATATTGAACTTGTCATTTCATATAATAATAATGATACAATACTTATATATCAAAATGAGATGATGCAAGTTATACTCAACATACTTAAAAATGCCGAAGACAATTTCATAGAAAAAAAGACAAAAGATGCCAAGATAACAATTACGACTGAATTAATAGACAACGAGTATAAAATTTTTATAAGTGATAATGGAGGAGGAATTAAGGAATCAATTATTCCACATATCTTTGAGCCTTATTTCTCCACTAAAAATGAAAAAAATGGGACAGGACTCGGTTTATATATGTCTAAAGTTATGATTGAAGAGCATCATAATGGACAGCTTAACGTGGTTAACACAGTTGATGGTGTCTGTTTCGAAATACTCTTACAAAAGGAGACAAATGTATAGTTTTTCAGAAATTTATAACTACTCAAAGAGTTTAAATGTTCTGTATGTAGAAGATGACTTAACTATGCTCGAATCTAGTTACGATATATTTCAAAGTTACTTTCATCATGTTGATACAGCGATTGATGGAGAAGATGGTCTCCAAAAGTATAAACTATATGAGGAGACGAACTGTAAATTTTATGATTTAATTATTACAGATATTCAGATGCCAAAAATGAATGGTATTGAGTTAATTCAAAATATAAAAAAAATACACAAAAAACAGACGGTCATTGTCATATCTGCTTATAACGATTCTGATAAACTAATGGCCCTAATAGAAGAAGGTATATCATATTTTATTACAAAACCAATGGTAATGACACAGCTATCCCAAGTTCTATATAATGCATCACAATCTCTTTATAATGAGAGAATGCAGAATGAGTTTATTCTAAATCAATCTAAAATGGCATCTATGGGCGAGATGATTGATACGATAGCACATCAGTGGCTAGGACCAATTAATCTTATGAAGATGCAAACAGAAGTCTTAGAAATGGATATAGAAGATGGAATTCTTAATCCGCAAAATGTTCTAGAGTGTTCGAGTAAACAGGCACTTCAGATAGATTACTTAATTGAGACCCTCAATGAGTTTAGGAATTTCTTTAGACCCTCTGACAAGTATGTGCAGTGCGGTTATAAAGATATACTAAACAGTACACTCATCCTTCTCAAAGATAAATTAGTTCTTCACACTATAGTTGTTGAGATAAATATAGAACAAGAGATACAACTCAATGTAATTCCAAATGAGTTTAAGCATGTTCTTATTAACATTATTAACAATGCCATTTATGAATTTGAAGATAAAAAGGTAAAAAATCCTAAGTTAATTATCAATGGTTACGAAGAAGAAGAATTTGTAGTTTTAGAGATTATAGACAATGCTGGTGGGATTCCCTCTGAAATTATTGAGAATATATTTCAAAAAAACTTTACAACAAAGCAGAATCAAGGAACAGGAGTAGGTCTTCATTTAGTGATGTTAATATTAGAGAAGATAAATGCTAAAATTGAAGTCAAAAACCAAGATAATGGGGCAAAATTTAGTATAAGGTTAAATAAAATTTAACTTTATAACGTTCATGTCTATTAGGAGTTGTTGTTTCTCTTGTAGACCTCTTAAAGACAATTAAATGCACATCTTAGAAAAATTGTATTGATATTCTAGAGACTCTAGTGTTTCTTAAGGGAGATTTAGCTATTATAAATGAATTTAATTTTAAAAATACTAGGGTGTTTTAAATGAGCGATTTGCTAAACAATGACAATATACAAACTATAAATATAGAAGAGACTCTTCAAAACTCTTACCTTGATTACTCGATGAGTGTAATTGTAGGACGTGCTTTACCAGATGTAAGAGATGGACTTAAACCTGTGCATAGACGTATACTTTATGCGATGGATAAACTGAGCCTTTCTCACGGTGCAAAGTATAAAAAATCAGCTCGTATAGTTGGTGATGTGATTGGACAGTACCATCCACATGGTGACAACTCTGTTTATGATGCACTAGTTCGTATGGCTCAAGACTTCTCAATGAGAATGGAACTTGTAGATGGCCAAGGAAACTTCGGCTCGGTAGATGGTGACTCGGCAGCAGCTATGAGATATACAGAAGCTCGTATGACTAAGTATGCTGGTGAACTCCTTAAAGATTTAGATAAAAATACTGTAAATATGACAGATAACTACGATGGTACAACTAAAGAGCCAGATGTAATGCCTACTCGTGTTCCTAACCTTCTTATAAACGGTTCATCAGGAATCGCAGTTGGTATGGCTACAAATATTCCTCCGCATAATCCAACTGAGATTATGAATGGACTGCGAGCACTCTTAGCAAATCCAAACATAGAACTAGCAGAGATTATGGAGCATATTAAAGCCCCAGACTTTCCAACGGGTGGTATTATCTTTGGTAAAAAAGGGATTACTGAGGCTTATGAGAGTGGTCGTGGTCGTATAAAAGTTCGTGCTAAAACACACATAGAACAGACTGCTAAAAAAGAGGTCATTGTTATAGATGAACTTCCATACCAAGTCAATAAATCTCGCCTTATAGAAAACATTGCAAATCTGGTAAAAGATAAAATGATAGATGGTGTTTCACTTATCCGTGATGAGTCAGACCGTGATGGTATGCGTGTAGTTATTGAACTTAAACGTGATGCAATGAGTGAAATAGTTCTAAACAACCTTTTTAAACAAACAAGTATGCAAACCACGTTTGGTATTATTATGCTCTCTATTTTAAACCAAGAGCCTCGTATCTTTGGAATCATAGAGATTTTAAAGCATTTTATTAACCACCGTAAAACAGTAATTATTCGTCGTACAATTTTTGACCTTGAAAAAGCAAAAGCTCGTGCTCACATCTTAGAAGGTCTCCAAAAAGCGATTGATATTATTGAAAAAGTTATTAAAACTATTCGTGCTTCATCAAACGAAGAAGAGGCTAAAAATAATTTAGTTTCAGAGTATGACTTTAGTTCAATTCAAGCTGCAAGTATCGTTGCTATGAGACTAGGACGTTTAACTGGTTTAGAGATAGAAAAAATTCTAGCAGAACTAGCAGAACTTATGGAACTCATTGAGTACCTAGAGTCGATTCTTAAAAGTGAAGTTGTTCTAAACGGTATCATTCAAGAAGAGTTTGATGAAGTAGCTGCTATCTATACTGATAAACGCCGTACAGAGGTTGAAGATGATTATGATGATATCGACATCGAAGATTTAATCCCTAATGAGCCTATGGTAGTTACTATTACTCACAGAGGGTATATTAAACGTGTACCTCTTGCATCTTACGAGAAACAAAAACGTGGTGGTAAAGGTAAGACTGCTGTTACAACTTATGAAGATGACTTTATAGAGAACTTCTTTACTTGTAACACTCACGATACTCTACTCTTTGTAACTGACCGTGGTCAACTACACTGGCTCAAAGTTTACCGTATTCCAGAGGGAAGTAGAACGGCTAAAGGTAAGGCAGTTGTTAACCTTATAAACCTTGTTGCAGATGAAAAAATCCGAGCTATCATTCCAACAACTGACTTTAGTGAAGACAAAGGTCTTGTTTTCTTCACAAGAAATGGTGTTGTAAAACGTACTAACCTGAGTGAATTCTCTAACATAAGAAGTAATGGTGTTAAAGCAATCGCTCTAGATGATGATGATGCACTAATTACTGCAAAAATAGCAAATCAAGATATTAAATACTTATTTATAGTTACAAAATATGCTCAATGTATTAAGTTTGAGATAGAAAAAACTCGTGAGCAGGGCCGTAACACTCGTGGTGTTCGTGGTATTAAGTTTAAACATGAAGGCGATGTGGTAGTGGATGCTAACATCGTTGCAAATGATGAGCAAGAGATTCTTATGATTGCAGAAAAAGGTATTGGTAAACGTACTGATGCTGGTGAGTATAGACTTACAAACCGTGGTGGTTCTGGTGTTATCGCTATGAAAATGACTACTAAAACTGGTAAAAATATTGTTGGTTGTCTCATGGTAGATGAAGAGATGGATATGATGGCACTTACTAAAAGCGGTAAAATGATACGTGTAGATATGCAGACTATCTCTAAATCAAGTAGAAATACTTCTGGTGTTTACATTGTTAAAGGTGATGATGTTGCATCGATTTCTCGCTGTCCAAAAGAGGAAAAAGATGAAGATGAAGAGACAAGTGAAGATGCTACTACGGAGCAGGGCACATTAGAACTGGAATAATTTTTGCTTCAATCTTTTAATATATTAAACATTAGACACACTAACGTGTGTTCTAGTAAGGATACCTTATGAAATACTCTCTACTTTTAGCTATGTTTTTAAGTCTAAGTGCATGTGCAACTGCAAATGAGACACCACCTGTTTCAGCTACTTGTCAAACAGCTGAGTGTATTAAACCTCAAAGAGTGGCACACACTGTGCATAAAGCAAAAACACTAGATAAAAAAGCAGACATGCGTATTAGTGTTATTGGGCAAGGTGTAGCACCTCTCAACACAACTTCACCAGCACAAGCTTATGCTCTTGCTAAACGTGCAGCTGTTGGTGATGCATATAGACTGATTGCTGAAAAAGTTAAAGGTGTCCGTGTTGATGGACAAGATTTAATTAAAAACATGATGGTACAAAAATCATCTGTTAGAACTTCAGTTAATGCAATGGTTAGAAATGCCAACATTGTTGAGACAACTTTTAAAGATGGTTTATGCGAAGTAGAGATGGAAATCATACTTTCACACGCACAGTTCTCTTACTAGTCCTCTTCTCTTCACTAGCACTCAATGCTAGTGAATTTCTTATCTCCTACCGCTATGTTCTCAAAGATGCAATACTTTATAATGAAACTTTAGATATATCTCAGGCTATGAAAAAATGTAGCGGAGTACCTCAAAAAACACTCTCTTTAGAACATCACGATAAAAAAAATATAAGAGATATCCTCTCCACAAATTCTGGAGAATTTATAGAATTTATCCATAAGTTAGGGCTTGATGTTGCACATAGAGGAGAAACAATCAATATGCAAAACTCTTCAACTACAATTTTAACACTCAAAACCACCTGTTTCAAAGTCGATATTAACGAAAATTTCGCTATAATCGCACCTTTAAAATAAGGGTTTGGCAAAGTGAAAATAGCGATAGTTGAAGATGATATTAACATGAGAAAATCTCTTGAAATCGCTATGGGCGATTATAAAGAGTTTGAAGTTATTACCTTCAAGAGTGCTGTAGATGCACTTAAAAAGCTAGATGATAGTTTTGACTTAGTTATAACCGACATAAATATGCCAAAAATGGACGGGATAGAGTTTGTTAAAACTCTTAACGGCCGTTTTGAGGTTATTATTATGACTGGTAATGCAACCCTTACCCGTGCTATTGAGTCAGTTCAGCTTGGAGTAAAAGATTTTTTACTCAAGCCCTTTGATGTTGATACCCTTGTTGAAGCTATTCAACGTGAAGATAGAGTGCAAAAGGTTCAAAAATCAGTACCCAAAACTAAAAAGAGCAAAGATGGCTTTTTAGGAAAGTCAGAAGTACTCTCTAAGGTCTTAAACATAGCAGACAAAGCTTGTAAAACAGATGCAAGTATCTTACTTTTAGGGGAGAGTGGTGTTGGTAAAGAGGTGTTTGCCTCTTACATTCACAAAAATTCGCCACGTTGTAAAAAGCCTTTTGTGGCGATTAACATGGCGGCAATTCCTGAAAACCTTATTGAGAGTGAACTTTTTGGATTTGAAAAAGGTGCCTTTACAGATGCAAGTGAGGCTAAGGCTGGACAATTTGAGTTAGCAAATGGCGGAACACTTTTTTTAGATGAGATTGGCGAAATGCCTTACGGTGTGCAAGCAAAACTGCTTCGTGCTCTTCAAGAAAAAGAGGTACGTCGTCTAGGCTCTTCAAAAGTAACGAAGATAGACATTAGAGTAGTCTCAGCAACAAATGCAAACTTAGATACGAAGATAAAAGATGGAGAGTTTAGAGAAGATTTATACTACCGTCTTAATACTATTCCTCTAATTATTCCGCCTCTTCGTGAACGTAGAGATGAGATTATGCAGATAGCGGAGGCCATGGTTCAGATAAACTGTACTAAGTATGGTTTTGAGCATAAAACATTTTCAGATGAAGCCAAAGAGGAGCTTTTAACATACTCTTGGCCTGGAAATATTAGAGAACTTATCTCCGTAGTTGAGCGCTCGGTAATTTTGAGTGAAACACAAGAGATTCAAAAAAATGAACTTTATATAGAAAATCGAAAATAGGAGAAAATATGAGTGAAAAAAAATATAATGTAGCAGTTGTTGGCGCAAATGGCGCGGTTGGTGAAGAGATATTAACAATTTTAGCAGAGATAGACTTCCCATTAAATAAGCTAGTACCT
>Ga0256824_10000259_pt1 | contig 19481 bp, 14 predicted proteins | sample CV67metaG_FD_191570 | JGI IMG/M metagenome (GOLD analysis project Ga0256824, IMG submission 191570) | Hydrothermal vent microbial communities from East Pacific Rise, Pacific Ocean - CV67 | ecosystem: Environmental > Aquatic > Marine > Hydrothermal vents | place: Pacific Ocean: East Pacific Rise...
TGATATTCAAACATGGGTAAAAGACTTTATTCCAAATGTACTTGGAGAGTTAGAGAAACTTGGAACTTATTCAGAAGAACATCAAGAAACTATTGTTAGAGGTTTTGAACTCTTTGGAGCAACAAAATTAATTTTAACAAATCTTAATCAACTTCATTCATCTTCTCTTAGACCATTAACTATTAATATTAGATTAATGGATGAGAAAGATGAGGGTAAAAAGAAACAATATCGTTCAGCATTAAGAAAGATACTTGAAGAATTTACTAATAAACATTCAGATTTAATTTCTATAATTAATAACTTTGATGATCTCTTTAAAGAACATCATCATAATATTAAAAGTGGGAACTGGAAAGCTATTGAGAGATATCTTGCAACAATCGTATATGATGATGTATCTGAAGGTTGTAGAGAACTCGCATTAACTTGTGGTAGAGCATCAGTATCAAAAGCAGATTATCCAAAATATGAAGAAGCTTATTTAGATAATATTCAAAACTGTCTTACAGCAGCGAAACATTATCCAACAATTTCAGGAGCTGTAAAAGATTCTAAAGTTACTTGGGAAATGATTGACATGAGTGATCCTCGTGCATGGGTTGTTGGTATTGAAACTAATTGTTGTCAACACCTTGGTTCAGTTGGAGGAGACTGTGTTAGATATGCAGCTGCAAATCCATCTACATCAGGTATATTTAGAGTAGATGAAAAAGGCAAAACAATTGCTCAATCATTCTTCTGGCTACAAGAATCATCTAAAAAAGATGAATATATTCTTGTCCTTGATAATATTGAGGTTGCTGGATATGGTGGAGAGAAGAAAGAGCTTGATAGATCAACAGTTCTTGATGCTTACAGAAGTTTTGCAGAATCATTAGAAAAATATTCTCCATTATTTAGAATTAGAGCAATTACAATTGGAACAGGCTACATGGAAGGATTCTTAAGTAAACTATCTCCGGATACAGCTAAGAATGAAAATCATGCAAGAGTTCCAAATACATTGGGATACTCTGATGCTCATACACAGAAACTTTTTAAAGAGTTTAAGGTTAAGCCAGTTATGGCTATGCCAACTAAACCAACAAAAGGAGCTAAGAGCTAATGATTTTATTATATGATGATAAAGAAGAGGTTTTTGAAAACTGGTATCATGGAGAAGGTCTGTTATTATTACCAGACCAATCCATTTCACCATTTATTGTAAAAAATCTAAATAAATACAGTATCTTGAAAGCAGATGAGAAGATTTTGAAAATGATTGATTCAGATAAGAAAAACATTTCTATTAATGAATTAGATGATTTATTCAAAGAAGAAGCTTACTTTGATATTTATACTAAACCCAATAGAGGTCAATTAGACCAACTATTCAAAAAGACAGTTGAGAACATAACTCAAAACATTGATGTATATTGTACAATTGATGCATTTGTTTTATTTATTGACTGGGCGAAAGATAATTATAAAGATTTTGATGAAGAAGTATATTATTCTGGAGATAATGAAAACATTATTGCTGGATATGGAAAAGCGAAAGTAAAACAAATTACATTAAATAATCTTGATAAATTATTGAAATTATTTTGTTTGTTTTACGGAAGAACGATTCCATCAAGAGATATACAATTTATTAGTAATTTTCAAAGAAAACTAAATAGTTTAGATTTAACTTTTTTTAAAGAAACTTCAGAAACGATAAAAATCGTAGATAAGAAATTTGATGAAAGTAGAGATAAACTTCCTCCAAATAATATTTTTAATAAAATATTAGAAATGCTAGAAAACTTGGAAAGATTAGATAATAATTTTGAAGTGAATAAAGACGTTAATTTAAATGTTCTTGTCCCTACAAAAGAGTTATTAAATCAATATTCAAATAATTTTAGAAAAATGCTAGAGGAATAATCCTCTAGTATATAACCTTTATAAGATATTTGGAAATAAACACACTATAATATCAAAAACAAAGGTAAAGCAATGACAGAGAACATATTAAAAGAAATAAAAAGAAATAAATTAAAGATATTCTTTTTCCTAATAGGATATATAATGATTATATTAGACTATAAAATTTTAATTGGATTAGAAGAATTATTTAATTCGATTGATATTTTTTATCTAATAATATTTAACTTAATTTTTATAGTCTTAATGTTTCCTATAATTAAAAAAACTTTAAGTATTTATGCTGAAATTATTATTTTAAAAAATGAAAAAAAATATATTCAGATTTTCAAATACTTAAAAATAGTTTCATTAGGTGCTTTTATAGGATTTATATCTATAATATTTCAAGCATTTGTAATTGTTTTGTTGCCTTTTTAGAGGAAATATATGGAAAAAATATTTGATATAGATTTAGATAAGGGATTGTATTTAGGGGCTGGTGTAGATATTGAACCAAACCTTAGAGAACAAAATGAAGTTATTCCAATATTTATAGATTGGAGTCACTTAGCTGGTCATTTAGTTGTATATGGAACAACAAGAGTTGGGAAGACTAGATTAATGGTTTCTTTAATTAGACAATGTGTATTAAATAATAAAGATATAATGGTTGTTGAACCAAAGGGTTCAAAAGGACAAGAAACAATAGCTTGGATTCTTGAATTTGCAGAAGAAGCAGATAGATTAAGAGATATAACATATATATCACCAATGTTTAAAAATCTATCTCAATCATTCAATCCTATTTATGGATTAAGTAATGAAGAAATTGCATCTTTGGTTTCTACACTTATTCCTGCAAAAGATGATTTCTATATTGTAATGGGTTATACAATTACATTTGCCATACTAATTGGATTAGAATTTATTGAAAAAGCGGAAGGTAAGGTTGCAGTATCTAAATCTATTGAAAGAGAATTTAAAAGAGTTTATGCTGGTGATTCTAATATTATTGATGAAGAGAATAACCTTTCTGATCCAGATTTGGCTGAAAGAGTTGTTGAACCTAAGCAATCAACATCATTAGAAGATATTAATCCACCATATAGAACTTTGGTTACCTTTGCAGACATAGCAACATATTCTACACAACAAGGACTTAATATTATTCTTGATACAGTTAATAAAATAACAAGTGAACAATATGATACAGAAAATAAAAAAGAAATTGATGAATTAAATAGATTAAAAATAGAAGCGATTAGAGCCTTATCTGAACAAGCAGAAAAAGATCAATCTTACTTCTCAAAAGTTGCTTCATCTTTCAACATTACTATTCAACAATTGTCAACAGGTGATTTAGGTCAAATTTTATGTTCTACAAAAATAAATCCTGTAATGGATGGATTTAAGAATCAAAACCATGGTCAGATATTAATTATTCAACCATATCCATTGAAATATAAGAAAGCCAGTGATGCTTTCGTTAGAGTTTTCTTTGCTATGTTTACAGCAGCCTTCGGGGATGTTGGTGCTGCAGGTAGGGTTTTCCCAAGAGAGATATTCTTATTTATTGATGAAGGGGGTTCAGTTCTGTATCCTGGTATTGAACACCTGTTTAATAAGGCTGGTGGTCTTGGATTAAGAATTATGATTTTCTCACAATCTTTTGCGGATTATGAAGCAGAATTAGGTAAAGAACTTACATCTATTATAAACGATAATACGAATACAAAAATATATATGTTAATGAATGACTTAGGATCAAGAGAACAGGTTGCCTCATCCTTTGGTAAGGTTATGTTAGCTACGGCTGGATATATGGGTTCTAAGCTTGATATGAGGGTTTCGACAGGAGAAGGAGAGAAGGAGTTATTAACATCAGCTCACCTTTCTAAAATGCAAAAACAAGAATTTTTATTACAAACAAATATTGGTTCTTATTTATGTGTAGCTCCAAGTCAACCAGATCCAGATTTTTGGGTAGAAACACCAAGAACAGAAACAGAGTTATTATATGATAATTATGCATCAAGATTTGCATCAGAAATAGAAAAAGGAGACCTTATTGGTCTAACTGAAATGGAGGAAAATTAAAATGATTATATTTACATTATTATTTCTAGTATTTTTATTAGGGGGATTCTTTATCCTTTCTATAAATGACTATGATATCAAAAAAGCTATTAGATATATGCGAGTTAAATTCTTTAGCTGTTGTATAAAAGAGAAAAAGAAATTAGAAGAGAAGATAGGTGTTGTAGCCATTAAAAAAATAGAAGGTGACTTAATAGATATTAAAGATTGTAAAGAACCAGTTGAAAGTATTCCATTAGATTTATGTCTTAGTTCAGAACTTGAAATAGAAGAATTAAAAATTAGAGAGAAGATATTTAGACAATTAAAAGAAAGAGATAATTTTATTGTTGATGGTGGAAAAAACAAAATGATATTACCTTTAGAAGCTACAATTTTCTTAACTAAGAGTTTTAATCCATTGGTTTCAGAAGATGGTAATATTCTTATTATATCTGAACATAAAAAGGTATCTGATTCAACAGAATTTGAAGAGATAAGAATGTATTTAAAAGACAATTCAGTGAAGAATAACAAAGGTGAATTAATATATAAAGATGATGAATCTATTTTAAATTTAATTAAAGCTAATATTTCAAAAGAAGTAGATACTGTAGAAGAAAAAAGAAAGTTTACACCAACTGAAGTTATTGATAAAGATATATTAAGTGGAAAAGAGAATTTCTCAAGTTCTAATGATATTTTTGAAGATACTGATAATATTGAGTCAGATACATCTAATGATGATATGTTCGGGGATATTGATAAAGAACTTAATAACAATAAATCTAATGATGATATATTTGGAGATATTGATAAAGAGCTTAATAACAATAAATCTAATGATGATATATTTGGAGATATTGATAAAGAATTGAATAACAAATCTAATGATGATATATTTGGAGATATTGATAAAGAGCTTAACAATAAATCTAATGATGATATATTTGGAGATATTGATAAAGAACTTAATAACCCAACAGTTAAAAAAGTTGAGAAAGTTAAAGAAGTTAAGAAAGTTAAGAAAGTTGAGAAAGTTGAGAAAGTTGAAGAAGTTAAGAAGGAGGAAACACCACCTGAAGAATTTTCAATGGAAGGGAATCCTTTTGATGAAGATGAACTTGATTTCTCAAAAATAGATGAAGAGATTAGTTTGGATATGAATGAACTTGAATTTGATGATGAAGAGGAAGAGGAAGAAATTGACTCAAGAGATTCTTTTTATAAAAAAATCAAATATAGAACATTATCAATTCCAAACTTAAATAAAGAGTCATTAGAAGATAATATTCTTGAAATATTTAAAAACAATGAGTTAAAAGAAGCAATAATGAATAATATATTAAAAACTAAACCATTAATATTTAATGCTAATAAGGAAGTCGTTTTTATTGATATGAAAAATATTCTTTTCGCAATATCTAAGGTATATGGAATAGAATATAAAAAGAAGTTAGATATGTTCAATAAGATGAAAATCAAGGATTTGAGCAAGATTCAGAAGATTATTGCTGAAGAGTTTAAAGATGAGATTTCAGACTTAATAACTGATAAAAAAGGGTTAAGTAAAGCTATATTAGAAAGGGACAATCAATATTACTATTCTTTTGGAATATATATTATGACAGATAAATTTAAAAAAGTATTAAGTGATGATGATTTTGATTTTTTTAGACAGTATCCATACAATACAGAGTATAAAATATCTGATATTAGTAATCAGACAAAGACACCACTTTTACCATCAATGAATGATTGTGAAATATAAATTAGATTAATCTCATTTTTTTCCCTATAATTATAAAAATAACTCTTATGGGGAATAAAAATGAAAGCATTCAAAGACATATTTTACAAAAATATAAAATCAAGCATATCTTCACTTGAAGATTCAGAAACAGGTAAGTTAACAGGACTTAATATTTCTTTTTCACCAATTAATGAAGATAAGATATACCACAAGTCAACAGGTGAGATTGTTACTCAATTACCAAAAGATATTGGAATTAACCTAGATATGAAAACATTGGTTCACTTCAATTCACTATTATTGGAAACAATTTCTTCTTATTTATTTAATATTAGAAGTAAGATTCTTAAGACAGATCTTATTGAAATAATTAATCCAAGAGGATTTGATAATAAATATAAAATAAAAGTAAGGGTATCTAGATTTTTCTTTAGAGAAGAAGAAAAAGGTAGATTTAAGATATCAATAGCTTTTTTAGATAAAGAGACTAATGAAGAAGCAGTAAATATAAATTTATCAAAAAGAGATATTCAAATTATGTCAGCATTGATAAAAAAGATTACTACATCATATCATAGAGAATCAGGAGTATTTGTTCCCTCAGAGTATATATCTCTTGAAGATGGTAATATAGTAGAGCAAAACAATGTTCTTATTGCTAAAATAGATAACTCTATTCTAATAGATAATATTTGGCTACATGGACAAGAAATAATGAATACACTTTTTACTGTTCAAGAATTAATAAATAAATTACATATCGAAAAGAATTTAATGTCGTTACAATCAATGTATAGACAGATTAAGTTTGTTGTTGAAAATGAGATATTATATCTTGAATTAGAAAAAATGACTTCTGAACATGATAAAGAAGATATTATTAAAGATGGGGAAGTGGTTAAACTAAGATTGCCATTTACAGGATTGTTGTTATCTTCATTACATTTATTTTTAGATATCGAAATATTAAGACATGCTGACTTTGAAGATGAATATGATAGTGATATAGAAATCATTGGTAAAACAGATGTTTTTGAAGGAGAGAAGGTTAAATATCATTTATCAATGAAAGAGAGTATTATTTCTGTTGGTGTTAAAGAGAGAAGAAACAATCCAGAAGAAAAAAGGATTATGTTGTTTGGTAGAGTAAAAGATGGAGCATTTGAAGAAGAAGATGAGAACGGTTCAGTATTACCAAATTATATAAAGAAATATAATTCTGATGGAGAGAAAGAGTTAGTTCCAGTTATTACTGAATTCAAGATAAATCTTAAAGATCAATGGGTGAAATTAGTCAGAGGATTATCTATGGCATATACTCAAGAGTATATTGAAGATAGAAGTAGAAATGTAATTAAGTTCTTTGTTATTAATCAAGGACCAGATGGAAGATTTAAATATCAATTCCAGATTTTAGCAGATCCAGAGAACAAAGCAACATCAGTATTAATTATTGATAAATATAAGCTTAAAAATAAAGAAGAGACATTAGAGGGAAGATATAGACAACCTTTATTTAAAAAGTATGTTTTCCAACTAATAGCAATAGTATTAGCATCAGCAAGAGAGATAGATGAAATTCAATTATCTGAAGATAGAAACACTATTGATTTATTAAGATATAACTATAAGAGTTTCAAAACAGTAAAAGAGTTAAAGAAAACAAAAGTTGCTGATTATGGTATTCGTAGAACGGATGACAGTATTGAGTTTGGAAACTTTAATTTAGATAATATGTTTACAGAACTACCTGTTCAAGATGTAGAGATTATAAATATTGTTTCTCAATTTAGAATATTTAATGGTTATTGGTTACCTTTTGTTGGAGAGAGAATAGCAATTGGACAAGATGGATATTTAACAGATATGTTTAGTGAAGTAAATCTTGAAGAGAATTATGGAACTGACTGGGCAACAAATCTATATTTTGGAACAACAATTAAATAATGACTCATACAGATAACTTAAGACTAACTATTTTCAAAAATCAGATAGAGGATAATAATTTAGATTATTTACGAAATCTATCTAATGATGATTTAATCAAATTAATGGATTCTACTGTTATTGCTAACTCAGTAGACTTAAATGCGATCAAGATTACAAATTTATTTGGATTTGTTTTTATTGAGAAGACAGAAAGAAAGAAAATGTTAGCTAATGATATTAATAAGATAATAAATCTAACTGAGTCATTAACAAAAACAGAGAAAGTATTAATAAAGTTTGGATTAACAATTGGATTTAAAAGTAAAAGTTGGAGAACAGAAATGTTTAGATATATTAATACACCAATAGCATTAACAAAACAATCAGAAGGTAGAAAAATAATTTCTTCAGAAAAATTTAAAGAAATTTTTTATTTTATACATAATTTAGTAAATAGAGGTAAAGAAAATGCAAGACTCCCAAAATTTTAATCAAGAGAAACATAGAGCTCCTTTAAAAAGGATAACATCATTAAAGCAATTACTATCAAGTTATTTGGTTTCAAAATCTCTTTCTGAAATAAGAAATGAGAGAGAAAATGAACTAAAAGGGATGGCAAAAGAAAGTTTACCAACAGTAAACACTACTGATAAGAATATCAAAGAGTTATATGAAAGATTTGCTGAATTAATTGATTATAAAAAAGTTCTTTTAGGTATTGTTAAAAAAGGATTAGAAGATATTGATATATATAACTTTGAAGAAGATTCTTCAATTAATAAAAATGCTACAGCAGATACTGAACATTTAAGAACAAGTTTTTCAACTGCATTTATTGAGTTAGAAAATATTAATTTAAAAGACCATACATTAAGAGTATTTAGATTGGCTTTAGAAGATGGTGAAAAGAGAGGTAGAGCAATTGATGTAGCTATACCAATTTTAGCTTCATTATTCCATGATTTTGGTAAGTCTTCATTAATTAGAAAACACCATATTGGTCAAGATGAAGGGAAAACATATAAAAAACATGCAGCTGTATCAAAGATATATATAGAAGAAGAATTAAGACCATTGTTTAAAACATCTACAGAAACAATAGATATGTTGTCAATGTTAGTTGAGAATCACCATCCATCAAATAATAGAATGAAAAAAGATACAAATATTGCTTTTATAATTAAGGCAGATCATGAAGCAAGAAAACAAGAAATAAAACTAATTAAAGAAAAAAGACAAAAGGGGGTTTAATATGGCAATAAAAAAAGAAGAGTTTCAAGCATTAATAGAAAGAGAAGGTGTTTCTAATTTTATATGGACAAGAACATGGAAAGATATTAAAGATACTGAAATTGGATTGTTTGAGATGGCAAATGATAGATGGGGAGTTATTTTTAGAATTTATCCACCATACTATGCTTCATCTAATACAGAAGAGAAACTAGAAGCATTTTATAAAACGAATTTACCAGAAGATTCAAGTATTCAAATGTTTGCTTTTTCATCTAAAAATGTTGAAGATTTCAAATTAGGATATCAATATCTACATAACAACCCTTCAAATGTAGGAAATGAGGATGTTCTAAGAGAATTAGCAGCAAACAGAGTTGAGTGGATGGATAAATATAAAGATGAGTCTATTTTTGCAGATAAAGGACATGATGTTAGATTAAGAAACTTTGTGAATCTTGTTTGTATTACAATACCAACAAAAAATGAACATAAGATAGAATATTCTGAATCAGAAGTAATAAATATATTTTCAAGAGTATATACATCACTACAAGATTTTAGTCCAAGAAAATTTACTCAAGTAGAATATGTTAAAGTAATGAGAGAATTATTAGTTCCTGATGCGGAGACACTTCCAATACAAGAAGATAAGATGACATATCTTAATACACAAGTAGTTAATAATAATAGTGTCTTAGTTATTGAAGAAGAAAGTGATTCTATAGGAATAGGAACAATGATATCTAAAGAGGAACATAGAGCATTATTGTCAGATGAACATGTAATAGTTGAAGATATTGCTGAGAATAATGAGGAGAAGTCATTTTTCCAAAAACTATTTGAAAATAAGAAAAAGAAAGTGGTTGATAGAGAGATATATACTAAGTATCATGCAAAAGTATTAACTACAAAAATGTATCCAAGTCATGTAAAGCTTCATGAGATGTTAGAGAACTTTTTTGATGTTAATGGTGGACCAATCGGAACAGAGTTACCTTGTCAATTCTTTTCAAGTTTAGTAATTTATGTAGAGAAGAAAGAGAAGTTAAAAAATGCTGTTTTTGAAAAGACACAATGGAATTTACACCAAACATCAAGAATGGGAGATACAGCAAGATATTTTCCAAAACTTGTAGAAAGAGCTCAAGAGTCAGAGGCTATTACTAAACTTTTATCTCAAGGAGATGTTCCTATGTCAGCTATGTGGTCATTAGTTCTACTTGATGATTCATTAAAAAAAGTTACACAATATGCAGAAAGAATTCAAAAGAACTTTGTTCAAAAGGGGTGGATTTTACAAGAGGAAAGTATCATACAACATTGGGTATATTTATATTCTTTACCTTTACAGTTTGAACCATTTATCTTAAAGCATACAGCAAGGTTAAATACACTGTTTACAACTAATTGTGCAGCGATAACACCTATTATGACTGGAGCACATGGTTTTGGTGACCCTATATTGATGTATTTGGATAGATCAGCACAATTAGCTAAATTTGATATATTTGCTTCAGAGACAAATTATAACTTTTTAGTTATTGGTTCTTCTGGTTCAGGTAAATCATATATGATGGCAGATTTCTTTACAAATTATTTAATGACAGGAACTAAAATTAGAGTTATTGATGTTGGTAAATCATATAAAGCATTATGTGAAGTATTAAAAGGACAATATATTGAGTTTACAGAAGAAGCTAACATTTGTCTAAACTTCTTTACAAATATTGGAATCAATAAAGATGGGAATATAGATGACGATGAGATGCAAACAGTTGTTCCGTTAATTGGTTTAATGGCAATGCAATCACTTAGTCCAGAAGATTCAAATAACAATATGGATATCCCTGTAATAGCAGCATTAATTTCTGAGGCTGTTAGTATGGCATGGAATGATAGAAAAAGAAATGCTGGAATGCAAGATGTTGTATTATCTTTAGAAAAGATTAGAGATAAATTAAGAGCTGAAACAGGTGAGTCAGAACCAGTATTACAGAAATTAATTACATCATTATATCCATTTAGTAATCCAGATGGTGGAGAGTATTATAAATACTTTAATGGGAATAATAACCTAAACTTTAATAGTGATTTTGTTGTTCTTGAATTAGAAGAAGTTGATAAGAATGAACATCTTAAATCAGTTATTTTAGCATCAATAGCTACTATTATTAATACTGAATTCTTTAGAGAAGAGTTTAGAGAACAAAGAAAGATACTTGTAGTTGATGAAGCATGGTCTATTATGGATAATAAAATCATTATTAGGTTCTTAGAGACAATGGCAAGAAGAATTAGAAAGCATAATGGTGCACTGGGTATTATTACACAATCAATAAGTGATTTCTATAAAAATAAAGCTACAAAAGCAATATTTGATTCATCTGCTAATAAGATATTCTTAAAACAAAATATTGAGTCAATTAATTCAGCAGAAGATAGTGGAGAGTTAAATATAGATCCAACAACGATTTATTTTATGAAAACATTAAAATCTAAGCCACCATTGTTTTCAGAGTTATTAATTAAGCAAGATACAGGAGATTTCTTTATTGGAAGATTGGTGACAGATAAGTTGGCACACTGGATATATACAAACCACCCAAGAGATATGAAAACTGTCTTTGAATTAATGAAAGAGTTTAATATTTCTCAATTAGATGCTAAACTAATAAAAGGTTATTCTCAAAAGAATAAGACAACTGTATTAGAAGAATTTACTAAAAGATCTAATCAAGGATTATTAAGTCAAGATGTGGAGTCTGCAGAAGACATAGAAAGAAGAATGAAGGAATTAGAAAATTAAGGAGCTTTCGGAAGAAAGGACAGCTGTAAAGCTGTGGTTATATAATGAATAAATTAAATTTTAAAAGAATATTAGTTGATAATGCAAAGAAAGTAATGATTAATCATATCGATAATAATTATTTAGAGAAGACAGAAATATCTCATAATTTTAATGATTCTATATTAGAATCTATTGAATCAGAAGAGAATTCTATAATAACTACAAGAGGGTTTGACCTAACTGTTGAAGAACTAAATGAAGTTAGGGCTGGATTTAGTAAAAAGAATTATCACTTTCCAGATGTATTTAATATGGGAACATTAATTACACAACATAAGATACCTTCAGAAATATATCCTAAAAATGACTTTAGAACTGAAATGCCATTTTTAATTCCAATTCAAGAAACAGGAATATCTTTTTTAATTAATGGTAAATATAAAAAAGAAATTACTCACCAATTAGAGCAAACTGTAATTAACCTAATCACAGCATTACCAGATGGAATGGTTAAAGTGACATTAATTGATAAGTCAGGGTCAGGACAAAACTTTCCACTATTAGGAATGCTTGATAAAAAGTTCTTAGATGGAAAAGTATTATCTGAAGATTCAGAAATAGAATTATCTTTAGAAAAATTAAAAAATGAGAATGGTAATGTTGCAAGTAATATTTCTGCGAATGGTTTTTCATCAATAGAAGATTATAACCGTAATTCTGATGAAGTAGAAAAAAGGTATCAATTTATTATTATTGATGACTTTCCATCAGGGTTCAATAAGAAATCATCAGAGAATATATTGGCTTTAATTGAAAGTGGATATAAAGCAGGGATATATGTTTTTCTTACATCTAAATTTGATAATAAAGAGAAGTTTCAGGAAAGAATAGGAAATATCACATTAGGTAAATTTTTAGCAAGAACAACAGTCTTGGAGTTTTCAGATAGAAATCACTCATATGTAAATGATGAAATAATTAAAAATGATATTGAAGTTGCTATGTTTCCTTTAAAGAATGAGAATGCATATAAAAACTTAGTTAATAGTAGCTATAAAATAAAATTAAGAGAAGAGTCTGATGAATCATTAACAGCTAAAATAAGATATTTAAATGAGAAGATAGAATTAATTAATTTAAAACCAATGATTTTATTAGAAAGTATTATTCCAGATAAGGATAAATGGTATTCAAAAAATGCTGGATTAGGAATTTCTGTTCCTTTTGGTAAGAAAGGTATTGAAAATACTTATTTAAATCTTGGAATTGATGAAAGAGGGGAAGTAGAGAATGTTCACCATGGAGTTATTTGTGGAAGAACAGGTTCAGGTAAGACTGTTTTAATTCATGACTTAATAATGATGGCTTCAATTTATTACTCTCCTGAAGAACTACAATTTTATCTACTAGATTATAAAGAAGGAACAGAATTTGCACTATATAAAGATTTTCCACAAGTAAAAATATTATCTATGGAATCTGAAGTTGAGTTTGGGCATGATGTATTGGAAGATGCGGTCAACTTAATTACAGAAAGAGGTAAATTATTTAAAGAAAGAAAAGTTCAAAAATTAGCAGCATATAATAAGAAGATTATACAACATAATAAAGATGTTGATAGTGGTGAAATAAATGCTGAGAAAGAAAGAATTTTACCAAGATTAGTTATAATTATTGATGAATTCCAAAAACTTTTACCAGAAGATAATCAGAGATTAACTGCAACAACAAATAAGTTATTAACAGATATTTCAAAAAGGGGTCGTTCTTTTGGAATAAATTTATTATTGGCAACTCAAACATTACAAGATGCGGATCTTAAAAAATCTACATTAGCACAAATGAACTTACGAATTGGTTTAGCAATGGAAGAGAAAGATGCAGCTAAAATATTTGGAGACAATAATAGTGCTCCAAGACACTTAGAATTTCCAGGAGAAGGTATTTATAATAATAACTCTGGAGAGTCAAGAAATAACTTACACTTTCAAGCATGTAATATAGAAGATGTAAGGTTAGTTGAATTAATGGATAATGTTCATTCATTTATGAAAGAAAATGTAGATGAAGAATTCTATAATGAGTTAGTAGAGTCAAGATTTATATATAATGGAGAGAATAGTGGAACTATATCTAATTTAATTGATGACAAACAAGAGAATATATATATAGGAGAATCAATAGGTCTTGATACAGAACATACATATATTCAATTTAATAGTGATTTTGGTGAGAACTTGGCAATGGTTGGAAGTCATCAATTACAATCAACATCAACAATGTTATATATCATAGAACAGATATTAAGAAAAGATACAGAAGCTAAATTTTATTTGAATAACTTTTCATTACCATTACAAAAACTATTTATTAATGAAACAACATCATTTGATAAAGAAAGATTCTTTTTAGGGAATAATGAAAGTTCAGTAGCAGCGGTAGAAGAAGTTTATACTGAATTTAAAAGAAGAGAGGCAAGTAAAATAATTGATGGAAATAAGATATACTTGGCTTTCTTTTATATAGAGAGTTCAAAAGTATTAACAGAAGCAAGAAAAGATGCAAGAAAAAGAATTAATGAGATGATGGCTAATGCTCCTGAATTTGGAATACATTTAATTTATTATGCTATTGACCATGGAACAGTAAGAGAACAAGGATTAACGAATGATTTAAATAAGTTTAAAACTAAGATTGCTTTCTCAGGAGGAGGTTCTGAAAAGATTTTAAGTACAGCAGATACAAAAACTTCAATTTCTGGAGATGACCAAGGGAAAGAAGTTAAGATAGCTTTAATGGAAAAAGAGTATTCTCATTATAAGAAATTTAAGCCTTATATAAATGAGAATTTAAGAAAATATTTTGAAGAAGGAGAAGAAAAATGAATATAGAAAGTTTATTTTCTGAATATATAGATACAAATGTAAAATATAGTAAAGAAAAAGATAGATTATTGGAGGATTTTAAATCAGTTGAGTCTGATTTTAAGCATTATGAAGATGTTTTATCTTATTTAGAAAAAGAGAAAGAAAAAAGTAAAATAGATTCTTTTGATGCTTTATCTAAGAATGTAATTGATAATCTTAAGAATTTTGATCCAAGAGAAATTAATGCAAATATTTATCCAGTTCAATTAATGACATATCATATTGAAGAACAACGGGATGATTTATCAGCAATTAGTAAAAAGTTTAAAACAACAGAGACTATGTGGGATTCATTTTTAGAAAGGAATACAACTCTAGATTTATCTTCTGTATTTGTAAAAAACATTATTGATAAGATAAAACAGACAAAAGAAAAATTTACAACAACAGAAGTGGATGAACTAAACAGATTAGATGAAGATATAATTGATTTAAATAGCTCAATCGTAAGATCAATATCTATGATTGAAACATTAAATACATTATTAGAAAAAAATGATTTTATAGGTAAGGAGCCTCAAGAATTAAAGAAAGAGATTGAAGTATTTATAGCTACAGAATATAAGAAAATGACACTTGTTGAAATAAATAAGAAATATACTGTTGTTGAAGATAAGATAAATTTATATAAAAAAGAGGTTTCATTAAAAAGAATCAAAGCCAAAGTAATAAAAATAATGAATAAGGAAAATAAAACTATATATAACTATGGAATTGAATTAAATGGTTTTTTAATTCATGTTTCAGAAAAAATAAGTGAAAAAGAGATACTTGAAGATACTAAAGAGTATGTTTATATAGATAACTTCCCAATTTATGGAATTGTCCCTGTTCAGACGATTACTGAGAAAATAGAAGTATGTGATGATCAATTTTTTGCAAATAAAGAATTAAATGATAGATCTTTCAAATTATTTATTATTTCAATAGTTGTATCAGGTTTCTTTTTGTTATTAACTATATTTAATGATGTTTCACCATTTATCACTCTACCTATTGTGGCTACAATATCAGGAATTTTTGTTTTCTTATTTAAGGGGTTAAAATATTCTATAAATAGTAAATATGATTTAAAGGATATGTTTTATTTTATGAAAGTGTCTTATTTATTTGTAAGAGTTGGAGATAATGGATTAAACATAACAAGAATTATTCCAGGAATCCTTTCAAATTTTACAAAAGTTGTTTCACATAATGTATCAAAAAATCATGAAGAAGAGGGAGGAGTATAGATGAGTGATCAAATATCAATTAATAAAGATACAGTTATTGAAGTAAGAAAGAGAATAACTATATTTTTAGAAGAAGCAGAAGAAACTTTGAAAAATGCAGAAAGGAGTGTTTATGATGCTGAGTTAGAAGGGTGGAATGACCATAGATATAAAGAGTTTTTAGATATGTATTTAGATATACAACAGAATATAACAAATGAATTAAAAAAGATGGATGAAGATATCGTCCCCTATCTAAGGAAATTAGAGATTTCAATAGATGATTTTTTTGAATAAAAGATTTTTTATGAAAATTATCATATAATCATAAAAATAAAATAGAGGTGTTATAATGAATGCAGATTATTCAGAAGGTTTTTTCCCAAGATATATTGATAGACCAAGACTTGTTGGGGTATTTGAGATGGATGAGTTTGCTGTTGTTTTTGGGAGTATATTTGGCTTAATTTTAGCATCTTTGGCTTTTCCAGACTTAGATTCACTTATTGTTATGGTGGGTTCAATTGTAATAGGTTTAAGTTCAGGGATAATGTATAAGAAATTTAAAAATGGTAGACCAAATGGATATACTATGCAACTATTATATAAACATGGGATATCTCATCCAGAATCAAATCCATCAAGATTATTAAAATACCCATATTTAAGTAAAAACAAATGTGTTCCATATGGATTCACAAAAGAATTAATAAATTAAGGAGAAGAAGAATGAATAGTTATTTTGAGAGTAATACAAATCAGGGAATCATAATTAAGATTTTAATAGGTATAGTTGGAGTAATGTTTTTATTAAATATAGTTGCATTTAAATTAGTAGCGAATATTGCAGAAAATAAAACAATTAATATTCAAGTTCCTCAATACATGGATTCAGGGAACTATGTTATTGGGAACAGGGGTGCTTCAGAAAATATTTATAAGATGTGGGGACAAATTTGGTTTAATCAACTAACTAATTTTTCTTATAAAAATATTGATGAGAAAATTAAATATATTGAGCCATTCTTAGATAATCAAACAATATTTAAAAATAAAACAAGTTTAACTGAATTAGCAACATCAATAAAAGCTAATTTTATTACACAAAAATTCAATATTCATAAGTATGAAATTATAAGATTGAAGAAAGGATTTGTTAAAATAAAAGCTACAGGTAAATTATATAGACATATTGGATTAAGAAAAGATAAACTAAATGGTATTCCTTTTGTATATACAATAATAGCATATACAAAGAACGGACAAGTATATATTAAGAATCTTGATTCATATATTCAAAAAGGAAGAAACTCAAGTTTAGAGAAGAAACTTAAAAGCAATCCTTATGTTAATTTTGATGAAGTTATTCAAGATAATAAAGACTTAATGGAAAAAGCAAGAAAAGCTAAAATGAAAGGAGGAGGGAAATAATGACTAAGATATTGATACCTATAATATTAATGAGCAATATTCTTTTTGGAGCAGTAAACATTGATTCAGGAAAAGGAAGTATAAAATTATCTTTAGATAGAGGGAATGTATTGAAATTTCCTTTCTTAATTGATGATGCGAAGATAGCTACAAGTGATAAAGAAAAGTATGAATTAGTTGTTAAAAAGAACACATTAACTATTATTCCTACTGGTAAAAAGAAAGATACTGCAGACTTAATTGTTTGGACAGGTGATGAAGACACATTTATTATTACTCTTAAAAATAATGGAAAGAAACAAGTCTTCGATTTTACTTATAATGGAGAAACAGGATTTAGAAATGCTAAGTCTTCAGCTTTTGAAACAGGTAGAATAGATTCTGACATTAAGAAAATAATAAAAGCTGTAAAGTTAAAATCAAAAATAGCTGGATATTCAAAAGTTAAAATTAAAAGACAATTTAATACACCTACAATGTTAATGCAAAAAGACTATATTTATAATGGTGGTAAATATAGAGTTGAAGAGTGGTATATTAAGAATAGAACAACTAGACAACTATTTTTAGATGAAGCAACATTCTATACAAAAGGGATTATCGCTATTGATTTTGAACAAAGAGAACTAAAACCAAGAGAAACAATAAAAATGATAATTATTGTAAACAAATCATCTTTAGTAAAGGAGTAGTAAATGGCAAATAAAAAAATAAATTTAGATACATTAAGTCAAACTAATAAAAAGAAAAAAGATTTTATTATTATTGGATCTATACTTGGGCTATTTGCTCTATTAGGTGTAAGTATATTCTCTTTTTCACTAGATGTAGATGAAAAGAAAATATATAATAAACGATCAATGGATTCACTTAAAAATTCAGAACTTAAAATTACGCCAAAAGAGAATATTAAAGAAGCATGGGCAATTTCTGTTGAAAATACATTTAAAGAACAAAATAAATTTTTTAAACAATTTAAATTAGATATGGATACAAAAACAGATGAGAACCAAAGAGAGATTTTAAAAGAACTTAGTGATGCACAAGTTGAAAGTGATAAAAAGCTATTTAAATTAAATAGAAAAATGGATGTAGGTTTCGATAAAATTAGAAAAGAGATGAAAGAAGCTATGTTAAAGCAAGACAATAGAATTGAGGAATTAAAACTAAGTAATAAAAGTGGAGTTAATTTTAATTTATCAGATGCTAATATAGATGAAGATATCGTTTTAGGTGATGATTTACTACCTAGATTAAAGCCTAATCAAAGTGAGACCAATCCATTCTTAGATATACTAAATGGTAAAGATGGTAAAGATGGAGTTAACGGTAATAATGGGAAAATTATATATGACAAAGATGGAAATCCAATATATGATATTCATGGTGTATTAATTCCAGGACAAGAAAATAAACAGATGTTTGATAAGAATGGGGATCCAATTAAGAATAAAGATGGGACAAATGCATATGCTAAAATAGGCTCTGAGATGATTGATGAAAAAGGAAATTTAAGAGTTGATAAAGATGGAAACATTGTAGATGAAAAGGGTAATCCTATTTTAAGTATGAAAGGAATAAATGGGTTTAAGGGAGTTAACTCATTTGGAGACATCAATAATAGAAATACTTCTTTAATAAAAAAACCTATAGATACTATATTTAATGTAGATAATATAAAAAATGAATTAGATTATAATGATTTAATTTATAAGATAAAACAAAATAGTTTAGGTGAAGATATTATTGTAGATAAGAATGGTAAAGAATTGGATTTTGAAATAGATGAATTGGGAAATAAAACATTTATTAATGAAAATGATGATAGTTTCAAAATAACAACTGATATAAATGGTAATAAGTCAATTGTTAATGAAGATAAAGAAAGACAATTAAGAATGAGAATTAATCCAGATGGAGAAGATATCTTTATAGATAAAGGAGATAAAAAAAGTAATAGTAGTGATTCTTCAGATAAAGAGGTAGAGGAAAAGAAGAAAGTTTCATTATTCTCAATAGATACAAAAAGTGTTAAAAGATATAAACTAAGAGAGAAAGAGAGAGAATTAGCTGGAATAAGAAAAAGAATGAAAGAAAAAAATACTTATCATATTATGACTGGTTTAAGCACAGCATATTTAGTTACAGGTGTTTATGCTCCAGCTTTCTCTGAAGGTAAGTCAGACCCACTTCCTGTATTATTACAAGCAGAAGGGGATATATTAATTGCTAATGATGAT
>Ga0256824_10000260_pt1 | contig 19467 bp, 16 predicted proteins | sample CV67metaG_FD_191570 | JGI IMG/M metagenome (GOLD analysis project Ga0256824, IMG submission 191570) | Hydrothermal vent microbial communities from East Pacific Rise, Pacific Ocean - CV67 | ecosystem: Environmental > Aquatic > Marine > Hydrothermal vents | place: Pacific Ocean: East Pacific Rise...
TTTAAACAGATTGGTAAACGACACGATAAAAAAGAAGATAAAAAGGATGAGTCAGATGAGTCTTAACGAACAGATAGCAAAGATTGTTAAAGCCAATGGTGCAAACTTTTATGGAACAGAAACGGTACAAGAAGATAGTAACACTATTTTTAGAGTTTACATCACCAAAGAGGGTGGGGTAAAGCTTGATTTATGTGCTGATATTTCTCATGAGCTTTCTGTTTTTTTCGATGTAAATCCTCCTATGCATGGAGCTTACTTTTTAGAAGTGAGTTCCCCAGGGATAGAGCGTAAACTAGAAAATCCTTCCCACTTTATGTCAGCTGTTAATGAACGTGTTAAGTTCAAGATTAACGGTGGAGACAAAGAGAAGGGTCTAATTACCTCTGCTGATGAAACAGGTTTTAGTATTGAAAAAAAGGGTGAAGATGTTCGTTTTGAATATTGTAACATTTCAAAAGCTAAGACTTATTATGAGTGGAATAAGACGAAGTAAATAATAAAATTTGGGGTGCTTTACCCCAATATTAATCTGCATAAAATCAAATTTTTTTATCAATTTTTATTAATGGTGCGTTGGAAAACAGCACCCTACGAAACTTTTGCTATAATATCTAAATAAAAAGTTAGGTAGGAATGTAATATGAAAATCGAATATTTAGAGATAAAAAATTATAAACAATTTACAGATTTAACATTAGATTTGACCTATCCTAAAGGGCATGAAAAAGAGGGAGAACCTCTTGATAAGATTTGTATTATTGGGCAGAGTGGTACTGGGAAGACTAATTTATTAAATCTAATTAGAATTTTTACGCGATTTAAAAAAAATATAAATTATTATGTTTTTGATGAAAAGAGTAATATTTACATGCAATACAAGATGCAAAACAATGAAAAGATAAAAATAGAGTGGGAAGTTTCCAATAAAAAAATTATTCCTTTAGAAAAAAAAGATTATGAAAAATCCTATTTTATAGATGTCCCAAAAGAAGGAGATGATAATGTTTGGGTACGTTTAAAAAAGAAAATAGATAATTATGAAGTTGAAAAAAAAGATTATATAACAAGACTATTTAATAAGGCTAGAAGTAATCCCGAATATTTTGAGAAATCTTTAAAAGATATAGAAAAATGGGAAGAAAGGAATGAAAATATATTAGAAAAAATAGCTGATGATATAAATGCTATTATAAATAAATTTAATCTTGAATTAAAAATAGATGAGAATACAAATAGTTATGAAGAGTTAATTATTAAAGATTTATCTAATAAAAATATTATAAAATTAGAGGATACAAGTACAGGAACACAAAATTTAATTTCTACTTTAATACCTTTAAAAATTTACAAACCAAAAGATAGCATTATCCTTATAGACGAACCTGAAAACTCATTCTACCCAGATATACAAAGAGAACTAACCGACCTATACATGAATGTAGGAGAAAACAATCAACTTATTATGGCAACACACTCTCCATTAATCGCCTCTAGCTTTGAACCATGGGAAGTAGTAGAGCTAAAATTTGATAAGAATAATCAGATTTATAGAGAGAAGTATTATGAGGGAGAGAATCATGTTGATAACTATACGCTTGACCCCAGAATGTTGACTTGGACAAGTATATTGGTAGATATTTTTGATTTAAAAGAGGACTCATTTTCATTACGTGAGAAAAAGCTTATGGAATATGGAATGCTAAAGGCTGAGATAAAAGCGATGGGGAAAAGTGAAGAACGAGATGAAAAGATGAAAAAATTTAAAAAGCTTTCTGCACTTTTAGGACTACAGAATTAATGAAAAAGATAGATAAGAGCAAAATTTTATCAAAAGAGTATATTGAATGGATGGAGGCTTTAAAAAAGGAGCATCCCACATATTCTAGTTCACATAAATACATTCGAGATATAAAGATGAATCTCCTCTATTGTCAAAATGGTTTGTGTGCTTATACCGAAGAGCAACTTTGTGATTTAGCATTGTTAAAAGAGAGTTGTTGGAAAGATGGAAGATATATTCAATCATTAGAAGGAGAAGACCTAATTAATGGAGAATTAGAACATTTTGACTGTACTCTTAAAGAGAAAGAAGCTTATCTTTGGGAGAATCTTTTTATGGCAAATGGTAGTATTAATCGTTGTAAAGGTACAAAAACTATTAACTCAATTTTAAAGCCTGATTCTGAAAGTTATGACCCCTTTAAATATTTGGAATTTGATGATAAAATTAATAAATTTCTTCCAAATATTAATCTATCAGAACAAGAAAAATTGGATGTGGCAGAGATGATAGAAATATTAGGTATAAATAGAAATTCATTTAAACGAGCCAAACAGATAAAAGACCTTAAAGAGGATTTTGAGTTTGAAGAAGAGTTAAAAGAGCCTCAAGAATATATTACCTCTTGGAAAATGACGTTAGAAAATTTAAAGCGTCAAATTTAAATGATTAATTCCAATACACATTCCCAACGAGGACGTTGGGAACAAGGGCGAAGCCCTGTAGGTCGGGTTGCCCTCATCCCGACGTTAATTTATAGTCTAAAATCTATGATGCTTCAATGGAAATTTTCATACCAATTTTTAATAAATAAAAAGTATCTATTTTATGCAAATCTATGTCGGGATGAGGGCAATCTGACCTACGGTTTTTCTAATATTAAAAGCCTTTCGGCGAAGCCCTATTTTATACCAATTTTGTTTCGTGGTGCGTTAGAAAACAGCACCCTATGGGATTTTTTCAATTATCAAAAATATGACAATTTGACGATTTTTTCACTTAAATTATTTTTTAATGTTAAACTATTGAAAAAGTTATAAGGTTTTTAAATGTCAAATATACAAACAACAGAATATAAAGAATTTATACAAAAAATTAAAACCAAAGTGCAACAAGCTCAAATAAAAGCTTCTATCAAAGTAAATGTTGAACTGTTAAAATTTTATTGGGAATTGGGTGAAGAGATTGTTGAAAAACAGAAAAGTACTGACTGGGGTAATGCTTTTCTAAAAAATTTAAGTCAAGATTTAATGAATAAGTTTCCTAATGTTAAAGGATTTTCTCATAGAAATATCAAATATATAAGACAATGGTATCTCTTCTATTCAACAGATAAAGAAAAAGGGCAACAAGCTGTTGCCCTTTTAACACAGATACCTTGGGGGCATAATTTACATATTATTACGAAATGTAAAGATATAAACCAAGCACTCTTTTATGTTCAACAAACCATAGAAAATAGTTGGAGTAGAACGGTTTTGGTTCATCAGATAGAGAGTCAACTCTATAAAAGAACAGGAAAAGCTCTGACTAACTTTTCAAAGACTTTACCAAAACCTCAATCTGATTTAGCCAATGAGCTAACCAAAGACCCCTATCAGTTTGATTTTTTAACACTTCGAGAGAGATATGATGAACGAGAGTTAGAAGATGGGCTTATGGAACATATAACCAAGTTTTTGATGGAACTAGGACAAGGGTTTGCTTTTGTAGGACGACAACATAAACTTAGTGTTGGAGGAAAAGATTTTTATATTGATTTACTTTTTTATCATATTAAACTTCACTGCTACGTGGTAGTAGAGCTAAAAGTTGTTGACTTTGAACCTGAATTTGCAGGGAAGTTGAATTTTTATATCTCAGCTGTGGATGGAAAAGTAAGAGGTGAAAAAGATAACCCAACCATAGGTATATTGATATGTAGATCTAAGAACAGTACCATTGTTGAGTATGCACTCAAAGATATAAATAAACCTATTGGTGTAAGTGAATATCAACTCTCTAATATATTACCAAAAGAGCTAAAATCTTCTCTACCATCTATTGAAGAGATAGAAGAAGAGTTAAAAAGTTTAGAGAGGTAAGAGAATGAATCTAAAAAGAAAGAGAACCCCATGACTTCAAACCAAATCTACATGACCCAAGCCCTAAACAAAGCATGGCACTACCAACTGCGAACCTACCCAAACCCTGCTGTGGGTTGTTTAATTCTCTATAACAATGAGATAATAGCCCTAGAAGCCCACCAAAAATCAGGAACTTCCCATGCAGAGGTTTTGGCTTTTCTTACAGCTTATGAAAATATCTCAAAGAAAAAGATAGATTTTGATAGGTTTGATGCGAATATGGCTCATGAGTTTTTGTATACACTTCCCAAAGAATTCTTTTCTGAATCTATTGTGTTTGTAACCCTTGAACCCTGTTCTCATGTGGGACAGACTCCCTCTTGTGCTTCGTTGTTGGCTCATTTGAAACCTAAAAAAGTTGTTATTGCTACACTTGACCTTATAAAGGGGCATGATGGGGGTTTACAACGACTTTTAGAGCAGGAGATAGATGTTGATGTAGGAGTCTGTGAGAAAGAAGCGTTGGAGCTATTAGAGCCTTTTTTGATTTGGCAGAAGAGAGCCTTTGTTTTGTTTAAAATAGCCCAAACATCCAATGGAAAGATAGGAGGAGGCTATTTGTCTTGTCAGGAGTCATTGACCCATGTTCATCAGCTTCGTGCTGTTTGTAGCCAAATGATAATGGGGGGAAATACCATTCGAGTTGATAGACCCACTTTAGATTGTCGGTTTACAGGTGATGTTGCTCCTGATATTACTATTTATTCGCGAACAGATGATTTTGATAAAGATATACCATTATTTTCTGTTGAGGGGAGAGATGTGATAGTTTCTGATACATTGAATTTTTCTAAACCATCGTTTATTTTGGTTGAAGGGGGAGGGGGGATGATGAATGCTTTGAAGGAAAATATTGATTGGCTTTTACAATATCAAACCCCTAAACTGTCAGCTCACAGTCTAAGTTGTGATGTTGATTTGGAGTTGAAGTTTTTATTTACAGATAAAATAGGGGTTGATAGACGATTATGGAGTGGTATAAAGTCCTAATGGTATGTTTTGTTAAGACCATCCAGTAGAAGATAAAAATAAGTTTGGAGTTTAAGACACATCTATCTCCTTTAGGAGGATAGAGTTGTCAAATTGCTTGAATAGCATTCATAAGTTTCTCTTCTGTGACAGGTTTAAGTAAAAAAGCATTTGCTCCTAGATTTAGTACCTCTTTTATACGTAAGTCGTTTGAGGATACAGCAATAACAGGAATATTTGGTAAAATATTTTTCTCTTTATAGTATTTTAAAAAATTTGCTCCATCCATTTCTGGCATCTCAATATCTAGTAAGATGAGTTGAATATTTTTATGGTCTTGACACTTTTGTAATGCATCTTGACCATTAATTGCTTCAAGGATCTCTATTTTATAGAGTTCCTTTTTTAAGAGTGAAATAAGGAGACGACGATTAATATAGTCATCATCAACAATTAAAACTTTAAAAATCATTTTTTATCTACTTTCTATATTTTTGTATAAGTTGGTTAATTTTTTCGCGTTTAATGACCCCTATATGAATCTCTTTAATTAGATTATTATTGAAGTATTTATCGTTTGGTTGGTTTAAAGATAACATAATAACGTTCATCCCCTCATGTTGGTTTTTTAGAATATTTTGATTGAATTCTTCCAACTCTTTGTCAATGAGTAAAATATCATATTGGGGGTTAGAGATGAGATTTTTAAGGTTTTCAATCTTATCTACAATCTCAATTTCATAGTCTAAATTGCTAATGACTTTTGAAAGGATTTGTGCTTCTAATGGGTTCTTTTTTGCAATTAAAATTTTTCGTTCTTCGAGAGTAGCAACTTCATCATCCATTTCCATCTCTAACATTGTTATTGTTCCAGAATCTTGACTTTTGGTTTCACTTAAAATCTCTATCCCTGTACTTTTATGCTGGGTTTCTTTTAATGGTACAAATGAGTCATTTTCTAGATGTAAGATTTTACTCTCTTTTACCATTGGTTCATTGCTAATCTCTTTTGGTTTTAGAAATTTCTTCAAAATAAATAGAAGTTCATTTGTTTCAATAGGTTTAGGGATATACTCATCTAATCCTTCACTTAAAAAACGTTCACGGTCACCATTGAGTGCATTGGCTGTTAATGCTACAATAGGAATATGTGTTAATGCTTCTTCTATTTCATAATTAATAATCTCTTGCGTTGCTTCTATACCATCCATAACAGGCATTTGAATGTCCATGAAAATTAAATCATATGATTCACTTTTACGCTTTTCAAACGCTTCAAGACCATTGTTTGCAAGTTCCACTTGAACACCATATTTAAGAAGAATTTGTTTAATTAACTTTTGATTGATAAAGTTGTCTTCTGCAACAAGAATCGTCCCTTCAAATTGAATATCTTGATAAGGAAATTTCTTTAAATCTGCTACTTTCTCTGTTTTTTTGCTTGGGTGAATTGCACTTAGACCTTGAACAATTTTTGTAGGAGTAATTGGTTTATAAAGTATTTTTGCAGCATCAATACCTAATGTTTCTAATTTGTCTCTATTAGAAAAACTTGAAAGGAGTATAACTTTATTTGAATCAAGTTTATTAATGGTACTAAGTAGTTTACTGTCACAGTCATCTATATCAATCCAAATACTATTAAGTTTACTGTTTTCATTACATTGTTTAAGATCAGATGGTGTGCTAAAGCTAACCTTTTCAATGTTGTAGTAATCAAAGTATTCAGATAAATATTTGTCTTGTTGTATTGGTAATTCATAGTTAAATTTACAAATTGAAACATCTTGAAAGCTCGGGTGCATGGAAAGCTCTGTACTCTCTAAGACCTCTTCAAAGACAATGTTAAAGAAAAACTTCGTACCTTTCTCTTTTTGACTTTCTAGTTTTAATTCTGAATTCATTAACTCTAAAAACTTAGTTGAAATGGTTAGTCCTAAACCTGTTCCCCCATATTTTCTAGTGATAGAAACATCAGCCTGAGTAAAGGCTGCAAAGACATTGAGTTGTTGTTCTTTGGTCATCCCTACACCATTGTCCTCAATTGAAAATGCAATTTCTGTTTGATTGTCAATGGATGAAATTTGTTTAATTATAACATTAATTTTACCACCTAAGTCAGTAAACTTAATGGCATTACTCATAAGGTTAATTAAAACTTCTTTTATTTTAACAGCATCACCTAATACCTTTTTATTGATTCTTGGGTCAAGGAAAAAGTCAAGTTCTATGTTTTTCTCAGATGCACGTACACCATAGGTTTCAATGGCAGATTCAAATTCAATAATAGGATCAAAAATAATGATATCAAGTTCTGTTTTATTACTCTCTATTTTTGAAAGGTCAAGAATATTATTAATAATACTTAGTAGGTTTTCTGAACTTTTTTCAATAATATTGGTGAACTCTTTTTGTTCACTATTTAAATCAGTACTTTTAAGAAGTTCTGTAAAACCTACAATTCCATTTAAGGGGGTACGAATTTCATGAGACATATTGGCTAAGAAAAGTGATTTTGACTCATTGGCTTCAAGTGCTTCCATTTTATCAGACTTTGCATTGTCGATAAGATGTTCAATAAATTTATAGGCATCTTTCATACCATTACTTGTATTTAAATCAAGACTTTTTAACGCAGAAATACTTGGTTCATCAAACTCGTTGTCTGTTTCCATCGCAGCATTATGAACAATCTCTTCTAAGTCTTTCATATTGTTGTGTAGCTCTTTTCGTGTTAAAAAACCAATAATTCCTAAAACAATTGATAATAGAGCAATAAAGGTGGAGATAGCCAGTGTTATAAGGTTTGTTCTTGTATGGTCATTAAGTGTTGATTCTAATCTCTTTTGTATTTGGGTGTTGAATGTATATAGGTGGTTTATTTTCTTTGTATTACTACTAAACCATTGTTGTGCTGTTAGTTTATATTGTCCATCTTTAAAATTATTTTGGAGAGAAATCAAGTCCAATTTTATATTGTTTAGACTCTTTTGAATATTGGGTTTATTATTATAGACCAATAGGGTCTCTTTTAGTGTATCGTCTTGAATATCTTGAAGATTAAAACCATTTGATTTCTCAATGGCATCATTCAAAAAAAGTATCTCATTTTTTGTCAATGGCTTTTTTTGAGCTATAAAATAGCTCAAATAATCTCTTTGAATGGCAGTGTAATAAATGTTATTATAGAGTTGGCTCAAAGAGTTGCTAAGAGCTTCTATTTCACTGTTTAGATGAACTTTTCTAATCTCTAATTGTTTTAAAAAAAGTGGATTGATAACACTTTTACTATAGCCATCTTGAAATAACATTTGAAAATCTACTTTATTTTTTGTTAAATTTTCTCTTATATTATAAATTTGGTTGAGTTTATTTGAGATATTTTGATTTTCTGGAGATGTTCGTACTTTATTAAAGATAGTATTATTGGTTGTTATTTGATTTTTGAGTGCTGTATCTTTTGGATTTTGAATGGCGAGTGCTATACTTGCAAGTCCACGCTCTTTGCTTACTTCATTAATGAGATGATTTATTGTATTGTTTTTTTGTAGGATGGTACTTAGTGAGGTACTTTTTATATACGCATTATAACTGGTATATGAAAAGTAACTTGCTATTAAAAAAAGCAATACAAGGGGTAGCGTACTAATAAGTTTAATTCTATTGTATAGTTGCACTTATAATCCTTTCTATGCTCTTTTAAGTTGTTTCATGTAATCTTCTAATGAAAGAAAGTGACCCCAATATTTAACAAAAAGAGGTTCTAGTTTAGTGTGTTCAGTACAGAACTGAATCTCTTCTAAGATATCAGCCAATTCATTAATACGCAAGTTACTTGCAGCACCTTTTAATTTATGTCCTAGTTCATGGATATTGTCCATATCTTTTTGGTAATATGAAGTGAGAAGGTGATCTTTATCATGACGTGCTTGTTCTATAAAATCATCAACAAATTCTTCTATAAGTACAACAGGAAGATTTAGCTCATCTGCTGCAGTTTGAGGGCTATATGAGATAGGTAATGCTGAAACATTTTCAAGTTGAATCTCTTTAATTTCGCTATTTGTAGATTTAATTTGTTTTTCTAAAGGAACATTATTGGCTATCTCTGTTCTATTGGTGTTTTGTAATATTGGTTCTAAATCTTCTAGTTCAGGATTAAAAGGTTCTTTATCAATATCCTCTAATGAATCAGGCAAAAAATCAACCGATTTTACACTTTCTTCAAGCTTTATTTCAACATTCTCTTCTTTCGAAACATTCTTAAGTAAGTCTGTAAACCTTGCATTGAGAACTTCCTCTTTATTATCATTTTCATAACTATCTGTTTCTAATAAATCAGGGAAGCTGTCATCTTTATAATCTTCAGGTTCTTCAAGTGTTAATAGTGCCAACTTTGTATAGTACTGGTCTATAAGAGGCATACGTTCACGATGTGAAAGTTTCTGAATTTTTAAAAGCAATATATTAATATGAGGTATTTTGAGCGTCAATGCAAGGTTCGATAGGTTTTTTATAACTCTATCATTACCTTCTAAAAGACGTTTCTCATCAATAATAGATTGATCAATAAAACTATCAAGATAAAGTTTGTAGTCCTCAACACTTAAACCTATATCCTCAGAAATTTTATTAACATTAAGATAAATAGATTGGTAGTTTGTTTTGAAACTATTGTTGACTTCATTTTTAATTTTTTCAACGGTCACATTTTTGAGTTCTACAAGATAAAACTCACCAAAAGTTCCAAAAAGCTCATGCTTTATGAAATCAGAAGAGATTTTTTGATTATTTTGTTGAATAGATATTTTATTGTTTTTAAATTCTAAAGAACCAATTATATTTGCTTCTTCAAGCTCTTTAAAAGTAGTGTAGCCTAAAAGCTCTATAAATGCTTTATCAGCCATTACTAGTTGTTTATTATCATTATATCCGTAATACATTATTGCCTCGCTATATTATATCGTATTGAGTATATCGCTCAATTTCTTCTTCCATATTTAGTTTAGAGGTTGGTTTATGAACAACGATAAACCCCGTTATCTCTAAATCATTATTATATTTTATTGTACAGTGGATATCTGACCAAAAATACATACCGTCACGACGCATGTTTTTAAGTGTAGTAAACCATTGTTTTAATCGTTTTTTTGTTGACCAAAGGTCATCATAAAGTGATGTAGGAACATCAGGGTGTTTAAAAATTGAATGATTTTTACCAATCAACTCCTCTTTTCTATAGCCTGTTACCTCACAAAAATTTTGATTGGCATAGGTGATGATACCATCTAAATTTATTTCATATATTAAATTTTTGTCAAATATATATTCAACATTTAATGCTATAGGACGATGCACTCCATTCCTTTCTTTAGTATAATTTTGATAGATTATTATTTTGACTTATTGCATTGCTCTTGGTTAAATCTTTTCTATATTAGTATAAATAAAGTTCAATACATTTAAGTCATTTTTTTCTTGTTTTTGTGTTCAAGATAATCTTCTCTTTTAACCTACTAAACAACTTTATTATAAAAAGACTAAGAGAAATATTAAATTAAACTTATTTATTAATCTTAGTTTGATTGATAAAGTTTTTAATTACAGTATCTAATATCCATTGTTCTGTTATAGTATAAAATATTAATATATAACAGATTATGTTCGTAGTATTCTAGCAACTTTTTCACTACTAGCAACTGAAATTTCATGAAAATTTGCATTTTCAATCGCTTCAAAAGTTCCAAAGTAGTTGAGGAGTTTTTTTATGGTGGCTGGACCTATCCCTTTTTTTTCAAGAAGTGAATTTTTAGTATCTTCTTTTCTCTTTTTATTTTGATGATAGGTGATGGCAAAACGGTGGGCTTCATCTCTTTGACGTTGTACCCATTGTAGCCGTTTATCTGTGGTTTTAAGTTCAAAAACAGAGGTTTTAGTATAGATGATATCTTTGGCTGAACCTTTGGCTCTGTGGGCTTTTGCATCAAGCTTTTCTTTTGCAATGGCTATCACATCTAAATGTATCCCTGCTTCATCTAAAAGGGTGATGGCTAACTTTCTAAGTGTCTCTCCACCATCTAAAATCCAAAGATCAGGAGGAGGATTTTTGTGAAAGCTTTCAATACGACGAGAGAGCATCTCTTTCATCTGTCCATACTCATCTTTGGCTTTAAGTTCATAGCGTCGATATCCATTTTTTTGCCATTTCCCTTCGTTCCAAACAACCATTGCACCCACAGTTGCTACCCCCATCATGTGTGAATTGTCAAACGATTCAATTCGGTAGGGTAGCGTCTCTAACTCAAAAAGCTCATAAATTTTAGGTTCAATCTCTTCAAACTGATTACTGTTTTGTTTTAAGATTTCATGGGCATTGGTTGTGGCAAGGCTAGTAAGCTTTTCTTTTTTACCTTTTATGGGGTGGATTATTTCTATTTTTTTCTGAAAGCGTTGAGAGAGTAACAGGCTCAGTTCTTTTTGGTCTTCAAAAGAATCTGCCACTAAAATGGTTTTAGAAATTTGGGGTGATTCATCGTTATAAAATTCTAGTAGAGCCTGTTTGTAGGCTTCGTTTTTGTCAAAAATATTTGAACCTCTAAAGGTGGAAAAAGAGGAGGAGATGATTTTTCCTTGACGCATAAAAAGTTTAACAATCACCCCTTTTGTTTCCCCATGTACAATGGCAAAAATATCCATGTCATCAAGTGATTTTAAATCGAGGTTTGAACTGATGGTGAGTTTTTCTATGCTTCTAATGTTGTCTCGTAGTTTTCCAGCCTCCTCATAACGTTCAGCCATGGCAAGGTTTAACATTTTTTCCTCTAGGGTTTCTATTAACACGTTACGTTTCCCTATCGCTTTTTTAGCCTCTTTGACAATTTTATGATACTCTTCAACCGTAATTTTTCCTTCGCAGGGTGCTAAACATTTTTTGATTTGATGAAAAAGACAGGCCTTCCCTTCTCTTAGGCATGATTTTTTTTGAACCAAAGGGAAAACTTCATATAGAGTGTCGAGTAAAACTTTTCCACCATTGGGAAAAGGACCAAAGTAAGAGATATTTTTACCTTTAATTACTTTACGTGTAATCTCAAAACGGGGAAAATCTTGACTCTCATCTATGTAGATATAGGGGTAAGTTTTGTCATCTCGTAAGAGTATGTTGTACTTGGGATTAAGCTGTTTAATCAGTGAGTTTTCTAAAACAAGAGCATCGGCTTCTGTCTCCACCACAATATATTCAACACTTTTGACCTGTTCTAACATACGTAAAATACGCAGTGACTGTTTAGGGTTTGGATAAAGCTCAGGTGTAAAGTTCCAGTAACTTTTTACTCGATTTTTTAAGTTTTTGGCTTTACCTACATAGAGCAGTCGATGTTCTTTGTCAAAATATTGGTAAACACCAGCTTGGTTGGGGAGATTACGGATGGTATTGATCATATTATAATTGTTTCTCTATCGATTCTTTTATTTTTTTAAAAGCATCTTGTAGCTCTTCATCTTCAGACTCTATGGTAAACTCACCCAATGCCATCTCTTTATAATAGGGGACAGTAGATTCTATTTTTTCCTCTTTTATAATGGAAAGGTGCTTTGAGTTAAAGAGGACAACCCTAGAAGCTTTCATATTTTGGCACTTCTCATCGCTCTTTGCCAACATACTTAATAGGCTTTTTAATAAATCTTTATTATAATTGAGCTCCATTTTGAATCCTGGGTGAGAGAGTGCTACAAATAGAGTCTCATCTTTTATATATACAAAAGCGATGGCTTTCTTAAATCTAGGATTTAATAGTGAAATAAACTTTTGATAACAATAGTGACTCTTAAGTAATTTAAACTGAGGTAGGTTACGGATATGGGTAAGTATGTTCGAGGCTCTTTTCATGTTTTGATTATAACATTTTTTAGCTTCTTTTTATTGAGTGGTTGTGGTTATAAAGCTGACCCTTATTGGGTTGATAAAACAGAAAAAGAGCGTGTAAATAAATAAATTTTAGTAGACTTGATTTTATGGAAAAAGAGGGAGAACAAAATGAAAAAATATGATATTTTAATCATAGGTGCAGGTATAGCAGGGCTTTATGCAGCGATGAATATTCCAAAAGAGAAAAAAGTTTTGGTGGTGTGTAAAGATATCCCTTGGGAGTGTAATACTTTTTATGCCCAAGGGGGGATGGTGACAGCACTCAATGAAGCTGATATCCCTCTACATGTTGAAGATACCATGTCAGCAGGTGCATTTCACAACGACCGAAATGCTGTAGAGATTATGTCTCGTACTTCCATCGCCACCACAAAAGATATTATGGACAGAGGGATGGAGTTTGATACTGATGATAAGGGAAATGTGGTTTATACCAAAGAAGCAGCCCATTCAGCTGAACGGATTGTTCATGCAGGGGGTGATGCTACAGGTCGTTATATGCACTACTTTATGATGGTAGAAAACAAACATCAACTCCAACGAAATACGTTAGTGTATGACCTACTTATCGAAAATGGTCGCTGTTATGGGGTGAAAGCTTTGGTTAACTATGAAGATGAAACCATTATTGCTGACGACGTGATAATCGCTTCAGGTGGGGTAGGGTCACTTTATGAGTTCAACACCAATTCCCGAACTGTTTCAGCTGATATCCATGGAATCTGTGTTGAAAAAGGGATTGAATTAGAAAATATGGAGATGATGCAGTTTCACCCAACGGTATTTGTCAAAACCCCTTTTGCTAGAAAACTGTTATTGACAGAAGCTTTAAGAGGTGAGGGGGCTTGGATAGTTGCAGAAGATGGACGACGCTTCTTGTTTGATTATGATGAACGAGGAGAATTGGCATCTCGTGACATTGTAAGTCGTGCTATTTTTGACCACAAACGTAAAACAGGGGAGGAGGTTTACCTAGACTTCTCTATGTTTGAAGAGGAGTGGTTCGCCAAACGTTTTCCAAATATTACCCGAACATTTGAAGCAATTGGTTATAAGTTTCCAGAAGATAGAGTGCCCATTTCTCCTGCATTTCATTATGCTGTAGGGGGGATTAAATGTGATACCGATGGTTGTGTAGAAGGAATTGAAGGACTCTATGTCATTGGTGAAGCTTCTAGTACAGGGGTACATGGGGCGAATCGTTTGGCATCCAATTCATTGCTAGAAGGAGTGGTATTTGCGAAACGAGCTGTTGATCATCTATTGGTAAAAGAGCATGTAGAGATTGAAGTTCCAAGTTTTGACAAAGAGTACAATAATATTGTTCATCATGGTAATGATATCGACTATAAAAGACGCTTACGAAAAATTATGTGGGAGGATGTGGGGGTTATTCGTACCAAAAAAGGGTTGATTGAAGCCAAAAATGCGATTTATGACATGAAAAATAGAGACATTGGACGATTGCTAGAACTTCGACTCAATACAGCTTCAGCCATTGTTGAAGCTGCCTTGAAACGTAAAGAGAGTTTGGGAACACATTATATTGAGTCATAATCCTCAACAATAGGCTTACTATCTTCCAACAGTAGATTAGGCTCAATAAAAGGGGCTAATCGTGACATAAAGTTAAGCAAACTCATTAATGGGGAAGCGTAGAAAAATTTGAGTTTAGGATGGTATTCCCAAAGGCTATCGGCATATTGGTAGATTTGGTGTGGGGTGTCACCAATGTTGTCTCCATCTCTATCAAATCCCTCATATTTATCCCAATAGTTATGCTCTATGGTGTTAAAAGTTGATGGTTTACTGGGTAAATCTTTAACAATATCGTCGATGTTATCCACAATACGATTGCCTTTGATGAGGTTATCTTTGATAGATTGGTGAAAATGTATCGCCTCTTTGTTGTAGGCTATCTCATTGTTAATAAGGTAGCGTTTTTTCCCTTTCCCTTTCTCCCCTCCATCTATGTAGAGTCCTTTGGCATTGAATTTGACATGGTTTTTTTCAAAGTGAAAGTTGGAGACCCCCTTAATCACTATCCCAATGCCAGATGCCCCTTTTGAACTTAAAATCTGATTGTTAGTAATATTCGTATCTTTTGCCCCCATCACCATCATGGCAACAGAGTTGTATTGGTAGAAGTTGCTCTGAAAAAGATTAGAATTACTTAGACTAAGATGCGTCGCAAATCGGTTGTTAATAAATCGGTTCTTCTCAAAAATATTATGGTTAGAGTAGTTCAACGTCACATCTTTAACCTGCTCAATGGTATTGTTCACAAAACGGTTACGGTGGGCATAGTAGAGTTTAAGAGCATTGCCTCTAAACTCTATCTCTTTGCCATTGGAGCTTATGTTGTTGTTACTAATATTGGAGTCGCTCACCATGTTCATGTCTATCCCATAGAGGGTATTTTTGAGGGTACAATTATCGATCAAACACCCCTTAACCTGATTCATCTGAATGGCAGCGTCGATGGTAAAAAAACTTTCTCCACTGTGGGTAATGGTCAAATTTTTAAGCGTCACAAAAGAGCTACGAATTGAAATTACACTCCCCTTTCCATCTCCTTTAACAATTACTCCATCCTCTTTACCTACAATGGTTAGGGGTTTGTTTATCACTATATTTCCATGGTAGAGAGCTTTGCTCAGTTTGAGTGTATCATAGGGGGATGCTTTGTCAATGGCATCTTGTAGAGAGTTGGCAAGGAGGGGGAAAAGAGATAAAAGTAGTAGTGATAGTAGTTTCATAAAATGTACTCTTTTTTTGTTATTTTAACAGATTTTTCTGAAAATTTAAGGGCTTCATCTATTTATACAAGAATTGATTTATCAAACAAATATTCAATCTAAATATATCGTTCTTGCAAGAACGATAACTATTTTGAGTTGTTAAAGTTAGAGAGGTTACAGTTGATGCAAAATATTTAAAATTAATAAATAGAAAGAAATTGTAAGCTTTTAGTGTTACTAAATCGCTCGGTTTTTTTCTTTTAAAAAACTCCTCTTTTTTAGTTCTAAGAATTAGAATTTTTTAACTATAATAGAAACAAATTAAAATTACTAGACTTTTTTAGTCTAAATATTATGGAGCAAACATGCACGATTTACACTTAGCTACCACTTGGGTAGGATGGGCATCCCTCGCAATCTTTCTTGTGGGATACTACTTTATTGCGGCAGAGGATACGTACCGTATTAATAAAGCCAAGCCAGCACTTTTAGCAGGAACAGGTATGTTTATGCTGATAGGTTTCTATTTTGCTATAAATGGAATGGATGGACAAATTCTTGAGGATGAGGTTGAACATCTTATTGTTGAAATTTCAGGAATTTTCTTCTTCCTTTTTGTTGCAATGACCTATATAGAAGCTATGATTGACCGTGGTGTCTTTATGGTTTTACGTTATAATCTAGTATCAAAAGGTTATAGTTATAGTAAACTATTTTGGGTAACAGGTCTTTTAGCTTTTTTTATCTCTCCAATCGCAGATAACTTAACAACCGCACTTATTTTATCAACTGTTCTTTTGACCATTGACAAAGATAACAGAGAATTTTTAGTACCAAGTGCTATTAATATTGTTGTTGCAGCCAATGCAGGTGGTGCATGGTCACCATTTGGGGATATTACCACACTAATGGTATGGGTAGATGGTAAAGCAGAGTTTACAGAGTTCTTATATCTATTCCCTGCAGCATTTTCAGGTTGGGGTATAACAGCTTTTCTTTTAAGCCGATTTATTCCAAATGGAACACCTCCGTTTAATATTGATGAAGAACCTGCTAAAATTTTAGAGGGTGGAAAGGTAATTATGGGACTATTTGGTCTAACTATCTTCTTTGCTATTGTCTCTCATCAAGTACTTCATCTTCCAGCTATGTGGGGAATGTTATTTGGTCTTTCAATATTAAAAATTTATGTTTATAGACTTAATCAAAGTTCTTCTCCTACACAAGTCAATGTATTTACATGGATTGCAAAAGTAGAGAATGATACACTTCTATTCTTTTTTGGTATCTTAGCTGCTGTTGGTGGTCTTCACTTCTTAGGTTTCTTAGAGTACTTTACCTCACTTTATGATACCTTTGGAGCAACAGCTGTAAATATTGGAGTAGGTTTCTTATCTGCTGTTGTTGATAACGTTCCAGTTATGTCAGCTGTACTAAAAGCTAACCCAACTATGGGAACAGATGCAGGAACTATTCAAGAGCAGTGGATGTTAGTAACCATGACAGCAGGTGTTGGTGGGTCACTAATCTCTTTTGGTTCGGCTGCTGGTGTTGGTGTGATGGGTAAAATGAGTGGAATTTATACTTTTGCTTCACACATGAAGTTGGCTTGGACTGTACTTGTTGGATATATTGTTTCAGTAACTATTTGGTATGTTCAGTTTAATATGTTGCATATTGGATAACTTCTTCATTTCTAAGCTATGAGTTTTAATACTTACAGCTTAGTTTTTTATATATTTACTATAAATTATCTTGTATGTATTTTACTTTTAGTAATCATAAGCTTATAGTGAACCAAATCAAAAAGCATTTGATTCTTTGATAGTTTCGCATAATCTAATGCAACTTTCCCCCTATTGTCTTGCATATGAAGGTTAATACCATGGTTAATTAAGTAACGTACCATCATAATATTTTTTGCTTCTATGGCTACCATCAGTAGTGATTGCATACTTCTATTTCTCATATTTATATCCTCTTTTAACTCTAATAAATAGACAAAAAAATCAAGATTTTTACTTTTAATGGTATGAAAAAGAGCATGAGTATGGGGGGTTACCATAAGTGAAATATTATTTTTTAAAAGGATGTTGATGTTGTGTTTGTGAGAAGTTTTAATTGCCCAGTAGAGAGCATTTCGACCTTTTGTATCTCGAGCATTAAGGTTACTATTTTTAACCAAAGATTTTTCTAGCATCAGTCGATGTTCTGCCATATCAAGAAGTTGATTGTATTCTGTATTGTTTTTCATATTTTTCCATATTAATATTTTATTAGTTTATATACTTAATTTTTTAAAAAAGTATTTTATAATAAAAACCCTTGTAAACCCTTGAATATCGGAGAACTAAGTGATATTTTACTTTTATTTTTAGCTTTTCATCAATTGTATTTACGCTCTAACCCTCTCTCATCAAATATACAGTATAATTTCAAAAAATTTAACCATAGGAATTAACCACATGAAACAAGTACCCATACTCGTCCTCGACTTCGGTTCACAATATACACAACTCATAGCAAGAAAATTAAGAGAGTCGGGGGTCTACTGTGAAGTTGTTCCTTATAGAGAAAATATAGCCAATATTAAAGCTCGTAAACCACAAGGGATTATCCTTTCTGGTGGTCCTGCTTCTGTTTATGCTGAAGATGCTTATAAACCAAGTGAAGAGCTTTGGTCACTTGGTCTTCCTATTTTAGGAATTTGTTATGGAATGCAGTTGATTACTCAGCGTTATGGTGGAGAGGTTGTATCTGCTGACCATCATGAATATGGTAAAGCAAAATTGACATTGAAAGATTCTAAAATATTTGATGGGATGACCGATGATGAAACCGTATGGATGAGTCATGGAGACAGAGCTGAGAAAATCCCTGAGAGTTTTGAAGTGATAGGAACTTCTGAAAACTCACCTTATGCTGCTATTGCAAATGAAGAGATGAAAATCTACGCTTTTCAATTTCACCCAGAGGTTCACCACTCAGTAGAGGGGACAAAACTTCTTAAAAACTTTGCAAAACATGTTTGTGGTTGTGACAGTACTTGGAACATGGGTGGATTTGCCAAAGAGAAAATCAATGCGATTAAAGAGCAGGTGGGTGATAAAAAAGTACTTTGTGGTGTATCTGGAGGGGTTGATTCTTCTGTTGTCGCTGCGATGCTTAATGAGGCACTTCCAAAAGAGCAACTGATTTGTGTTTTTGTTGACCAAGGGCTGTTACGTAAAAATGAGGTTGAAGATGTTCAAAACATGTTTAAACTTTTAGATATACCTCTTATTACCGTTGATGCTAAAGCTGAATTTATGAAAGCTTTAGAGGGTGTTTCTGACCCTGAAACCAAGCGTAAAGCGATTGGTGAGAAGTTTATTGAAGTGTTTGACATAGAAGCTAAAAAGCATACAGATGTGGCATTTTTGGCACAGGGGACACTTTATACCGATGTTATTGAGTCCGTTTCTGTCAAAGGACCTTCAAAAACCATTAAATCTCACCACAATGTGGGTGGATTACCAGATTGGATGACATTTGAACTCGTTGAGCCTTTAAGAGAGATTTTTAAAGATGAGGTGAGAAAATTGGGTCTTGAACTTGGACTTCCAAGAGATATGATTGGTCGTCACCCATTCCCTGGACCAGGACTTGCCATAAGAACCATGGGTGCTGTAACAGAAGAGGGTTTACATCTTATTCGTGAATCTGATGCGATTATGCAAGAGGAGTTAAAAGCTACAGGTTACTACGACAAAGTATGGCAAGCGTTTACCGTACTTTTAAATGTTCAGTCGGTAGGTGTTATGGGAGACAACCGTACTTATGATAATACTGTTTGTATCCGAATGGTAGAGTCTGTCGATGGGATGACAGCAACTTTTGCTCATATTCCTCACGATGTACTTGAAGGGATGAGCCGTC
>Ga0256824_10000262_pt1 | contig 19467 bp, 17 predicted proteins | sample CV67metaG_FD_191570 | JGI IMG/M metagenome (GOLD analysis project Ga0256824, IMG submission 191570) | Hydrothermal vent microbial communities from East Pacific Rise, Pacific Ocean - CV67 | ecosystem: Environmental > Aquatic > Marine > Hydrothermal vents | place: Pacific Ocean: East Pacific Rise...
TAGATAGTTGAACCAACAGCAGTAGCTCCCATGTTCCAAGCTTCATCAACCGAACCAAATTCAATTTGATTAAATGTGTTTGGATATGATAAAAATTCGTTATGATTTAATTTTACAATAAATGGAATTTTGTGAGCATATTTTCTCGCTACTGACCCTAACACACCAAATGTAGAAGCAACACCACTACAACCAGCTTCAATTGCTAATTTAACAATGTTTTCTGGGTCAAAATACATTGGGTTTGGAGCAAATGATGCACCAGCCGAATGTTCTATTCCTTGATCTACAGGTAAAAATGAAACATATCCTGTTCCACCTAAATTCCCTGCATTATATAAGGATTGAATGTTTTTTAAAACCTGTGGATTTCTATTTGTTAATGTGAAACATCTGTCAACGAAATCTGAACCAGGTAAATGAATCATTTCTTTAGGAACTGTAGTACATTTATGATTTAATAAATCTTCTCCTTCTTTTCCTAATAAGTCAATAACTTTATTTATAGCCATTTTTTTGATTTTATATTTTTTTGCAAAACTAATAAACTTTGTCGTTTATAGGGTTGCTAAATTGTTTATTTTTTCATTTATAATATTAATAGCAAGGTCTAATTGCTCTTGTTTTGTTATTTCAGTATTATCAATAACAATAGCATCATCTGCTTGTTTTAGTGGACTTACATCTCTATTCATATCAATGTAATCTCTTTTTGTTAAATTATCTTTAACTTCATCAAAGGTACTTTTTTGTCCATTTTGAGCCAATTCAAGTAATCTTCTCTCTGTTCGTATATCAGAATCGGCAGTCATAAATAATTTAACTTCTGCATTCGGAAAAACTACTGTACCAATATCTCTACCGTCCATAACAACTGCACCTGCATTACCCATTTGTTGTTGTAAATAAACTAATTTTGTACGTACTTCCTCAATTGCACTGATTGGGCTTACTTGTTTTGAAATAAACATAGTTCTTATGTCTTTTTCTACATTTGAATTATTCAAAAAGGTTTCTGAAATCCCTTTGTCAGAATTAAAAACAAAATCAATGTTGATTAATGGTAATGCATCTAAAACCGCTTTTTTTAAATACGCACCATCTTTCAAAATCCCCTTATTAGCTAAGTATAGTGTAACAGCACGGTACATGGCACCACTGTCTACATATCGATAATTTAATTTTTTTGCGATTTCTTTGGCTAACGTGCTTTTACCACATGATGAATATCCGTCTATTGCTATTGTTACTTTTTTCACAAAACAAATTTATTAATTATTGCTGATTATACGGTGTAAATTCTAATTAATATTTTCAGAATTAAATGGTATTTTAAAGTTGTAAAGTGTTCCTATTGTATTTTGACGTTTATATTCACCATCTAATTGTTCAGTAAGTGTGTCAATTAATTCAATTCCAAAACTTTTTTTATTATTTGATTCAGTCCAATTCCCATCATCAAAATAACTAATAATTAAGTATGTTTCTGCTTTTACAATTCGTATTGTTATTTCACCACTTTCTTTTTCTGTAAAGGCATGTTTTAATGAATTAGTGATTAATTCATTAAAAATTAAAGCAAATGAAACTAAAAATTTAGGAGTGATGAGTTCAATTTCAGTATCAATCCTAATTATTATTGGTGTTTCAATCGAATAATTAGCTATTAAATCTTGAGCTAAAGAATCTAAATAATCTTTTAAATCTATCTTAGATAGGTTATTTGATTGATAAATTTTATCATGTATTAATGACATAGCTACAACACGATTTGTGGCCTCTTCAAATTGTTCTATCGTTTTTTTGTCCTCAATATCACGGGACTGTAGTCTTAGTAAACTTGATATAATTTGTAAATTATTTTTTACTCTATGATGAATTTCTTTTAACATTACTGTTTTTTCATCATTTTGTTCATTTACAATTAAATTCTTTTCAAGTAATTCTTCATTTACAGATTTATGTTCATTTATTAGTTTAATTAATAAAAATGAAATAAATAACACACCAAATGCAAAGTTCATATAATAATCAACTCTATCTGTTATTAAGGCTTGATTAATAGGTTCTGTGTAATTTGTAATGCCTGCAAATTTTTCCAAAACAGGTTGATAAATGGCAAGCCCAAAAAAATTAACAATTAATACGATAACCCCCCAAGTTACATTAATAGTGTAAAAAGCAAATAAACTAAAAATAAAAAACCAAATTGCATCAACTGTTCTGTCAGGATTAAGTAAGGTGTAAATTGCGTATTGTATAAGCAATGTAGAAGCTATAACTGTAATTTTGGAAACTAAAACATACTTTTTTTTAAGATACAAATAAATTAAAGCACTACTTGTATAAAATACTCCTGTAATTGAAATAAGAAAGTTTTGTGAATTATTATCAAAATGAACAAAACATAAAATGAATGAAATAATAAAATAAACAACGAAAGTATACCATACTAATTCAAATTTATTTACTTTAAATGAATCTGTGTTTTTTAATATTGGAGCTTTTAGAATATTCAATTTTAGTATTTATGATTAGTTTTGTATTCAAATATAGATAAAATAAATTAAATGTACACATCAAAAGTAGTTTGGATAACTGGAGCATCTTCTGGAATAGGTAAAGCAATGGCTTTACATTACAACCAATTAGGTGCTTTTGTTATTTTGTCTGCAAGAAAAACAGAAACATTAATAAAAGTTCAAAAGCAATTAGCTAACCCCCAAAACTCATATGTTCAAGTTTTAGATTTAGAGAAATCAAGTGAATTTGTAGACATAACAAAGTCATTAATTGAAAGGTTTACTCAAATTGATATATTAATTAATAATGGAGGAATAAGTCAACGGGGAGAGGTTCATGAAACACCTTTGGAGATTGATAGAAAAATAATGGAAATTAATTATTTTGGAAATATCGCCTTAACAAAAGCTATTTTACCTTATTTCAGAAAACAAAAATCGGGTCATATTATAGTAGTATCAAGTATAGCTGGAAAGTTTGGATTTTATTTACGTTCTGCGTATTCAGCTTCAAAACATGCTTTACAAGGATTTTATGAGAGTCTATTATTAGAAGAGGCAAAAAATAATATTCACGTAACTATTGCATATCCTGGTAAAATAAATACAGATATTTCGGTGTCTGCTTTAAATTCAAATGGCGAAAAACACGGAGTGATGGATCATAATCAACAAACAGGTATGTCTGCAGAGAAATGTGCTCAAATTATTCAAACAGCTGAGTATAAGAATAAAAAATCTGTTTTGGTGGGTAATAAAGAAATTAAAGCAGTTTACTTGAAACGTTTTTTACCAAGTTTATTTTGGAAAGTAATAGCTAAACAATCGGCTGTATAATGGTTGTACTGATACCTAATTTAGGATATCAAAAGTATGAGACAGATTATCATAAGTTCAAAAAAAATATAAATGCAAAACATAATTAATACATACACACAAAACATTACTACAAATTCATTGAAGTTAAAATCAATTAAAAAGAAATTATTAGTATCATCAATGGTTAGGTTGTCTATTTTTTTAGTGACAGCTTTTACTATGTATTACTTTTTTGGGAATACACCGATTGTGATTTTATCAATGGTGTTAGGAATAGCGGTGTTTTTATTCTTAATTTCTAAACATACAGATTTAGTTAAAACAAAAAAATATTTACAAGCTATAATTGAAGTGAATCAAAATGAAATTAATGGTTTAAATAATGATTTATCTGCTTTTGATATTGGCGAAAAGTACAAAAACCCATTACACCATTTTAGTCATGACATTGATTTGTTTGGACTAAATTCTTTTTTTCATCACATTAATAGAACCAATAGAAATGAAAGTCAATCACTTTTAGCATCTATGTTAAGTTCTAATTCAATTGATAATATTGAACAAAAACAAGAAGCCATTAAAGAATTAGCAGAGTATGTAGATTGGCGACAAAATTATTCGGTCAGTACTAAGCTAATTGAAACAAAAGTGTCATCTAAGGCTATTTTTAGTTGGTTGAATGAATATAAAGTATTTATTACAAAACCCTTTTATTATTTAGGTTTAGCATTTCCATTTATTACGTTAGCAATATTTGGAGCATACTTTATAAATTTAATACCTGAATCTTATATTTTATATATGCTTTTAGCGGGTTTAGGAATTACATCTATTTTTCTTAAAAAAATCACAAAACTGTCTAATCATGCGTCTGAGTTTAAAGAGGTGATGAGTCAATACTCTAATTTGTTAATTGAAATAGAGAATAAAACCTTTACATCTGATTTACTAATTGAAAATCAAAACAAAATAAAAAGTGAAAGTAAAAAAGCATCTACTATTTTAATAGAACTTTCAAAATACATTGATGCTTTAGATCAACGAAACAATATGTTGTTTGGTGTAGTAGGTAATGGGTATTTATTATGGGACATAAAACAAGTCTATAAAATCGAAAAATGGATAGAATCATATAAATCAAAAGTTAAAAATTGGTTTGATGTTATTGAGTTTTTTGATGCCTATAATTCGTTAGGTAATTTTGCTCATAATCATTCAGATTTTAACTATCCAAACTTAGTAAATAATACAGTAATTGAAGCCTCTGAATTAGGACATTTTATGATTGATAAATCTGTAAGGATTTCAAATGATGTAAGTATTGATAAGAATAATTTTATCATTATTACTGGTGCTAATATGGCAGGGAAGTCTACTTTTTTAAGAACGATTGCTTTAAACATTGTTTCTGCCAATATTGGCTTGCCTATTTGTGCTAAGTCATTTAATTACAGTCCAATAAAATTGATTAGTTCAATGCGTACTTCAGATAGTTTATTAGATGATGAGTCTTACTTTTTTTCAGAATTGAAACGTCTTAAATTTATTGTTGATGAAATTAAAACGGACAATTATTTTATTATTTTAGATGAGATATTGAAAGGTACAAATTCAAAAGACAAAGAAGAAGGTAGTAAGAAATTTGTTCAAAAATTAGTGGCTTCAAAATCAACTGGTATAATAGCCACTCACGATTTAGGTTTGTGTACAATTGAGGAACAATTACCACAGGTCAAAAACAAATATTTTGATGCCGAAATTATTAATGATGAACTGTTTTTTGACTACAAATACAAAGAAGGAATTTGCCAGAATATGAACGCCTCATTTTTATTAAAGAAGATGGGAATTGTTTAGGACAGTTTTCAATCTACATTAAAAATTATTAACTGTACATTTCTAATCAATTTGTTCTTGCAATTTTTGTTTTTGATAAATGCGGTTATACGCACCGTTTAATACTAATAAGTCTTGGTGTGAGCCTTCTTCAATTACGCTACCATTTTCAATTACAATAATTTTATCAGCATATTTAATACTCGAAATTCTATGGCTTATTATAAATGCAGTTTTATCATTTAATTCACCTTTGATAGCATTTAATATTAACTCCTCAGTTTCATTATCGACAGCTGACAAACAATCGTCTAAAATAAGTAAACTTGGATTTTTTATTAAGGCTCTCGCAATAGATATTCTTTGTTTTTGTCCTCCAGATAAATTAATACCCCTTTCACCCAAAATAGTATCATAACCATCTTTAAAACCAATTATTGAATCATGAATCCCTGCGGATTTAGATGCATTAATCATTATTTCATCTGTTACATTTTCGTTTTCTAAACCAAAAAGAATATTATTTTTAATTGAATCAGAAAATAAAAAATGCTCTTGTGGTACATAACCAATATTTTTCCTCCAATCGTTTAAATTTATAGAGTTTAGAGGTGTGTTATCAATTAATATCTCACCGTTTGTTGGATCTAAAAGACGCATTAGTAAATAAGCTAAACTTGATTTTCCTGAACCAGTTTTTCCAATTACACCGATAGTTTGCCCTTTTAAAATACTAAAATTAGCCTTATTTAAAGCGGTAGTACCAGAATTAGAGTAGGTGAGTGATACATTTTTAAATTCTATAGTATTATTAAATTCAAAATCTTTATCTGTTGGATTTGAAATATCTGTTTTTTCAAGTAAAAATTCATTAATACGTGTTTGTGATGCAGCTGCTCTTTGAATAATAGACGTAACCCAACCAACAGAAGCAAAAGGCCAAGTTAACATGTTGACATAAATAACAAACTCAGCAATTTCTCCTGGGTTTATTTTTCCATCTTGATAATGCAATATTCCTAAATAGATAGTCAGAATAGTACTTATTCCAATTAATAAAATAATGGTAGGCATGAATATAGCATTCGTTTTTGTCAATGAAATAGACAGTTTTTTATACTCTTCAGTAGCGGTGTTAAATTTAAGTTGAGTTTCTTTTTCTTTATTATGAGATTTAATAACTCTAATACCTGAAAATGTTTCATGAACTATAGTTGTCAAATCAGATTGTTGCGTTTGTAATGCGGTACTTTTTTTATTTATAATTGAACTTACATAGTAAATCATTACCGACATGATTGGAAGAGGTAATAAAACATACAAAGTCAATGCTGCATTTGTATTTAGCATTCTATAAATAACAAGGGTGAATAATATCACTAAATTAATAGTGTACATTATTCCAGGACCTAAATACATTCGAACTTTAGACACATCTTCACTAATCCTATTCATTAAATCTCCAGTAGAATTTTCTTTATAAAAATTAAAAGATAAATTTTGATATTGCTGATATATTTCATTTTTTAAATCAAATTCAATCAATCGTGACATTTTAATGACTGCTTGACGAACTAAAAATAAGAAGAATCCTTTTAGAATAGAGAATAGCACGTAAAAACCAGAACTAATTAAGGCTAATTTTAAAATATCAGAAAAATTAAGATTATCAATTTCAATACTTGCGTAATCAATAATATCATTAATAGATTCACGTACTACAGATGGCATCATTACACCAAAAACATTTGATACAGTGATGAATAGGATACCTAAAATTAAGTACCATTTATATTTTATTAAATATTTATTTAAATAGAATAAAGAAGACATTTAAAATGTTTATTTTTGCACATTAGAATTACTGCAAAGGTAGTATTTGATTTAAAATAATTATAGAAAAATATATTTTATGTTTGAAGTAAGAGATATAAAAGACTCCAACTTAGCTGACAATCCTGTAATAGAGAGAATGTCGCAATTTGATCACGAACAATTATTATTTTGTAATGACAACGCAACTGGTTTAAAAGCAATCATTGCAGTTCATAACACTACATTAGGTCCTGCTTTAGGTGGTACAAGAATGTGGAATTACAATAATGAGCAAGAAGCATTGAATGATGTGTTAAGACTGTCAAGAGGAATGACATACAAGAATTCAATATCAGGATTAAATTTAGGTGGAGGAAAAGCTGTAATTATTGGGGATTCTAAAACTCAAAAAAATGAAGCCCTTTTCAGAAGGTTTGGAAAATTTGTTGAATCATTAGCAGGAAAGTACATCACAGCAGAAGATGTTGGTATTTCAACTGAAGATATGGTTTGGGTAAATATGGAAACTGATAATGTTGTAGGTTTACCAGGTAAATCAGGCGATCCTTCTCCTGTAACTGCTTACGGAGTGTATATGGGAATGAAGGCTGCTGCAAAAAAACAATTTGGTTCAGATTCTTTAACTGGAAAAAAAATAGCTGTTCAAGGTGTTGGTCATGTTGGTGAATATTTAGTTGAGTATTTATCTAAAGAAGGTGCTGATATTTATATTACTGATATTTTTGAAGATTCTTTACAAAGAGTTTCTAAAAAATACGGAGCAACTGTTGTTGGCTTGGAAGAAATATATGACATAGATTCTGATATATATGCACCATGTGCCTTAGGAGCAACTGTAAATGATGATACTTTAGATAGACTTAAATGTTCAATTATTGCTGGTGCTGCAAATAATCAATTAGCTAATGAGGCTATTCATGGTGAAGCTGTTAAAGCTAAAGGTATGATATATGTTCCTGATTTTATGTTAAATGCTGGTGGTGTAATTAATTGTTATGCTGAAGTAAAAGGGTTAACATCAGAATGGGCAATGGGTAAAGCTGCTCAGATTTTTGATACAACTTTAAACATTTTAAACCGTTCAAGTTCTGAAAATGTACCTACCTTTAAAATCGCTAACCAAATGGCTGAAGAAAGAATTGAAGCAATTGGAAAAGTTAACTTACACATGTAATTCTAGATTAAAATCGCACAATGTTAAATAGAAGACACTTAAGAATTAAAGCATTACAAATATTGTATGCTTTTTACCAGACACCAGATGCTGAATATCACAAATCTGAGAAAGAATTAATGGATTCTTTAGATAAAATGTATGACTTATATTTATACTTTTTATTAATTTTTGAAGAATTACACGATTTTGCTGCTTATCAAATTGATGAAAAAAAATCAAAGAAAAGAGCAACAGAGGAAGATTTAAATCCTAATACAAAATTTGTAGATAATAGAGTATTAGCTTTATTTAGAACAAATGAAGAGTTAAGAGGAAAGTCTGAAACTCATAAAGTTGATTGGAGAACTGCAGAAAAAAATAATTTAATAAAAAAATTATTTAAAGCTGTAACAGAATCTGAAATTTATGAAAACTATATGGATTCAGAAGAAAATTCTTTTGAACACGATATGGATTTCATGACTGAATTGTTTAAAGTTGAAATAGCTAACTTTGAATTATTACATGATTTTTTAGAAGAAGACAATGTATATTGGATTGATGATGTTGATTTAGTATGTTCAATGGTGTTAAAAACATTTAGAACTTTTGATGAAGAATCTGATCAGTATGCACCAATTTTAGCTTTATTTAAAGATGAAATGGATGAAAAACATTTTGTTAAAACATTAGCAAGAAGTGTAGTGGCTACAGATAATGAAACTACACAACTAATTAAAGGATTGACAAAAAACTGGGATGTAGATAGAATAGCTAAAATGGATATTATCCTTTTAAAAATGGCTATTACAGAATTAATTGAATTCCCTTCAATTCCAAAAAAAGTGTCAATGAATGAATACATTGAAATATCAAAATTCTATAGTTCAGCAGAATCTAAAGTGTTTATTAATGGTGTTTTAGATAAAGCAATTACTAAACTTGAACAAGAAGGAAAGATAAAAAAAACAGGAAGAGGATTAATGAATTAAGAATTATGAAAAAAACAATTTTCGCAATAGTATTAGGAGTATCAACTTTAGTATCTTGTACAAATAATTCAGGAGAAAAAGATGCAGCAAGAAAATTAGATTTTGCTGAAATGATTGATGTACCAACATCTATGGTGTTTGAGGATATGAATTTTGATTTTGGAACGGTTACAGATGGTGATTTAGTTAATAAAACATTCAAGTTTACAAATACAGGTGATAAAGATTTAATTTTATTAACTGTTAAAGGATCTTGTGGTTGTACTGTACCTGAAGACTGGCCCAAACATCCTATAACACCAGGAGAATCTGGTGAAATTAAAGTGACTTTTAATTCTGCAAATAGAGTGGGTAAAATCAGGAAAACAATCAGAATTGAAGCTAACACATTACCAACAGTTACTACTCTAGCAATTACAGGTGTTGTAAAAGCAAATGTTACAGTTGAAGATAAGTAAATAAAAAACCTGGAATTCAGGTAACAAATAATAAAACAAAAAACAAAAACAATGAATACAATTTTATTACAAGCAGATGGTGGAGGATTTATGCAATTCTTACCAATGATAGCAATCGCAGTAGTTTTCTATTTTTTCATGATTAGACCACAAATGAAAAGAAGTAAAGAAGCTAAAGCGTTTAGAGAAAGTTTAGCAGTAGGTGATAAAGTAATTACTTCTGGTGGAATTCACGGGAAAGTATTAGAAATTACAGACACTAACGTATTAATTTCTACTGAATCAGGAAAATTAAGAATTGAAAAAAGTTCTGTAACAATGAACGAACAAGATCAATTAGTAAATCAAAAGAAATAATAATTCTTTGTAAAAGAAAGTTAAGCCGTTTTCATTAAGTTGGAAACGGTTTTTTTTTAGTCTAATATAGAACAGTTTTAATCTAAATTAGGCTTTGATTAATGTACGTGTCTTTATGTTTACTCAGATTTTTAGGATATTTTAAGTTAATGTATATTAATTGTTGATTGTTTTATATTTTATTAAGATTGTTGAAAAGAATCAATAAGTAATATTGTAAAAACAATAAACGTAATATTATGAAAACAAAATCATTATTAATTGGATGTATCTTAATAAGTACAACATCTTTTTCACAGTCCTTTTCAGGTCTGAAATTTAGTAGCCCTCAATTATTAAATCCTGCACTAACAGGTTTAGTAGATGATAAAGAAATAAATGTAAAGGCATTTCATCAATACAAAACTAATAGTCTGTTTGGTAGTTATGCTTTTAAATCGGACAAATTACATGGTAGCTTAGGGTTTTATGTCGATACAAGACATACTAATTTTGAAAATTTCAAATCCGACAGAAGTGTAATTGGAGTTAGTTATGCTTTTCAAAATACGATTAATGATAAATGGAATTATAGTTTAGGTGTTTCTGTTGAAGCAGGTGGAGCAGGTGGATATGCAGAAAACACGTCTGTAAGACAATTCGATTATGGGATTAAAACAGGAGGCGTTATATATAATTCTAATTTTTTTACAAGTTTAAGTTTAGATTATAAAAATATAAGTGCATATCAAGTATCTTTAATTTCAGGTTATACTTTTACACCAATTAAAAATACTGATTTTAATATAACACCTTCAATTGGTATAGTAAATTCTTTTGGTGTAACTCAACTGATGGTAAATATTGAAACAAATTATAAGTCTGTCCATTTAGGTTATGGTAACATTAATGGCAGATCAAATGTTAGCATTGGTTTAGATTTTAATAAATTTAGAATCAACTATAGCTTAGGAGCTCTTAATAGCTTTGGTTATGATACTAAATATGGCATAAATGAAATATCGTTTAAGTACAAAATCAACCCAAAAACAAAAAAACGTATTAATCTCAATTTATTTTAATCTTATAAAAACAAACTCCGCTTTCAGTTAACTGAAAGCGGAGTTTAAAATTAATTTAATAGTATGCTTAATTCTTTTTCAGTTTTTTAACAACTCTAAATACCAAAAACAATCCTATTGCCATTAACGGAATACTTAATTTTTGACCAGTGTTTAATAGACCTAACCCCATATCTGTTCCACCTTGAGGTATTTTCAAATATTCAATAAAGAATCTTGCCATAAATAGTAAAAAGAAGAATATACCTACTAAAAATCCTAATAAGTCCTTAGCATTTGTTTTCCAGTAAAAATACATCATGACAGCAAAAATCACTAAATAACAAAGTGCTTCAATTAATTGAGTAGGATATCGTACTGGAATAGCAGCTAGTAAATCAGAAAATGCAGGGTTATTAGCAATAGCATCATAGGCATCATTTGGTGTGTTTGTTCCAGTTTCCATCATGGCAACAGATTCATATTTATCATGACGTAAAAACTTAAATCCTATAGCGGAAGTCGTTTCTTTACCAACAATTTCAGAATTGAATAAATTACCAAATCTGATTAAACTGGCGGCTAATGCAGTAGGGACAGCAATTCTGTCAATAATCCATAAAATATTTTTCTTTGTCACTTTTCTACTTAATACATAAGCAGCAATTAAAATACCAATAACACCACCGTGACTTGCTAAACCACCTTCCCATATTTTTAAAATACTTAAAGGATGACTTAAAAAACCTTCTCGAATAACTTGCCCAGTTGTATTTAATTGGTCAAACCAAGGTTCGTAAAAGAATAAGTGTCCTAAACGTGCACCTAATATTCCACCAATTAAAACATATAAAAATGTTTTATCAGCCCATTCTTTCTCAATTTTTTCATGTTTAAACATGCGTTCAAGAATTTTTAGACCAATTAAATAACCTAATGCCCACATAATACCATACCAACGTGGTACATCAAATGAAGGAATAACAGATGGACTAAAGTCCCAAGTAATGTAAGCTAAGTTTAACATATTTTGAATTTTTGTGTAAAAATAAATATATTTTACTAAGTTTATGTAATGTTGATAAAGTTTAAATAAAAATTAATATTTCTTAACAGTATAACTTATTATTATTCTCATCTTTGCTGACCGTAAAAGTTAATGTAAAATTAAACAATAAACGGAATGTCAAAAAAACACAATTTTGGTGCAGGTCCTTGCATCTTACCACAAGAAGTATTTGCTGAGGCAGCAAAAGCAGTAGTAGATTTTAACGGATTATCAATTTTAGAAGTTTCTCATAGAAGCCCTGGTTTTATTGCCGTAATGGATGAAGCCAGAGATTTAGTAAAAAAAGCTTTAAATGTACCAAATGGCTATTCAGTTTTGTTTTTACAAGGTGGTGCAAGTTTAGGATTTTTAATTACAGCTATGAATATGGCAGGTAAAAATAAAAGAGCAGCCTATGTAGATACTGGAGCTTGGTCGACTAAAGCGATTAAAGAAGCAAAAAATGCAGGTTTAACAGTTGATGTTATAGCAACGTCTGAAGATAAAAACTTTAATTATATTCCTAAAAACATTAATGCAGGTGGTGAATACGATTACATTCACATTACATCAAACAATACTATTTTTGGAACACAATTTAAAACATTACCAAAATTTGATATTCCTGTTGTTTGTGATATGTCATCAGATATTTTTTCTAAAGAAATTAATGTAGGTGATTTTGATATTATTTATGCAGGTGCTCAAAAGAATTTAGGGCCAGCAGGTGCAACTTTGTTTATTGTTAAAGATTCAATTTTAGGACAATCTACAATTGATATGCCTACCTACTTGAATTTAAAAACACACCAATCAAAAGATTCAATGTTTAACACACCACCAGTATTCTCAATATATGTGTCAATGTTAAATTTACGTCATCTAATTAAAAACGGTGGAGTTAAAGCTATTGCAACTAAAAATGACGCAAAAGCTGAATTGTTATATAACGAAATTGATTCAAATCCATTGTTTAAAGGTGCAACTGCTGTTGAAGATAGATCAAATATGAACGTAACATTTGTATTGACTGATGAAACTAAGAAAGATGCATTTGATAAATTATGGAATGATGCAAATGTTGTTGGTTTAAAAGGACATAGATCAGTTGGTGGATATAGAGCATCAATGTATAATGCATTAACTATTGATTCAGTTCAAGTATTAGTGGATTGTATGAAAGCGTTGTAGGGTCTCGGTACATTTTCTGTTTTTTTACTTTTGTAAAAAAACAGAAAACACTCGACCTGACAACTTTGTTTAGAACAAAATACAATTTAAGTGACTGTCATGTCTATGTACATTTTTAATTTGTTTTTCCAAGCAAAATGAAAAACACTCGACATGACTAAGAGTAAAATAAAACAATACTAAGTACTAAAAGGGAGCGAAAGCGACCGTACTAAGTACTAATTAAAAAAAGATATGAAAATATTAGCAAATGACGGAATTTCACCAGAAGGTGTTGTTGCATTAGAAAAAGGTGGATTTACAGTAGTAACTGAAAATGTACCTCAAGATAAATTAGTTGACGTAATTAATAAAGAAAATTATGTTGCATTATTAGTTAGAAGTGCAACAACTGCACGTAAAGAATTGATAGATGCTTGTCCAAATTTAAAATTAATTGGGCGTGGTGGTGTAGGAATGGACAATATTGATGTGGAGTATGCACGTTCAATAGGACGTCACGTAATTAACACACCAGGTGCTTCATCTCAATCTGTTGCAGAAATGGTAATGGGAAGTTTATTTTCTTTATCACGTTCATTATTTCATTCACATAGAATGATGCCTGTTAATGGAGCTAAAGAATTTAAAGTATTAAAGAAAAAATACGGAAAAGGTCAAGAGTTAAGAGACAAAACAATTGGTATAGTTGGGTTTGGTCGTATTGGACAATCTTTAGCATCTTATTGTTTAGGTGCAGGAATGAAAGTTGTTGCTGTTGATACTCAATCAAATTTAGTAAAGATTCCGTTACACATTAATGGAACCGCAGATATACAAGTAGGCATAACGCCAACAACAAAGTTAAATGATGTGATTGGAGATTTAGATTACATTTCATTACACATACCAAAACAAAAAAATGGTAATGCTGTAATTGGTAAAGACGAAATTTCTAAAATGAAAAATGGTGTTATTATCGCAAATGCAGCTCGTGGAGGTGTAATTGATGAATCTGCATTATTGGAAGGGTTGAACTCAGGTAAGATTAGAGCGTGTGCTTTAGATGTTTACGAAAACGAACCAACACCAAGAGTTGATTTGTTAGAAAATGAGAAAATTGCAGCAACACCACATATTGGAGCGGCAACAACTGAAGCACAAACACGAATTGGTTTAGAATTAGCAGATCAGATAATTAAATTACTAAAGTAGAAAAATAGTATAGAGTGTTACGTAGAAAGTATTAAGTTCTAAAATTTCTACTTTATACTATAATACTCTGCACTTTTTACTCTATACTTTTATATAAAAAAATATGTCAATAATATCCCCATCAGTACTTGCCTGTGATTTTGCAAATATTCAATCAGAGGTTGAAATGATTAATAAGTCTAATGCCGATTGGTTTCATATCGATATTATGGACGGAGTGTTCGTACCAAATATTTCGTTTGGATTTCCTGTAATGAAAGCCATAGCCAAACATGCTACTAAACCATTAGATGTACATCTAATGATAGTAAACCCAGATAATTACATAGGTCATTGTAAAGATGCTGGAGCAGAATGGGTAACAGTGCATTATGAAGCCTGTACGCATTTACACAGAACAATCCAATTAATTAAGGATAATGGAATGAAAGCAGGTGTGGCATTAAATCCGCATACACCAGTTTCTGTTTTAGAAGAAGTGATAAATGACTTAGATTTAGTACTAATCATGTCAGTAAATCCGGGTTTTGGTGGTCAGAAATTTATTGAAGGTGCAATTTCTAAAGTAACAAAACTTAAACGTTTAATTACTGAAAAAGGAGCATCAACATTAATTGAAATTGATGGAGGAGTAAACGATAAAACAGGAAAACAATTATTAGACGCTGGTGCGGACGCACTTGTTGCAGGTAGTTATGTTTTTAAATCTGATAACCCAACTGCTACTATTGATATTTTGAAAGCACTTTAAAAATATAGATAATACAAAAAAAGAGAATCTAAGTTTAGATTCTCTTTTTTTTTGTTAGAAATCGTATAGAATTAATACCTCAAAATCGGATTGGTGACTTTTTCATAACCAATTGTTGTTTCACCACCATGACCAGTATAAACAACAGTTTCATCAGGTAGGTTAAACATTTTATTTACAATAGAATCTTTTAATATGTTAATATCTCCACCTGGTAAATCTACTCTTCCAAAACTACCTTGAAATAATACATCACCATTAATTACAAAGCCTTGTTCTTTATTGTAAAACACAATATGTCCTGGTGCATGTCCTGGGCAAAATAATACATCAAGTTTTGAATTTCCAAATTCAATTATATCTCCTTCGTTAATAAAGTATGAAGGATCAGGAGACAATTCATAATCACCTAAACCATAAGCTTGACTATATGTTGAAATTGATGCAAGGGTAGGTAGATCTGCTTTGTGTATACCTAATTCAAGGTTGAATGTTTTGGCTACAAAATTATTACCTAACACATGGTCAATATGACAATGCGTATTGATTAATTTTACAGGGTTTAAATCATTTTCATCAATAAATTGTTTTAATTTGTTTTTTTCTGATTGTTCATAACAACCTGGATCAATAATGATACATTCTTTTGTTTCATCAAATAAAATATAAGTATTTTCTTGAAATGGGTTAAACGTAATTTTTTTAATTTGAATCATAATATTATTTATTTAATTTCATTATATCTAAAGCAATCAGTTGTGTGATCGTTAATCATTCCTACAGCTTGCATAAATGCATAACAAATAGTAGAGCCAATAAACTTAAAGCCTCTCTTTTTTAAAGCTTTACTCATTGTATCTGATAATTCAGTTTTGGCTGGAACATCCGTTATACTTTTCCATTTATTTTGAATAGGTTTACCGTCAACAAAATTCCAAATATATGTAGAGAAACTGCCATATTCTTTTTGAATTTCAAGGAAAATTTTAGCATTTGTTACAGTTGAATTAACTTTCAATTTGTTTCTTACAATACCTTTATCAAGTAATAAACTATCAATTTTATTTTGAGTATAGGTTACAATTTTATGTGCTTCAAAATTATCAAAAGCTTTACGATAATTTTCTCTTTTAACTAAAATGGTTGTCCAACTTAAACCTGCTTGAGCACCTTCAAGGATTAAGAATTCAAATAATAATCTATCATCAAATATAGGAACTCCCCATTCTTTATCATGATAGGCTTCATCTAATTTGTGGTTTAAGGCCCAAGCACATTTTGTTTTCATATAATTGATTTGCATCACTACAAAAATATATATATCATTTATAAGTAAAGCATATTTTAGAGAGAATTAATAATTTTTATTAAAATTATGATTTGATATTTCAAAACCCTTACTATTTTCGTATATTTAGCATTTATATTCCTATAATTGAAACTAAAATTTAACATATTAATAATTTGCCTTTACTTGCTGTTAGCTTCATCAGTAAGTTATGGACAGTTCTATCAAGGTTCCAAGCAAGAGTATGGTAAAAATAGAGTTCAGTATAATGGTTTTGGGTGGAAGAATCATAGCTACACACGTTTTAAAATCCATTATAGTGGAAAAAACAAAGAACTTGCTGTTTATGTAGCAAGAACTTTACACCATTATTTAAATGACGCAGAAGATAAATTAGATTATACCTTTCCTGAAAAAATGGAAGTAATTGTTTACTCAAGTCAAGCAAAATTTAGACAATCCAATTTAGGAGTTTCTAATGATGAAACAACAGAACTTGGTGGGAATAGTAAAATTGTTGGGTCTAAAGTTTTTGTTTACTACCCAGGGAATCATCAAGAATTCAATAAAATTATTAAAGGAGCTGTATATGAAGTTCTTTTAAAACATATGTTCTATGGAGGGGATTGGAAAACTATAATTAAATCAAATTTAACTTCAAATATGCCTATTTGGTTAGAAAAAGGATTAATTAATTATTTTATAGAAGGCTGGGATTCTAATATTGAGAGTAGATTGAAAGATTTAGTGTTAACAAAAAGAATCAATAGTTTTAATGATTTACTTTTAGAAGAAAAAATTATAGTAGGTCAAGGGATATGGAATTTTATAGCAGAAAATTATGGAACATCTTCATTAACTTCTATTTTAGGAATAACTCGAATAACTCAAAATATAGAACGCTCTTTTAGTGGAGCTATAGGTTTAAATTATGTAGACTTAAATAGAAAGTGTATTGAGTTTTACAAAAAAAGATATATTTCTGATTATAAACAACAGCAAGAACCACAAGGTGATTTAATTACTATCAAACAAAAGAAAGAAAGTGTTTATTATTCAATTAAACCAAGCCCTGACAATGATAAAATTGTATATATAGAAAATACAATGGGAAAATATAGAGTAAAACTATTTGATAAATCTACTCAAAAAACAACTAAACTTTTTGTTGCCGAATCAAAATTAGATAGAATTCAAGATTACTCATATCCTGTTGTAGAATGGCATCCAAGTGGGGAGGCAATAGCTTTTTATTCAGAACGAAAAGGAAAAGTAATGTTTTATTTTTACACATTATCTGACAAAGAATTAACAAAAAAAGAAATGAAAGGTTATGACAAGATACTTAGTTTTTGTTACTCTCCTAAAGGTGATAAAATTGTTATATCAGCTGTAATAAACGGACAGACGGATTTATTTATGTATAACGTGAGTGGTGGAGGTAAAATTAGATTAACAAATGATTTATATGACGATTTAAATCCAAGATTTGTAGATAATATGCATATTGTTTTTGCATCAAACAGACTGTCAGATACAATTACACCACGTAAAATAGAAATTGATTTTTTACCTTCAAAAAATGATATTTTTGTTTACCCAATATTTGAACATAATCACACATTCAAATATTTAACCCGAATTACAAACTCACCTAAAAGTAATGAAATACAACCTTTTCCAATTAAAAATAATAAGTTTCAATTTTTAAGTGATCAAAATGGATTATATAATCGATTTGAATCCAATAGAGACAGTTCTATTGCATTTATTGATACAACGATACATTATAATTATTCAATATCATCAATTCCCCTAACTAACACAGTGACATCAATAAAAGAGCATTGGGTTAATCAAAATAATACTCAGCTGTTATACACCGTATTTCAAAATAACAAACATAAAACGTTTGATTTGAATAGAAATCAAGAGAATATGGATGAATTTACAAATACAACATATAAAGACATTCAAATTGGTAAAAAGAATAAGTTTTTAAATCAAAAAGAGAACTTAAAAGATACAACTTACTTGAACAATGTATATTATCAAAAGGTAATTCTAAGTATTGGTAATAAAGAAAATATTAACGGAAGTATTGCTTCAAATGATTCACTTAAAAAAAAGAAAACAAAATTTAAAGCACCATCTTACACCATGTACAAAATTGATTTTGCTAAAGATTATATTTCTACTCAATTTGATAATAATTTTTTATTTCCAAACTATCAAGCTTATAGTCCAGGTTCTGTTTATTTTAATTCTGGTATAAACGCACTAATAAAAGTAGGTATTAGTGATTTATTTGATGATTATAAAATTGTTGGAGGTATTAGAATACCAACAAATTTAAATGGTGGAGGAGAACAATTGTTAATGATTCAAAATTTAAAAAATAGAGTGGATCATAGATTACTTTATCATAGACAAAAGTCGATTAATACGTCTTTATTTGTAAAAGATGTATTACATGATTTAAGGTATAGAATAAGTTATCCAATATCAGAATTACTTACATTTAGAGCCACAACAAACATAAGACAAGATAAACAAATATATATTCCCTATAATGACAACACCTTAAATTTAGATCCTAAATTTAAACATACCACAGGTGAAGCTTTAGAGCTTGTTTTTGATAATACAATTCCTATTGAACTTAATATTAGAAGAGGAAGTAGATTAAAGATTTTTGGAGAAGCATTATTTGGGATTGAAAATAAAAAATCTACTTATAATTTTGGATTAGATTTTAGGCATTATTTAAGAATTAAAAGAAATTTTATTTGGGTTAATAGATTAGCAGGTGCAACTTCATTAGGAACAAGTAGATTGTTGTATTACTTAGGTGGTGTTGATAATTGGATTCTTAGGTCAAGTCCTGATTTTAATACAGATGTTGACATTGATCCAAGTCAAAATTATGGGTATCAAACTATTGCTACACCATTAAGAGGTTTTATCCAAAATACAAGA
>Ga0256824_10000263_pt1 | contig 19465 bp, 18 predicted proteins | sample CV67metaG_FD_191570 | JGI IMG/M metagenome (GOLD analysis project Ga0256824, IMG submission 191570) | Hydrothermal vent microbial communities from East Pacific Rise, Pacific Ocean - CV67 | ecosystem: Environmental > Aquatic > Marine > Hydrothermal vents | place: Pacific Ocean: East Pacific Rise...
AAGATATTACGGGTGGGTTTAACTGCTTTATCCCTCTTGTCTATCAGACTGAAAACAACTACCTTAAAATCGAGAAACCTGTTACTGCAAATGAGGTTTTAAAAACGATGGCAGTCTCACGTTTAGTACTTGATAATGTGCCACACCTTAAAGCTTACTGGGTAACCTCTACTGTAAACCTTGCTCTTGTAGCCCAAGAGTTTGGTGCAAATGACTTAGATGGAACCATAGAAAAAGAGTCTATCAACTCAGCCGCAGGTGCTAAGAGTGCTAACGGTGTGCAGCTTGAAGAGTTTACAGCCCTTATTAAAAATAGTGGGTTTACTCCAGTTGAACGTGATAGTGTTTACAATGAAATAAAGGTTTGGTAAATTTAGTTTGAATATATCGGTTATTATCCCTACATATAACCGATACACTGTTTTAAAACGAGCCTTAGAGTCTGTTTTTTCGCAGACTTATCCCCCTTTTGAAGTGATTGTTGTTGATGATGGCTCCAATGATGAGACGGAACTAATTCAAGAAGATTTCCCGACTATAAAATATTTTTACCAGCAAAATGGTGGTGTCTCCTCTGCTAGAAACTTAGGTATACAAAAAGCTACTTCTGAGTGGATAGCCTTTTTGGACTCTGATGATGAGTGGCATAAAGATAAACTACAAGAACAAGTAAACTTCCATAAACAAAACCCTGAAATTTTAATGAGTTATACAGATGAGAAGTGGATACGAAATGGGTGTGAAGTAAAGGTGCCTAAGAAGTTTGCTAAAGTTGATGGTGCGATTTTTGATGATTGCCTCTCCCACTGTATTATCGCTCCATCTGCCACACTTATGCATAAAAGCCTTCTTAACGTGGTTGGTCTGTTTGATGAGACTCTAGAGGTGTGTGAAGATTATGATCTTTGGCTTCGAGTAGCATTAGCGCATAAAATTGGACTTGTGAATAAAAAACTCATAACAAAATATGGTGGAGATTCTGACCAGTTGAGTATGAAGTATTGGGGAATGGATAGGTTTAGAGTACAGGCTCTAGAGAAGCTTTTTGAGCATAAAGAGGGCTCTAACGTGGTTATTGTACAAACTCTACTCAAAAAGTATAAGCTCCTACTTAAAGGTGCGATTAAATATGATAAAATAACGGATATTAATCTTTACAAAGATAAGATAGAATTTTATGAAAAACAGGGTTTGATTTGACAGCATTAACTAAAGAGACAAAACTTACACTCCTCTACATTCTTATAGCATTTACATTTTCTGTTTTAATGAGAATGATATGGGTCTACCAGTTTGAAGGCTATGAAGCCTTTATACATAACGGTCAGTTTATGATCAATACGAATGATGGTTACTACTGGGCAGAGGGTGCTAGGGATCTTCTTAGTGGAGTCTCTCAAGCAAACGATAGATCGCCAATAGAGATGGCAGCATCACAGATAACAGCATTTTTTGCTTATATTTTACCATTCTCTTTTGAGAGTATACTGCTCTATCTTCCCGTGTTTTTAAGCTCTCTGATTGTTATACCTATGATTTTAATTGCTAAAAACCTAAAAAATTTAGAGATGGGTTTAATTGCCTCACTATTAGCCTCTATAGCATGGAGTTACTATAACAGAACTATGGTTGGCTATCACGATACTGATATGCTTAATATTGTTATACCGATGTTTCTGCTCTGGTCAATTATAGTGGGTATACGGACACATGAAGTAAGATACCTTCTGCTTATGCCTTTAAGTATACTTGTTTATGGTTGGTGGTATCAGGTTAGTTACTCTTTGGAGGTCTCATTTTTTGCAATGGTACTGCTCTATACTTTAATACTAGATAGAAAAAATAGTTATAATTATAAATTTATGAGCATGATGCTTCTAGCTATGGTAATGCCAGAAAATTATCTTGGTTTGGGCTTAGTAATAGCAATATTTTTTCTTCTGAAAGAGAAAAAAGTAGAGCAATATATTTACTATATTTTTGGTTTATCTGTTGTGCTGTTTTTAGTAGCAGGCGGTTTTGAGCCAATTTTTAATAGGTTGAAAATATATATTTTTAAAGATGTAGTTATTAGTGCAAAAGATGGATTGGGACTCCATTTTTACAGTGTAATGCAGACGGTACGTGAAGCAGGGCAGATTCCTTTTGAAACATTTGCAAACCGAATAAGTGGACACCCTGTAACTTTTGTTATATCAATTATTGGGTATATCTACCTCTCCTATAGACATAAAATTATGCTTTTTGCCTTACCTATGGTTGGGCTTGGATTTTTAGCGAGTGTTGGTGGATTACGGTTTACTATATATGCAGTACCGATACTTGCTTTTGGAATAGCATTTCTAATTACTGAAATATCATCTCAAATGCCAACAAAAAAGTTAAAATATTTAATGATAATTGTGCTAACTCTTGGAGTCTTATATCCAAACTACAAACATATTGATGGATACAGAGTACCTACTGTTTTTAATGCGGATGAGGTAGAAGTTTTAGAAGATCTGCATAAAATAGTAGATAAAGAAGATTATGTAGTAGCTTGGTGGGATTATGGTTACCCTATTCGTTATTATACTGATGTTAAAACTTTGGTAGATGGTGGGAAACATGAAGGTGATAGTAACTTTCCTGTAAGTTTTGTTCTTACAAATCCACCACTTCAAGCTGCAAAAATGGCTAGACTAGATGTTGAATATACAGAGAAATCTTTTGAATCTAACCGTACCCTTTCTAATATTGAAAATATGAGTGTAGATTATGGCTTTAATGATACTAACGACTTCCTTTTTTCACTGCAGACAGATATAAAACTACCTCAAAAAACAAGAGACATATACTTTTATTTACCATTTAAAATGTTAAATATCTACCCAACTGTTAAAGTTTTTTCTAATATGGACTTAATGAGTGGTAAAAAAGCAAAACAACCATTCTTTTTTATGAGTAGAAATTTTAAAGATTTGGGAGATAAAATTCAACTAGGAAATGGTGTTTTTATGAATAAAAAAGACTCTTCCTTAACGATAGGTAGTAATAAAACAGCAATTAAAAGGTTTGTAAAAACTTATTATCTTAAAAATGGTGAGTTGCAAAAAGATGTTCAAGTTGTAAACCCTAATGCAAAACTAAGTATTGTGTACATGTCAAACTATAATACTTTTTTAGTACTTGATGAAGAGACTTACAACTCACTCTACATACAGCTAATGGTTTTGGAAGAGTATGATAAATCTCTTTTTGAAAAAGTGATAACAAGTCCGCATGCAAAAGTTTATAAACTGAAAATTTAGATGAAATTTTTTTTAGCTCTTCTTTTAGTTGTAGAACTTTTTGCACAGAAGCCTGAACTTTTTCTTCTAAAAAACTATACATCAAAGAGTAGTATTGATGGATGGGTTATGAGCGAAAAACTTGATGGAGTAAGAGCTTATTGGGATGGAAAAAAACTTATTTCAAGAAATGGTAAAGTTTTTACAGCTCCTAGTTTTTTTATAGATAAATTTCCCTCTTACGAGCTTGATGGAGAACTCTGGAGCCAACGTGGTGAGTTTTCACATATTGCTTCTATAGTAAACAGAAAACTTCCTCATGATGGCTGGAAGGAGTTGACTTATAATGTTTTTGAAGTTCCTAATGCTAGGGGTACTCTTCATCAAAGACTCAGCATCGTAAAAAAGTCAAAATATCTCAGAGTTGTGAAACAGATAGAGGTGAAAAATAGAGCAGACCTGCAGAAGTTTTTAAAAAGTGTAGAAGCAAAGGGTGGAGAGGGTGTTGTAGTTCGTGATGAAACTCTGCCTTACTATACGGGACGGACTCAAAATGCTCTTAAAGTGAAAAGCTATATCGATGAAGAGTGTGAAGTTATGAAGCACAACCAAGGAGAGGGAAAGTATGCTCAAATGCTTGGTTCCCTTACTTGTAAAATGAGTAATAAGAGACTGATAAAGATAGGAACTGGCTTTAATCGTTATCAAAGAGAAAATCCACCAAAAATTGGTGCTATAATTACTTTTAAGTATTATGGTTTAACCTCAAAAGGGAATCCTAGATTTCCTGTATTTTTAAGAATTAGAAAATAGGAACAGTATGAACTACAGAGATAATTTTAACCCAACACTCTCCAATGAGAAAGTCTTTAATGAGATTTTAGATGAGAAAAAATCTATTGGTTATTACGACTTAGTAACTCAAGATACAAGTGCATTTAAAGAGTATGCCGCAGGTGTTACACAAGAAAATATTGTTGTTGTTGGTATAGGGGGTAGTACTCTTGGAACTTATGCTATTTATAAATTTTTAAAACACTCTAAAAATTTGAGTAAAAAACTCTATTTTCTAGAAACAACAGATCCTATTGATATTCGCTCTAAAATAGAAGCGATAGACTTAGAATCTACACTTTTTATTATCATTTCAAAGTCAGGGACTACAGTAGAGACAATTTCGATTTTTAAATACCTTCACTCTTTAGTAAAACTAGATAAAGAGAATACTCTGATTATTACTGAGTCTGACTCAAAACTTAATGCTTATGCCAAGGCTAATGGTATGAAAACCTTTGAGATTCCAAAAGATGTTGGTGGAAGATTTTCTGTATTTTCAGCGGTAGGTCTGCTTCCTCTTGCTATAGTAGGTTTAAATATTGATAATCTTTTAGAGGGTGCAAAAGAGATGCATGACTCCTTCTTTACTAAAGGTGAGCAGTATAAAAAAATCTTAAAAAAAGCACGTTTTTTTGTAGAGTATAAAAATAGTTTTAATATAAATGTGGTTTTTTCATACTCTTCACGTTTAGAGGGTTTCAACAAGTGGTATATACAGCTTTGGGGAGAGTCTCTTGGAAAGGTTGATATAAACTCTGCAAGACAAGGCTTAACTCCTATTGGAATCATCGGGCCCATAGACCAGCACTCTTTTTTACAGCTTATAGTAGAAGGTCGCCGCGATAAAACAGTAACAGTCATAAAAGTAGATAATTTTGATGATGACCTTAAGATTCCTGCCGTAACACTAACGGGGTTGGAAGAGTTAAATTATCTCGATGACATAGAGTTCTCTTCACTCTTAAATAAGCAAGCAGACGCTACAATAGAGTCAATAAATAACCTTAATGATATTCCGTGTGATGTCATAACAATAGATGGGGTATGCGAGAGTGCCATAGCAAGTCTAATGTATGAGTATGAGTTACTTACATCGGTTTGTGCGAAATTTATGTACATCAATGCTTATGACCAACCAGGGGTTGAGAGTGGGAAGATTATTTTGAAAAAGAAGTTACAAAAAAAGGATAATAATGTTTAATAATAAAAATATACTTATTACTGGAGGAACAGGAAGCTTTGGTAAAAAGTACACAGAGATAATATTGTCTCAATATAAACCTAATAAAATTATTATTTTTTCAAGAGATGAACTTAAACAGTATGAAATGGGTCAGTCCTATAATGATAAATGTATGAGGTACTTTATAGGTGATGTTAGAGATAGAGAACGTTTAGAAGAAGCTATGGATGGTGTAGATTTTGTTATTCATGCTGCAGCTTTGAAGCATGTTCCAGTTGCTGAATATAATCCAATGGAGTGTATTAAGACCAATATCGATGGTGCAGAGAATGTTATAAAAGCTGCTATTAAAAATAATGTGGAAAAAGTAATTGCACTCTCTACTGATAAAGCATCAAGTCCAATTAATCTTTATGGAGCTACAAAACTAGCATCAGATAAGCTTTTTGTAGCTGCAAATAATATGGTAGGTTCCCGAAAAACAAGGTTTGCTGTCGTTAGATATGGAAATGTGGTTGGAAGTCGTGGTTCTGTTGTTCCATTCTTTCAAAAACTTATGGAAAATGGTGCGACTGAATTACCTATTACAAATGTAGATATGACTAGATTTTTAATTACTCTTAAAGATGGTGTGCAATTTGTGTTAGATAATTTTCAAAGAATGCATGGTGGAGAGATCTTTATACCAAAAATTCCATCCATGAAAATGACTGACTTGGCAAAAGCTTTAGCACCTAACTTACCACATAAAGTTATAGGTATCAGACCAGGTGAGAAAATGCATGAGGTAATGATTACTGCTGATGATAGAGTAGTGGAGTTTGATTCATACTATGTAATAACTCCTACAATCCAGTTTAATCATCATGTAGAGTATGATACTAATGCATTAGGTCAAAAAGGAAAAGATATCGGAATAGGTTTTGAGTATAATTCTCTAAATAATACTCAGTGGCTTACACACGAAGAGTTTTTAGCAATGGAACAAACTTTATAATATGCAGTTTATTCCCTATGGTAAACAATCTATAGATCAAAATGATATAGATACAGTAGTAGAAACACTGAAGTCTGATTATTTAACCACAGGTCCAAAGGTTAAAGAGTTTGAAAATGCATTAAGTGATTATTGTGATGCAAAATATACTGTATCTGTAGCAAATGGAACAGCAGCACTTCATCTAGCATCTTTAGTAATGCTAAATAAAGGAGATAAGGTTCTAACAACGCCAAACTCTTTTTTAGCTACATCAAATGCTATTCTCTATGCAGGGGCAAAACCAGTTTTTGTTGATATTGCTAAAGATGGGAATATCGATTTAGATTTATGTGAAGTAGAACTTAAAAAAGATAATTCTATCAAAGCTATTTATGCAGTGGCTTTTAGTGGAAATATGGTCAATCAAGAAAAGCTAGCCCATCTTAAAAAAATTTACAATATAAAAATCTTAGAAGACAATGCACATGCTATTGGTGCCAAATATAATGGTATTAAAGCAGGTGGCTGCATAAATAGTGATATAAGTATATTTTCCTTTCATCCTGTAAAGCATTTAACAACTGCTGAAGGTGGAGCAATAACTACGAATGATAAAACTATATATGAAAATTTATTGATACTACGCGGTCATGGTATGGTCAAAACACCATATATGAAACCGTGGGAGTATGAGATGCGAGAGTTAGGTTATAACTATCGTATAACTGATATACAATGTGCATTAGGTGTGTCACAGTTAAAAAAACTTCCTTCGTTTATAGAAAGAAGATTTGAAATAGCCAAGAAATATGATAAAAAATTTCAAAATACAATAGTGAAGCCACTCTATACGTTTGATGGAAAATCATCTTACCATCTTTATGTAGTTCAAGTGGATTTTACTAATTTGAGTATTTCAAAAGAGGAGCTTTTTAATAAACTACGAGAAAAAAGTATAGGTATACAGCTTCACTATATTCCTATAAATAAGCAACCATACTATAAAGGTTTAGGGTATGGAGATGAGCAGACACCTAAGATGGATAGATATTACGAGGAGTGCTTTTCTCTGCCTATGTACCCTCTTTTAAGTGATGAAGAACAAGAGTATGTTATACAGTCATTATTTGAGATAGTACATGAAAAATATTAGCTATAAAGAATATACACTTTCAAAACTTAGTTTTGGCACCGTTCAACTAGGGTTAGATTATGGGGTCTCAAATACACAAGGGAAACCAACACAAGATACAGCAGATAATATTGTCAACTATCTTGTCCATGAAGGTATTAACTGTTTTGATACTGCGGTTGCTTATGGAAATAGTGAAGAGGTTTTAGGTAGTGCTTTAGAAGAAAAAAAAGATATTAATATTGTTTCAAAAGTAAAAACAAATTTATTTTTAGATAATGTAGAAAAGAGTGTTCTTGAGTCATTAGTTCGTCTTAACATAGACAAGCTTTTTGCACTTTTACTGCATGATAGTGACTTGTTATTTAAATGGAATAACTCTTATGATGAGCAAATCAACTCTTTAAAAAAAAGAAAACTTATAAATTGTTTTGGTGTTTCTATTTATACGTCTGAAGAATTTGATATGGCAATTGATAATCCTAGTATAGAAGTGATACAAATACCTTTTAATTTATTTGATCAAAGAGCTATTAATCATCAGTGGTTTGAAAGAGCAAAAAAGGCCAAAAAACTTATTTTTATACGGTCGGTTTTTTTACAAGGTCTTTTTTTCTTAAAAGAGCAACAATTAAGTGGTAACATTAAAGAGGCTCTTCCTTTTATTCAAGAGGTTCATGATCTTCGAAAAGAATTAAAGCTTTCTATCGCAGAATTTGCTCTTTCTTATGTTGACAGTAGTACCTCTGAATCTATAATATTATTTGGGTGTGATACTTTAGAGCAGGCTCATGAGAATATAAATAGTTATAATGGCTTACCAAAATTAGATAAAGATATGTTACAAAAGATTAATACTCTATTTTCAAAGGTACCGGAGTATATAACTAACCCTAGTCAATGGAGGCTGTAGTGAAAAGAAAAATAGTTGCTATTTTACAAGCTAGAACAGACTCTACTCGTTTACCAAGAAAAGTTTTGAAACCTCTTTTGGGTAAAGCAATGATAATCCAAGAACTCATCCGTGTGAATAGATCTAAGATTTTAGACAAATTGATATTAGTGACAAGTGAAGAAGCAAGTGATAATGAACTCACTAATATAGTTAGAGAACATGGATTCAATGTTTTTAGGGGCTCTAAAAATAATGTGTTAGAACGTTTTTATAAATGTGCAGAAGATGAAAAATTACAGCCCAACGATATTATAGTTCGATTAACTGGAGATTGTCCTTTACATGATTCAACTATTATAGATGAGCTTATTGAAGTGTTTTTAGACTCTAAATGTGACTATATGGCTAATTGTATAAAACCTATTTATCCCGATGGTTTAGATGTTGAAGTTTTTACTTTTGAGTCACTTAAAAAAGCCTATAAAGAAGCTAAAAAAACTTCGGAACAGGAGCATGTTACTCCGTATATTAGAAATAGCGGTTTCTTTGATACAATAGATTTAAAAAAAGACAGTATATACCCTGAATGGAGATTAACTGTTGATGAACCTAGTGACTTTATTGTCGTTGAAAAAATATATAACTATTTTAAAGATAATAATTTTAGTTTTACAGATGTGGTTATATACTTGAAAAATAACCCAGTGATTCTTGAAATAAATAGTGATATAAATCGTAATGAAGGTTATTTGAAATCTCTAAAAGAAGATGAAAAGAAAAAAGGATTAGACAATGGGTAAGTCACAAGAGTTATACAAAAAAGCTAAAAAGTTAATTCCAGGGGGAACACAACTTTTGACAAAAAGACCAGAGATGTTTCTTCCAGATTTATGGCCTGCATATTACAGTAAAGCTAAAGGTTGCCAAGTATGGGATTTGGATGATAAGCAATATACTGATATGAGTTATATGGGTATAGGAAGTTGTATCTTAGGTTATGCTGATGAGACTGTAAATAATGCAGTTAAAGAAGCTATTGATAATGGTAACATGACAACACTGAATGCTCCTGAAGAGGTAGAACTTGCTGAGCTATTATGCGAATTACACCCATGGGCAGATGAGGTACGTTATGCTAGAAGTGGTGGTGAATCAATGGCTGTTGCTGTCAGAATTGCTCGTGCTAAAGCTCAAAAAGATGTTGTATTATTTTGTGGTTATCATGGGTGGCATGATTGGTATCTTGCAGCTAATTTAGCAGATGATGAAGCCTTAGATGGACATCTTATTCCAGGACTTTCGCCAAGGGGTGTTCCTCGTGGATTAAAGGGAACATCTTTTCCTTTTAAATATAATGATGTAGATGGTTTTTTAGAACTTTATGAAAAACATAAAGATAATCTTGCAGCTATTATTATGGAACCTCTTCGAAATGTTCATCCAAATCAAGACTTTATTGATGCAATCCATTCCAAAACAGTAGATAAAGATGTTACTTTGATTGTGGATGAAATAACTGCTGGATGGCGATTAAATATTGGTGGAGCACATTTACTTCTAAATATTAAACCGGACATTGCAGTCTTTGGAAAAGCAGTTAGTAATGGTTTTCCTATGGGTATTATTTTAGGTAAAAAAGATGTTATGGATGCAGCACAAGAAACATTTATTAGCAGTACTTATTGGACAGATCGTATAGGATTTGTATCTTCCTTGGCAACTATTAAATCATTGATGACTACAGAAGTAATTGAACATCTTAATAAAGTAGGACAAGACATTCAAGAAGGATGGAGTAATGCTGCGAGAGAAAGTGGACTAGATATTCATATTGATGGTATTTATCCTTTAGGGCATTTTGCTTTCAACCATAAGGAGGCGATTGTTTTAAAAACACTTTTTACAAAACTGATGTTAGAAAGAGGCTTTTTAGCTACAACAGCATTTTATGCATCATTCGCTCAAAAAGATGAACATATAAGTAATTATTTAGTAGCAGTAAAGGAAGTTTTTTCCTTGTTAGCTCAATATGTAAAAGCAGATAATATTCAGAGTCATTTAAGTTCTCCTGTCTGCCATAGTGGTTTTTCAAGGTTAACATAAAAAATGAATATAATATTTCGAGTAGATTCTTCTTCGGTTATAGGTACTGGGCATATTATGCGTGACCTAGTACTAGCTAAGCAGTATAAAAAAAGTAATATTATATTTGCAACACAAGATTTAGATGGAAATATTAATCATAAAATAAGTGAAGTGGGTTATAGACTAGAATTACTACACTCAAATGATAGTGAAGAGTTAATCAAGTTGATAAAAAAAAATAATACAGAATTGGTTGTTATAGACCATTATGGAATTGATTATAAATATGAACAAAAGTTAAAAAAACAAACAGGTGTTAAAATTTTAGCTTTTGATGATACTTACGAAAAACATTACTGCGACATACTCTTGAATCATAATATTAGTGGAGATAAAAAACGTTATAAAAATTTAGTTCCCAAATATTGTGTAATTTGTTGTGGCTCAGAGTATACTTTACTTAGAGATGAATTTTTAAAAGAGAAAAGAAAAAAAACCATCTTCCTCGCTATGGGTGGTGCGGACCATTCAAATATAAATATAAAAATTTTAGATGTATTAAAACAGTTTAAGAATTTAACGGTTAACCTTGTTACAACTACTGCAAATAAGAATTTGCTCGAATTGCAAAAATATTCTAAAAATAAAAAATGGATAAAACTTCATATAAACTCTACAAAAATAGCGAAGCTAATGAAAAAAAGTGATTTTGCTATTGTAACACCAAGTGTAACAGTTAATGAAGTTCTTTATATGGGGTTACCTTTTATAGCAGTAAAAACAGCTGAAAATCAGGAAGATATATTTAAATATTTAGAAAAGAAAAAATATTTAGTATTGAAACAGTTTAATACCAAGCAGTTAAAAAAATATCTTGAAAAGATAGTGAGGTAAGTTTTGGAAAATATAGTAATTGTTACAATCAAAGAATGGAATATATCTAATTACTTTCAATTGAAAAAGAATTTTGAAGATAAATTTAAATTTAAATTGATTACAAATAAAGATGATTTGTCACAAAAGAATATAGAAAGATTAAACCCGAAGTACATATTTTTCCCTCATTGGTCATGGATTATTTCTAAAGAACTCTATACTAAATATGAATGTATTGTTTTTCATATGACGGATTTACCATATGGAAGAGGTGGTAGTCCATTTCAAAATTTAATTACGAGAGAAGTATATAACACAAAAATATCTGCTTTAAAGGTGACTGATGGATTGGATACAGGAGATATATACATTAAAGAAGACTTAGATATTTCTTTAGGTAGTGCAGAAGAAAATTTTATAAAAATGTCAAACATTATTTTTAATAATATTATTCCAAAATTTTTAACTTCAAAATTAATAGCAAAACCTCAAGATGGAGATATTGTTACCTTTAAACGCAAACAACCTAAAGAGAGTAGCATAGATGTTTCTGAGTCTTTAACATTAAGTAAGCTTTATGATTTCATTCGAATGTTAGATGCTGAAGGTTATCCAAAAGCTTTTATAGAATTGAAAAATTTAAAAATAGAGTTCAGTGAAGTAAATATGAAAAGTAATAAATTAACAGGAAGATTTGAGGTAATAGAAAATGAATAAAAAGATATTAATTATTGCGGCACACCCTGATGATGAAGTGTTAGGATGTTTTGGAACAGTTGCAAGACTTATAAAAGAAGGTTATGAAGCATATACTCTTATTTTAGGTGAAGGTAAAACTAGTAGAGATGAACAACGTGTGCTAGAAGATAGGAAAGAAGATATAGCACTTTTAAATGATGAAATTGAAGATGCAAATTATGTTATTGGTATTAAAAAAGTATTTATTGAAAGCTTTCCCGATAATAGATTTGATAGTGTTGATTTATTGGATATTATTAAAGTTATATCTCAAGTAAAGGAAGAAGTTAAGCCAGATATTATTTTTACCCATTATGAAAATGACTTAAATATTGATCATCAAGTGACATATAAAGCAGTTATAACTGCAACTAGACCTATGCAGGATGAATGTGTAAAAGAGATTTATAGTTTTGAAATCTTATCTTCAACAGAATGGAACTATCCACTTTCTTTTTCACCTGATACTTATTTTGATATCAGTGAAACTATTGAATTAAAGTTAGAAGCTATGAAAAAATATACTTCAGAGCTTTGTGTATACCCCCACCCTAGAAGTTTAGAAGGAATAGAACTTAATGCTAAATATCAAGGTATGAGAGTTGGAAAAAATCATGTTGAAGCTTTTAAGACTATTCGAAGTTTAAAATGAAAATAAATAATTGTGTAATAATACCAATTACAGAGTTATCTGATATTGATAAAGTTATGATTTTAGATTGGAGAAATCATGATAATATTCGAAAATGGATGTATAATTCTAGTTTTATATCAAAAGTATCACATTTTAAGTTTATTGAAAATTTAAAGACAGACCGAAATAATGAATATTTTTTAGTAGAACAAAATAGTATAAAAATTGGAGTTATATATTTCAATAAAATAGATTTTATAAATAAATCAGCTTATTTTGGGCTTTATGTGAATCCATTAGAAAAATCAAGAGGTAAAGGTAGTAAATTAATAGAGCTATCTATCAAGTATGCTTTTGAGAAGTTAGAACTTAGAATGTTAAAACTTGAAGTATTTAATACTAATGAGATCGCAATTAATTTGTATCACAAATTTAATTTTAATGTAATCACAAAGAAAAAAGTAAATAATAATACAATAATCAGGATGGAGCTAAAAAATGAAAATAGGTAAATTTGACTTAGAACAAGATGGTGTATATATTATTGCAGAATTAAGTGCAAACCATAATGGTAGTATTGAAATTGCTAAAGAAACTATTAAGGCAGCTAAAGATATTGGGGCGGACTGTATTAAATTACAAACTTATACGGCAGACTCTATGACACTAGATTGTAAGAAAGATGATTTTTTGATTAAACAAGGAACATTATGGGATGGTAAATATCTTTACAATTTATATGAAGAAGCCTATACACCCTGGGAGTGGCATGAAGAGCTTTTCTCCTATGCGAGAGAGATAGGTATAGATATATTTTCAAGCCCATTTGATAAGAGTGCAGTAGATTTTTTAGAACAGTTTAATCCATCAGCATATAAAATTGCTTCATTTGAGATAACAGACTATGAATTAATAAGGTATACCGCTAGTAAAGGAAAGCCTATCATTATAAGTACAGGTATAGCTACGGTAGATGAGATTCAAGATGCTGTAGATATTTGCAGAAGTGTTGGCAATGAAGATATAGTTTTACTTAAATGTACATCAGCTTACCCAGCAAAACTAGAAGATGCTAATTTGGCTATGATACCAAATCTTGCACAAACCTTTGGGGTGGTAGTGGGTTTTTCAGACCATACACTAGGAACTATAGCTCCTGTTGTAGCAACTACACTTGGTGCAAAAGTAATTGAAAAACATTTTATTTTGGATAAATCTATCGGTGGTGCAGATGCTGATTTCTCCCTTGACAAAGGAGAGTTCGCTCAGTTAATAATTGATGTCCGAAACGCTGAGAAACTTTATGGTCAAATTAATTATAGCATGACTGAAAAAAAGAAAAATTCTCGTCAATTTTCAAGAAGTCTTTATGTATCTAAAGATATAAAAAAAGGCGATATAATTACAGAAGAAAACATCCGTAGTGTAAGACCTGGTTTTGGTATGCATCCTAAGTATTTGAAAGATATTGTAGGAAGGATTGCTGATAGAAATTTATATTTTGGAAATCCTATTAGATTTAAGGATGTAAAGTAATGAAGATTGTTTATAGAGATGAGAATGAAGATATCTTTCTTAAAATGTGGAATGAATATCTTGATAATAAAATATCAAGCTATAAATATACTCTTTTAAATTTAGAGTACTTAATATTGTATTCTAAGTATTTGATTAAAGATAAAAGTTTTATCATTATTGAAAATAATAAATGTGTGGGTATTTGCTTTTTACCAATAGAAAACATTAAAGAGATTGTTTCAATATCTATATCTGGAGGTTATGTTTTTTCTCCACTAGCAACTGAAAAAAGAATAGAAAGAAAAATATTTCTCGAAATAGAAAAAATATCAGAAGATTGTAAAATTCAAAAAATAAGTTTTTCATTAGATCCTTTAGTATTAGAATATAAGGATAAGTTTAATATATTGCTTGAGTATAAGTTTATTGATACTAGTACAAGTGATTGTTTAATTAATTTAAAACTAGAAAGATCAGATCTATGGAAAAATTTGAGGCAGAGCTATAAAGCACTTATTAATCGTGTAATGAAGGATAATAGTTTTGAAATACTAATTATTGATAAAGATAATGCCAATTATGAAATACATGAATTATATAGAAATATGCATGCTAAGTGTGCTGGTGGGGCCACTAGAATTAAAGATACTTTTGATAAACAATTTGAAATGTTAGAAAATGACGGTGCATCATTAATTGGACTAAAATATAATGGTATATTTATAGGGTTCAATTATTTTTTTCACTTTTCAAAGACTGTTATTTATGCAAGTGGAGCAGATGATCCAATGTATGAGAGTAGTAAAATACCGATTTATCATGTGATTCTATGGAATGCTATTATGTATTATAAACAAAAGAATTTTGATTTTATAGAATTTTCACAGCCTTGTGGATATAATAAAGTTAATGGTTTTAATGATTATTTAGATGCTAAGCAGATAAATATAAGTCACTTTAAACGAGGTATGGGAACTAAGATGATTCCTGCTTTTAGAGGAATTAAGTATTACAGTAATGAGTTGTTAATATCAGATGTTTTATTGTATAAAAATATGATTGAGGAAAAATAAATTAACTACTTGTACATTTTAGATATTAGATATAGGCAGACAGCCGATTTTACATTACTAAATTATGGAATTACAGAGAATAGTGAGTTGCTTTCATTAACACCCTACTCATCATACTTAATTAATAAAATAGATAAAAAATATTTTACATTAGATGATATAATTCCAACCAATACTTTCAATGATATTGTTTTAAATGAAACTCTACAGTTAGAAAAGTGTTTTATTGATTATCAAGCATACTCATTTTTATTTTCTGATCTTGCAGCTATAAAGTCTTATGAAGTATATTTAGAAAATTTATTTTTATTTTTAGATAAAAAAAAATTTTCTAATTATAATATTATATATATTACAGATGCAGAAAAAGGAAAAGTTAGTAGTATTTTTGATAATGAAAAGAGCTTTATATACAGTTATGATAAATTTGATAAATGTATACAAGTTTCATATAAAAATAATAAATTTTACTTTATTAATAAACTTAAATGGGGAATATATCGGCTATTATATAAAAAATCTATAGCTTCTAAAATATATAATAGATATTTTAATTTTTTTAAAACAAAATCAATTATGAGTTATGATAATGAAAATTATAAAGATATTTATCAGTCTCTTAGTAATGCAGAAGTGAAACATGAAATTGATTTACAGCATATGATGCAGTTTATAAAATATTTTAAGTCTGTGTTGATAAATCAACAACAGATAAAACTTATTTCAGATATATATAACGAAATCTTTCGTAACTTCTATAATATTGGATTGCATAATTATAAAGAATCAAGTATAAGAATACTTCCCTTCACTTACTTATCGGGTAACTTAAACTATATTAGAAATATGCTATATGAGAAGAATGCTATACCTAGAATATTCATGCAGCATGGTAGCTATACGATAGAAAGTTTTTTTTTAAAATATGGTGAAATATACCATGCTGATATTAATTTTGTATTTAACCAGCATGTGAAAAAAATGTTTGAAGATAGAGGTGCAAAAAAAGTCTATATTGTTGGTAGTGTTAATAATAATATGAAAATAAAAAATAAAAAGCAAAAATATGATTTTGTTTATATAACATACTGTGGTAGTTATATGTATACAGGTGAAGCAACAATTGGAAGTACCGCGAACTTATCTCCCGATGGGAATACTATGTATAAAAGACATACCCAAATAATTGAATTATTTGGGAATGTCTTTAAAAATAAGACAATATGTATAAAAATACAACCAAATATTTTTGCAGGACAAATGTTATATATACCTTTATTGGAATTAAGTAAAAAATATAAAAATGTTCATATAGAATTTACTGTGCAAATACCAAAATTAATTGAAAAATCAAAATATATTTTAAGTGATTATTTCTCTTCTGATTTTACAAATAGAGACCTTCACTATAAAAAAAATATTTTTGTATTTAATAATAGTGAACAGTATTTTCCCCCTGAAATATTGTCAGATATGAAAAAAATGTTTATCTTGATAGATTCAATAGATGACTTGAAAGAAAAAATTATAAATATTGTAAATATAACAAGTAATAGAAAAAGATATAAAGATATCATTGAGTATTACTCATCGTGTGAATGTAATACTAAACAGATTACTAAAAAAATGCTTCAGGAGATCTTGTTTGGAAGATAGCCTAAAAAAAAGATATTTAATTAAACTCTTTGCAAATATTATAAATGGAATTATCAATATTGTTATGGTTGCTATTGTCCCTAAGGCATTAGGCCCTTTAGCCTATGGACAGTTTGTGTATTTACAACAGTTTTTTTCACAATTAATTGGATTTTTAGATGCAGGTACTTCTACCGCTTTTTTTACGAAACTCTCAAAAAATGTATTGAGGGTTGAATTAATAAAATTTTATTTCTATTATGCGTTTTTTCTTTTGGTGCTATTATTTAGTAGCATTTTTTTATTAGATAATTTACAGTTTTTATCTTTTTTATTTCCAAAAATACCAAATGAGTATATATATTTAGCTATAGGGTTCGGATTCTTAACGTGGTTTACAACTATATTTATATATATATCTGACTCACATGCTCTTACCGTGTCGGTAGAGAGTTTTAAGATTGTTCACAAACTACTATCACTTGGACTATTACTGTTTTTTATTAATTATCTCACATTCGATTTGGAAAATTATTTTTATTATTACTACATAAGTTTATTATTATTTATCCTTTTTGTAGTATACCTTTTTGTTAAAAAAAATATATTTACATCTTCTATTTTTATACTCCCTATTCGAACAAAAAGTCTCATCACAGAATTTTATACTTTTTCATCTCCTCTTTTTGTTTTTAACATTATAGCTATTACATTTGGATTGTTCGATATTTGGCTTCTTCAAAGAATCGGTGGTTCACAAGAAGTGGGTTTTTATGGTTTAGCTTACTCAATTGCAGCCATGTGTTTCTTATTTACAAGTGCTATGACACCTATTATAACTAGAGAGTTTTCAAAATATTTTGAAAAAAATAATTTAGAAGAGATGCGAAAAATCTTTTCCAAATATATTCCAATGCTTTATTCTATTGCCGCATATTTTGGAGTTTTTATCTCTTTTCAGAGTGAGAATTTATTATATATTTTTACAGATGAGAAGTTTATGGATGCATATCTAGTTTTAGTTGTACTCGCATTTTATCCAATCCATCAAACATACGGGCAACTTAGTGGGTCTATCTTTTATGTTACAGACCAGACAAAACTCATGAGAAATATTGGAATTATATCATCGTTTATTGGATTCTTATTAACACTTTATTTTCTATATTATTTAGAATTAAATGCAGTTGGCTTAGCTTGGAAAATGGTTCTTGTTCAAATAGTCAGTGTAAATATTCAACTTTATTTTAACAGTAAATATCTAAGTATAAAGCTTTTTAAATTTATAGTACATCAAATATTGTCAATCTTGGTGTTTGTATTACTTGCATACTTGACAAGTATTTTAATGATTGAAATAACAAACAAGTTAATGGAATTTTTATTATCAGGTATTATATATACGATATTTGTTACAATAGCGATACTAATTTTTCCAAGTATTCTTGGATTGAATCGACAAGATATTGTTAGTGTTTATAAAAGGGATTAAAGAAAATGGAAATCACTGAAAAAAGCTTTTGGGAAAAATATTGGGGAGATATAGAGTTACCAAAAAAAGTCGATTTTAATTTTAAAAATGATCGTGTCATAGCAAATACTATCCTTGATTATGTTCCAAAAGCTACTACAAACCAGAAAGCTTTAGAAGTAGGATGTGCTCCTGGAAAATGGATGGTTCTTCTGTATGAGAAACTTGGCTATGCGATAGATGGTTTTGAATATGTAGAAATAGCAGCAGAAAAGACAAAAGAAAATTTTTTACTTTGTAATATTCCAGAAGAAAAGTTCAATATAGTTACGGCAGATTTTTTAACACAAGTGCCATCTCCTAAATATGATGTTGTGACATCTTTTGGTTTTTTAGAACATTTTGAAAATTATGAAGAGATATTTGAAAAACATCTTTTATATGCCAAAAAAGGGGCATATGTAGTTATAGGATTTCCTAGTTTTAGAGGAGTGAATTATTGGATGCAGCTTTTTATAGATAGGATGGCTGGTACAAAAATAATTAAAAATCATAATATTTCCATGATGGATAAAGATATTATGAAAGGTATGCTAAAGTCTTTGAAAAAAGAATCTCTTTATATGGAGTATATTGGAGGGTTTGAGCCAGCATTATTTAATGTTAATGACATTCCAAATCTCTTTATTCGCTTTTTTACTAAAGTGATAATCAAATTATTGTCATTGGTTTTCGCAAATAGTAAAAGTAAGTATATCTCAAGCTATTTAATTTTTGTTGTGAAGAATGACTAAGTTAGTTTTATATACAGAAAACTATTTTCCTGGTGGACTAGAACGTTTTATCTTTGATTTATTAAAAAGTGATATGTTTGAAATTCATGTCATAGTTAATAGTGAAAATAGTCGTATAATTAAGTTTGTACAAGATAATGAAATAAATTATACTGTTATTCATCTTTTTGGAATTCGTATAAACACAAGAAAAAATAATTTTTATAATAAGTTTGTAAAAATGCTAAATTTTTTAATTTATTATATTTCGATGTTTATAAACTATTTTAAAATTAAATCTATTTTAAAAAAGTTGAGTGATTATACTAATATCATTATTGTAAATGGGGGTTATCCTGCTGCCTTA
>Ga0256824_10000264_pt1 | contig 19442 bp, 11 predicted proteins | sample CV67metaG_FD_191570 | JGI IMG/M metagenome (GOLD analysis project Ga0256824, IMG submission 191570) | Hydrothermal vent microbial communities from East Pacific Rise, Pacific Ocean - CV67 | ecosystem: Environmental > Aquatic > Marine > Hydrothermal vents | place: Pacific Ocean: East Pacific Rise...
TGCAAAATCACGCACTCTACGTAATAGTGAATTAGCAATTCTAGGCGTACCTCTACTTCTACTCGCTATTTCATGTGCTGCATCTTTAACTATTGGAACTTTTAAAATTTCAGCAGCTCTTTCAACTATTTTAGATAATGTTTTAACATTATAATATTCAAGCCTACTATTAATTCCAAATCTAGCTCTTAAGGGAGCTGTTAATAATCCTGATCGCGTGGTAGCACCAACTAATGTAAACGGATTAAGTGAAATTTGAACAGTTCTGGCAGATGGTCCTGAATCAATCATAATGTCAATCATGAAATCTTCCATTGCCGAATATAAATATTCTTCAATAACAGGACTTAGTCTATGAATTTCATCAATAAAAAGCACATCACCTTCCTCAAGATTAGTCAACAATCCAGCTAAGTCTCCAGGTTTATCTAATACAGGGCCAGTTGTAATTTTTATTCCAACACCCAGCTCATTAGCAATAATATTTGCCAAGGTTGTTTTTCCTAATCCAGGAGGACCATGTAACAAAACATGATCTAGAGCTTCCTCTCTCAATTTTGCAGCTTGCACAAAAATTGACAAATTTTCTAATACTTTTTTTTGACCTGCAAAGTCTGTAAAAGACTTGGGTCTTAAAGCTTTGTCTAATTCGTTGTCGTTTGAAGACTCTTCATCTTCTCTATAATCAAATGATTCCAATGTAGTTGTATTTTTTATAAAGGTATAAAAATAATCTGTTGTTGATAATATTAGGTATATTATTGTTAGTTGGTGTGTAAAGTGCTTATTGAATTTAAACCAATCAAAAAGTGTTAAAATAAATAGACATCCTTAAATTTAAAATCAAGAAACATTTCATATGTGAAACTCTAATTTATTTTTACTAATTAATGAGATTTTTAAGTTTTGAATCAAAAATGAGAATCATGTATTCACTATATTATCTATATACGTTACTCATTAACCATAACTACAATATTAATTACATATAATTTGAAATGATCTTAAGTGTATTTGAATTAAAAAAATATACTAATCTTTATCATAACCTATTATAAATATACAAAAAACCCATTTCGAACAAACGAAATGGGTTTATAAATATTTGAATGTGCTTAATGTTCTTCTTCACCTTCTTTAAGTGGTACATTTTGCATAATGAAATCTTCATCAGCACCAGGCTTAGAATAATCATAAGGCCATCTATGTACAATAGGTAAATCACCAGGCCAGTTTCCGTGAATATGTTCTACCGGAGTAGTCCATTCTAATGTATTAGATTTCCATGGATTTTGTTCAGCTTTTTGACCATTTTTAATACTATAAAAGAAGTTATATAAGAATAAGATTTGTCCGATTGCACCAACTATTGCGAAAATAGAAATGATAACATTTAAATCCATAATCATTTCATATTGTTCTCCATCAAATGATTCATATACACTATAATCATAATATCTACGTGGTGCACCACCAATACCAACAAAGTGCATTGGTAAGAATACTCCGTAAGCAGATACTAATGTAATCCAGAAGTGAATAAATCCTAATTTAGTATTCATCATTCTACCATACATTTTGGGGAACCAATGATACACACCTGCAAACATTCCTAAGATAGCAGACATCCCCATTACAACGTGGAAGTGAGCAACAACGAACATAGTATCGTGAACTTGAATATCTAAAGCAGAATCGGCTAAGATTACACCTGTAATACCACCTGTAATAAATGATGATACTAAACCAATAGAAAATAGCATAGCTGGCGTAAATCTTAAATTACCTTTCCATAATGTAGTAATGTAATTAAATACTTTTACAGCTGAAGGAATTGCAATCAACAACGTAGTAAATACAAAAACACCTCCTAAGAAAGGATTCATTCCTGTAATAAACATGTGATGTCCCCATACAATAAATGATAAAAATGCAATTGCTAAAATTGATCCAATCATTGCTCTATATCCAAAAATAGGTTTCCTAGCATTTGTAGAAACAATTTCAGAAGTTAAACCTAAAGCAGGTAGTAAAATAATATATACTTCTGGGTGACCTAAGAACCAAAATAAGTGTTCATATAAGATAGGAGAACCACCGGATTGTTCCATCATTTCACCACCAATTATTACATCTGAAATATAAAATGAAGTACCTAATAGTCTATCCATTAACATTAAAACAACAGCAGAAACTAAAACAGGGAAAGATAACACACCAATAATAGCAGTAACAAAGAAAGCCCATATAGTTAATGGCATTCTTGTCATTTTCATTCCTTTAGTTCGCAAGTTAAGTACAGTTACAATATAATTTAAAGAACCTATTAAAGATGAGGCAACAAAAATTGTCATTGAAGTTAACCACATTGTCATTCCCATTCCTGATCCAGAGATTGCTTCTTCAAATACAGATAAAGGAGGATAAATAGTCCATCCACCATTTGCTGGTCCTGTTTCTAAAAACAAACTAAAAACCATTAATACTGATGACAATAGGAACATCCAATAAGATAACATATTTAAGAACCCTGAAGCCATATCCCTAGCTCCAATTTGCATTGGAATTAAAAGATTACTAAATGTTCCAGATAAACCACCTGTTAATACAAAGAAAACCATAATAGTTCCGTGAATAGTCACTAAACCAAGATACATTCCTCTATGCATAATACCTTCTGGTGCCCAAGTATCTCCTAAAAACATATTTAAGAAAGAATTTGATTCACCTGGCCATCCTAATTGTACTCTAAACAATACTGATAAGAATACACCAACGATTGCCATAAAAATAGCTGTGATTAAGAATTGTTTTCCGATCATTTTATGATCTTGACTAAATATGTATTTAGTTATAAAACTTTCTTTATGATGTGCGTGTGCTTGTGCTGACATAATTTTTATATAATCTAGTTAATTATTAGTTTTGAGCGATTGCTTTCTTTGTATTCTCTTTTTTCCAAGCATCAAATTCTGCTTGAGTTTCAACAACAACAATCATTTTCATGTTAGAGTGACTTTCTCCACAAATTTTATTACATAATAAAACATAATTAAAGTCTGGATTTTCTCTAGATATTCTCATATCTTTAGACGTAATAATTGGTTTAAACTTGAATTTAGTTCTTTGACCAGGTACAACATTCATTTGAGCTCTAAAATGAGGAAAATAAGCAGAGTGCATCACATCTTTAGATCTAAATACAAATTGGTATTCTTGGTCTACCACTAAGTGCAATTCTGATTTAGTATAAAAATCATCATTCGCTACCAGTAATTTTTCAGCAGTATAGTGATTTTGCATTTTTATAATTCTTTCTTTTATTCTAATGAATTTCTCCATTCTAGAATTCATTTCGTGAACTTTTGCTTCAGAGAACATTGCAGTTCCTGTAGAATCACTTTTAAGTCTAGCGTATAATTTATCAATAGTCTTATCCATTTCAGAAACACCTAAAACTAAAGACTCAGGTGTTACAACTCCTAAAGGATTTTTCCCATTAATTAATTTATAATCAGCATATCCTAATTTATTATCTTCACCTGAATATCTAGCAGTCCAAGAAAATTGCTCTCCAAATAACTCAACTACTTTAGTTGAATCTGAAGGTGCAGATGTAATATCATTCCAAGTTCTTAAACCTAAAATAATAATAACAGCTAATACTGCAGCAGGAATAACAGTCCAAATCATTTCTAAACGATTGTCATGTGCAAAGTAATATGCTTTTTTCCCTTCTTTTCCTCTATATTTAATTGCAAAGAAGAAAAGAGCTCCATTTACTAAAAAGAATACAGCAAAAACGATTATCCAATTTAAGTTAAATAAGAAATCAATTTTTTGACCATGTTCAGTAGCAGCTTCTGGTAACATACCGTTTCCATACTTCACCAACATAAATACAACAGAACCAAACATTCCAATTGTGAATAAACCTAGTCCAAATGCATTCCAATTGTTAGAGGCATCACTGATGTCTTCTTCTTTCTTGTTACTAATTTTTCTAGACAAACTTGCCGTTCTCATTAATTGAGCAGCAGTTACTAGTGTTAAAATTGTTATTATCCAAAATATCATAATGTGCGTTATTTCAATTTTTAAAATTTATAATTAAATCTCGTGATGCTTACTTTCATCTAAATAAGGATGATTCTTAGGTACTAATGGTGCTTTTGAAATTGTATTCAAAATCCAATAGATAAACAATCCTAGGAATACCATAAATAAGCCAATTTCTAATAAACCTATTGTACCATATTCTCCCATTGTACCAGGCGTAACTAGCATGTAAATATCTGTCCAGTGACCCATTAAGATTAATAAACAAACTACAATTAAAATTCCAATGTGTCTTTTTGCTTCTCTAGACATTAATATTACCATAGGAATTATAAAGTTAGCCATGAACATTCCCCAGTAAATTAGTTTATAATTTTCGAATCTAAATGTAAAATAAATAGCTTCTTCAGGAATATTTGGGTACCAAATTAACATAAACTGAGAGAAGAATAAATAAGACCATAGGAAACTTAAGGCAAAAATCCATTTTCCAATATCATGAATATGAGAATCATTAACAATTTGTAAATGACCTAATTTCTTTAAGTATAACACAATCATTAATACAGTTACCATTCCTGTTAACCACATACCAGAGAATACATACCATCCATAAAGCGTAGAAAACCAATGTGGATCTATAGACATTAACCAATGCCAAGTTGAAGTAGAACTCATATATCCAAACAATACTAAAAACAAAGCAGCTTTAGTAAAGTTTTTAAAGTGAAGTTTAGTTCCACCTTCAACATCTTCTTTTAAAGATCTTTTTCTGAATCCCATATAAAATAATGCGAATACAGTAAAGTAAACTACAGTAGCTCCCCAAAAGAATCCCTTTGTAAGGAAAGGCTGTTTGTTTTGTAATATTTTATCGTGAGCTACCATTTCTTTATCAAAATATTGATAAATGTGACCTACGTGATGACCTGTACTTTCAGAGACTGTATATCCACCGTCTGTAAATGTTATGTACAGAAAAATTGCACCTAAAATAACCACTCCAACAAGAACGTAAGAAGCTACACCCTCCACAACTCTTTTTACTGCAACAGACCAACCTGTTTCAGTAGCATATTGCAATGCTAAAAAGAATAATGCTCCTAAAGAAATGAATAGGAAAAACAAACCATTAATTAAAAAGTTTGATAATATCCTTGTGTTAGCTTGTTCAGAATGATCTGTAAATACTCCGATAAGGAATAAGATAAGTCCTAATCCGACTGTACCGAATAATACTTTTTTAGCTTTTGCAGAAATTTGAAATTCCATTTGTATCTATTTTAATTCTAATTATTTCTATTAATGTCCTTCAACAATTTTTAATTCTTCAACAACTACAGTAGTTGCAACAGAATCTACAACTACAGCTGCAGGATCTTTACCTTGAAGAATTTGTACATGATAAACAACTTTCCATCTTTCTTCTTTGGTTAATTGAGAAGCATGAGACCCCATTAAACCTTTACCGTAAGTCATAGAGTAAAAGATTTGACCAGCAGGTTTATCTTTTAATTGTTTACCATATGCAGGTGGTGGTGGATAAGCTCCGTTACTATTCGTAACAACAGATCCTTGACCGTCACCCTTAGCACCATGACAGTGAATACAGAATTGACCATATAATACTTTTCCTTCTTTCTTTACAGACTCGCTATAAGCAATAGGATTAACATCAGAAGCTGCATCATCATAACCAGTAGAATCGAAATCGAATCCATATAATCCATGAGACACATCAAAACCGAAAGGTGCTCCATGTTCATATGTAATATCATTTAAGATATTAGCTGAATATGGTACAGTTCCATTTGGTGGAACTAAAGAAGGGTTATCTCTTTTTAAAGAATCAACTATTCTTTCTTTTACCAATCCATAATCAACATAAGCTTCTATAGCTGGAGATCTATACATGTCAGGCATATATTCAACACCTGGTGAATTTGGATCTGATTGACAAGAAGTAGCGATACTACCTAATATCAAACCAGAAACGGCCATTATTGTTATTGTCTTAAATCTTTTATTCATGACAGTTATTTAATTTTTTTAAATTCTTTTTCTTCAACTTGAACAATATCCGTTTGCTTTACTTTTGCTTGAATTTCTTCAGACGTAAACGTTGGATTATCAGACAATAATATTTCCATTACAAATCTATCATCTGTTGTTCTTGGATAAGGATTATCAGCTGGCATACCAGGTAATGTTTTATTTCTTAATAAATAAGTAATAGCCATTCCGTGTGCAGCAAACAATACCGTAAACTCAAAAGTAACAGGAATAAAAGAAGGTAAATTTTCCATTAAAGAGAAATTTGGTTTACCACCAATATTCATAGGCCAATCAACAATCATGAAATACCTCATTCCAAATAACGCAAGTCCTAAACCTAACAAACCAAATAAAAAGGCTACGTTCCCCATCCTTGTATGCTTAACGCCAATAATCGGGTCTATTCCGTGAATTGGAAAAGGTGAAAATACGTCAGTGATATGGATACCATCCGCTACTAATTTTTTAGCTGCAGTTTTGATAACATCATCATCATCATACATTGCATATATAACTCTATCTGCCATGTCTTAATTGTTTTTATTATTGATTAATACTTGATCTTCAGCATCTGTGTCACCTTTTGGCTTAGGTGCTGTGTGTAATTCAGCCGAACCGTTTTTGTAACTTTCACCTGAAGATTTTAAAATTGTTTTCACCTCTGCAATTGCTAATACTGGAAAGTATCTTACATATGCCATATAGAACATAAAGAATAATCCAATTGTACCAATATACACACCTATATCAACCCAAGTTGGGTAAAACATAGACCATGATGATGGTAAGTAATCTTGATGAATAGATGTTACGATAATTACAAATCTTTCAAACCACATTCCAATATTTACAACAATTGAAATAAAGAATGTAAATAATAAACTTCTTCTTAATTTTTTAAACCACATTAACTGAGGCGATACAACATTAAATGTCATCATGAAAGCATAAGCCCACCAATACGGACCAGTTGCTCTATTTAAGAAAGCGTACGCTTCATATTCAACACCTGAATACCATGACATAAAAAGTTCTGTTAAGTAAGCTACACCTACAATAGAACCAGTAGTCATAATAACAATGTTCATATATTCAATATGTTTAGTATGAATATAAGCCTCAAGATGCATAGCTTTTCTAAGCACTAACATTAAGGTTTGAACCATTGCAAAACCAGAGAATACTGCTCCTGCTACGAAATAAGGAGGGAAAATTGTGGTATGCCAACCTGGAATAACTGATGTAGCGAAATCAAAAGATACAATCGAGTGAACCGAAAATACAAGAGGTGTAGCTAAACCTGCAAGCGTTAGTGTTACGATTTCAAATCTATTCCAATGTTTTGCTCTACCAGACCAACCAAATGATAATAAGCTATAAGCTTTAATAGCAACTGGAGATTTAGCTCTATCTCTAATCGTAGCAAAATCAGGAATTAACCCAATATACCAGAATACAAAAGATACAGATAAATAAGTAGAAATCGCGAATACATCCCAAAGTAAAGGTGAATTAAAGTTTACCCATAACGAACCAAATTCATTTGGTAAAGGTAACACCCAATATCCTACCCAAAGACGTCCCATGTGAATCAATGGAAACATTCCAGCCATAAATACGGCAAAAATTGTCATAGCCTCCGCAGATCTATTAATTGCCATTCTCCATTTCTGACGGAATAGCATTAGTACTGCAGAAATTAACGTACCGGCGTGGCCAATACCTACCCACCAAACGAAATTGGTAATATCCCAAGCCCATTCAACTGTTTTGTTAAGTCCCCATGTTCCAATACCTACTCCTAGTAAATATAAAATACACCCAACTCCGTAAAGCCCAACTAATAATGATATACCAAACATGATATACCAATTTCTTGGTGCTTTTCCTTCAATGGATCTACATACATCCTCTGTAATATCATGGTACGTTTTATGACCAAGTATTAAAGGTTCTCTAATTGCTGATTCCTTATGCATTATACTTTGTTTAATTTAAACTAATCTATTTATATTAATGTTTAGCAGGTGCTGCGTCATCATGACCATGACCTGTTTCTAAAGTTTCTTCATGAGTATCTTCATGGTGATCTGAACCATGTCCATTATCATGAGAAGTTTGAATTTCAGCTAATTCTTCATTCACTTCATTTCTAACCTTAACTTGATACCAAACATTTGGTTTAATTCCAATTTCTTCAAGTGCTTGATATGCTCTTTTTTCTGTTGTCACCTTTCTCACTAAAGAAGAAGTATCATTCCAGTCACCTACAGTTATTGCATTTGTTGGACAAACCTCAGAACAAGCAGTTGATATTTCTCCATCTACGATTGCTCTTCCTTCTTTCTTAGCTATTAATTTAGTTGATTGTAATTTCTGAACACATAATGAACATTTCTCCATTACCCCTCTAGTTCTTACAACAACATCTGGATTTAATACCATTCTACCTAAGTCATCTTGTGCAGGATTCACTTCTGTGAATTTTCTGTAAGATGGGTAATTGAACCAGTTAAAACGTCTTACTTTGTAAGGACAGTTATTTCCACAGTATCTTGTACCAATACATCTATTATACGCCATCATGTTTAACCCCTCATTAGAGTGAGTTGTTGCCGCTACTGGACAAACTGTTTCACATGGTGCGTGATTACAGTGGTGACACATCATAGGCATATGAACTACTTTAGGATCATTTGCAGCATCTTGTAATCCAGCAAACCCTTCTTCAGCAAATCCTTCTCCTTTTGTACCAACAGTTGGTTCAATATCAGAAGCATAGTATCTATCGATACGTAACCAATGCATTTCTCTTCCTCTTCTTACTTCATCTTTACCAACAACTGGTACGTTGTTTTCTGATTGACAAGAAATTAAACAAGCACTACATCCAATACATGTATTCAAATCAATTGACATTCCCCATCTGTGCCCAACGTTTTCAACAGGATGTTCATCCCATAAGTTGAATTCTGAAATAGGTTTTTCGTCATGATTCCAACCTGTATGTAATGTGTGTTGGTGATTATAAACTCCTGGATCTTCAGTTTTATATATATCTAAAGTCGTTTCTTTAATAATAGAATTACGACCCATTACTGTACTATGCGTTTGCGTACAAGCTAAATTATAAACACCGTTAGCATTTGTAATTGTAGCTACAGAAAAATCACCGTTTGCTAATAATGGATAAGCATTTGCTCCAATAGTTACTCTTTTACCATTTTCGCCTTCTAAGAATGCTCCGTATTCACCAGTTTGGTATGCAGATTTTCCTATTTTTTCGTTATTCTCTCCTCTTCCATAACCTAAAGCTATACCAACAGTACCTGGCATTTGTCCTGGTTGTGGAAATACAGGTAATGTAAATGTAGTATCACCTGAAACAATAGTTGCTAATGATGAAGGACTCTCTTGTCCTAATAACTCACTATATCCAGCAACTTTCATGTCTACTGGGGACATAGTAATGTAATTATCCCAAGTTACTTTAGTAATAGAATCTGGCATTTCTTGTAACCAAGGATTACTTGCCATTTTACCATCTCCAACTGAAGTCTTAGTATATGTTACAATTTCAAAGTCACCAACATTTTTTCCTAATTTAGAAATAGCTGATGCTGCCGTTGAAAGGTTCCCACTAAATTCAATTGCAGTAGCTGGTTTTTCAATTGTTACGTCAGTACTGTTGTGAACAACATTTGACCAATATGATTTGAAAGACGTATATTTTGATTGTCTTGAATATCCGTATTTTTCCCAAGTTGCCTTGATGAAATCATGATAAGCTGAACTATCTTTATCTGTATACTCACTTACTCCTGACCAAGTCATTAATGACTCTGCTACAGATCTTGTATCGAATAAAGGTCTAATAGTTGGTTGAGCTATTGCATAAAAATCTCCTTTTGGATTGAAATCATTCCATGATTCTAATGCATTATTCTCTGCAGCAACATATTTACAATTTGAAGCAGTTTCATCTGCAAATTGTGAAATAGATACTGTTGTCTTAACTTTTTCTAATCCTGATTTAAATGCAGTTGCGTTAGCAGAAGAATAAATTGGGTTAGTATTCCACATTACAATAGCACCAATTTTACCAGCATTCATGTCTTTAACTAAAGCTGACATTTTATCATCTTCAGACTTGAATAGGTTGATTGGGTTATTTAAGTTAATTGTAGAACTATAATTATTTAAAGCAGAGTTAATAGAATTAACAACGACTTGCATTGATTTATCATTTGAACCACAAATCAATAAAGACTCACCTTTAGTTGATTTTAATTCAATAGCAGCATCTTTAACTTTAGCAACCACATTAGCATTTAAAGTAGACGCAACACCTGCAATTGAAGAACCTGTAATTTCTTTATGTAATAAAGATAATACTTCTCCCATTTGAGAAGGCTTAATCATTCCTCTAACATCAGCATTAGATCCAGACAATGACATATTAGATTCAAAATGGAAGTATTTACTCATCCAATCTCCATCTGGGTTTCTTCTTTTAGCATATTGATTTGTGAATTGACCTGATAATAACCAGTTATTCATGAAATCAGCACCAACACTTACAATTGTTTTTGCTTTAGTAAAATCATAATCTGGAATTATAGATTTACCAAAAGACTCTAAATTTGCTTGACGAATTCCATTAAACGAAAGTGCGTCATATTGAATGTGTTCAACATTACCAATACTAGTTTCAGTTATTACCTCAACACCTTCAATTAATTCAGATATTGATTCAGTACCACCACCAAATTTAGTTTTAAACTCATTAATAATCAAATTAGTTGATGGACTAATTTCAGTACCAGATAAAAGAACTATTTTTTTACCATTTGAAGCGGCAGTAGATAATTCTTTAGAAACAGAAGCATCAAAAGATGACCAAGAAGTAGCTTCTCCATCAACCGTTGGGTTTTGTAGTCTTTCACTGTCATATAATGAAAGAACAGATGCAGAAATTCTAGGGTTTATCGCCCCATTTTCAAAACCATGGTCTCTATTACCTTTAATATAAATTGGTCTACCTTCTCTCGTTTTCACCAAGATACTTGCATATGATGAACCATCATAATAAGTAGATGCATACCATGTTGGCATACCTGGTGTCACACTTTCAGGCTTCACTACATAAGGAACAGCTTTAATAACTGGCGCCTCACATGCAGCTAGTGTTGCAGCTGCAACACTAAATCCTAAAAATTTCAAAAAATCTCTTCTTCCTGTAGAACCTTCAGCTAATTTTTCATCAGCTAAGAATTCGTTTACACTTACTTCTTCCGGAAATTCTTTTTTAGAATTTTCTAAAAATTCAGGCGATTGATTTAACTCTTCAATACCTTTCCAATATTTTCTATTTGTTCCCATATCTATTTAGCCAGCTTCAGATTAATAATGACATTTTGCACATTCCCATCCACCTAATTCGGCAACAGTAATTTTGTCATCTTCTAAATATTTTGTGTATGTTTTTTTATCTCCCTTTAATCTATCATGAATTTCTTTATAATAATCAGAAACTCCATCAGATTGGATATCTATTTCTTTTTGACCATGACATTCAATACACCAACCCATTGTTAAAGTAGGTCTTGTAAATTTAACATCATTATCATCAATTGCATTTAACTCTTCGATTGTCATCACTTTTGCAACTGTTTCTTTTGTCATATCTCCATGACATTGTTTACAATCTAATCCACCAACAACAACATGTTGTGAGTGATTAAAGTAAACGTGATCTGGAAGATTGTGTACTTTCACCCAATTAACAGGCTTTGTTTCTCCACTGTATTTAAACGTACTCGCATCAAACCCTGCTGCTTCATAAATCTTAGCGATTTCTTCTGTTCCAGTAGTTGACCCTTCAGAAACAGCTTTATGACAATTCATACATACATTAGTAGTAGGAATTCCCGCATGTTTAGATTTTTCTACTGAATTATGACAATATACACATTCAATTTCTAATTGACCTGCATGTAATTTATGTGAATAAGCAATTGGTTGATCTGGCTTATATCCATCAAACACACCAATATTTCTACTACAACCTTTATAACCTAGCACTAATACAAAAATTACAATTACAAATCCAAAAAAGAATGAATAATTAAAGTTTCTCCATAAATATGCTCTTACAGAACCTAACGGCCCAACTTTCTCTAAGTTCTCTTCTGTTTCTCCAGCAACCTTCTTCAGTTTACTTTTAACTGAACTTACAGCAATAATAATTACCAATAGTAAACCAATAATTACATACCATAACCAATTTGATTCTTCAACTGGCGCTTTAGGCTCTTCATCAACAACTACAGCTTTTTCTTCTACAACATAACTCTCAACATATTCAAACAAAGCATCAATTTCTTCATTTGTTACTGCTTGTGGAGGCATTGGCATGCTATTAAATTTAGCAAATAACTTCTTTGCATACCCATCACCATTATCAATTAGTTCACCAGAGTTTTGAACCCATTTATAAAGATTGTCTAAAGAAGAATTCTCTTCCCATCTAGCTTGTGAACCTTTTAATGCTGGTCCTACAAAATCTTTATCAATTTTATGACATGCAGCACAATTGGCTTTAAACACAGATTCACCATCTATGGCATACGTTTTACCTCCTAGAAAAACTAAGAAGAAAGCCATTAAAACTAAGGGCTTTACTGATTTAATATTTAACATTTTTGACATTTTCATTTGAAAAAATTTAGTCGTTTTGCAGTTTACGCAATTTACCTAATTGATTGCAAAATTAGAATTTTGCTACTGCTTTACTAATATTTGTTAATAAATTTAAGGCTATAAGTCTTAATTTAGATTTATTCTAAATAAGGAATCTATCACAAAACCTTTAGTATTAAAGAATTGTCATATTTGTGTCATAAATCAACGAATACTAAATGAAACTGAATTTTGGAATGATTTATGTAAAATGTTTTAAAAATGAAGTAACTTTACCAAAAAATTAATTTATGAAACCATTATTTACAATATATATAGCACTTGTGTCTTTTTTATCTTTCTCACAAGATGAGAGTCTTTCATTTTTTGTACCAGATACTGTTAAAACAGATACAATTATTGCATTAGATTTTAATACTAAAGACAAAGGCTCTGTAAGTATTATTAGAGATGAAAGACTTGATCAAATCACAGAATTTATAGGTCGAAAAAGTGAAAGTATAGAAGGCTCATTAATTGATGGATATCGCATTCAAATATTTTTTGCAGAATCTAGATCCATTGCACAAACACAGAAAGCTGCATTTATGAGTTCCCATACATCTCAAAAAGCCTATATTGATTATTTAGCGCCAAATTACAGAATTAGAGTTGGGAATTTTAGAACGAAATTACAAGCAGAAAAATTCAAGCAAGAACTGATTTCAATTTATCCAACTAGCATTGTACTAGAAGATAAAATAGAATTACCTGTGCTTTTTGAACCATGAGAAAATAATTAATTGATTGTACAGCAACTAAATTACATTAAATACGTCTATTCAATAGACTAATTATACATTTAAAATTTTAATACTATATTGTTTGATTATTAAATGATATATTTACTTGCTTATGAAGCTATTGCTAATTATTTCATTTTTGACTCTTGCCCAAATAACTTTTGGGCAAGATGAAATATGGATTAAACCAAATAGAGGTCAATGGCATAATAACATTGAATATAAAATCAGTATTCCTTCTGGTGAAATGTTTTTAGAGCGCCAGGGCTTCACTTATAACTTTACAAATCAACATGACATTCATAATCATCATGATGACAATCATGCAGATGACTTCTTAGGTCATGTCATTAAAACTCATTTCATAGGTTCTAAGCCAAACCCTTCATTTATAGAGGTAGATTCATCAACTCATTATGATAATTATTTTTTAGGTAACGACCAGTCAAAATGGGTAAGCAACGCCTATTCTTATGAACAAATAGATTATATAAATTTGTATGAAGGTATTGACTTAAAGTTTTATCAAAAAAATTCTACGTTAAAATATGACATCATTGTTGAACCATTCACAAACCCTAACCAATTTAAAGTAAGCTATGAGGGTTATGATAAACTTGAATTACAAAACTCTAATTTAGTAATTACAACAACGCTGGGGACTATAACTGAAAGTGCCCCTTATGCTTATCAGGTAATTGATGGTTTAAAAACAAAAATAGACTGTCATTATCTGTTAAAGAATAATATTATGTCTTTCGAATTCCCTAATGGTTATGATTCAACACAAACACTGATTATAGATCCTGAATTAGCATTTTCAAGCTTTACGGGTTCTACCATAGATAACTGGGGAATGACGGCTTGCCCTGACATCAATGGTAACTTAATTGCTTCAGGAATTGTATTTGGGACAGGCTATCCGATTACATCTGGTGCTTATAATGGAACTTATTCACCTTCTGGCGGATTCAGTGCAACAGTTGATATTGGACTTACTAAATTTAGTGAAAATGGTAGCACATTAATTTATTCAACTTACATTGGTGGAAGTGGATCAGAAACACCTCATAGTATAATTGTTAATCAACAAAACGAGCTGTACATAATGGGAGCCACTTCATCAACCAACTTTCCAATTTCTTCAAACGCATATCAATCTTCACATAATGGTGGGCCGGCATCCATGACAATTGATGGCATCAACTTTAATGGTGGTTCAGATATTTTTATCTTTAAATTATCAGCAAATGGTAGTAGTGTTCTAGCATCAACTTATTTGGGAGGGTCGGCTGCTGATGGAATTTCAGATGGAAACCCAAATATTCATTACAATTACGGAGATCAATTAAGAGGCGAAATAATAGTAGATGATAATTCAAACGTATTTATTACATCCACTACAAAATCAACTAACTTTCCAACTGTAGGAGGATTTGACAATTCTTTAGGTGGCGAGCAAGATGCTATTGTCGCTAAGTTATCACCAAATTTAAATGCACTATTATGGAGTACATATTTAGGTGGTTCTAACTGGGAGTCAGGTAATTCACTACAACTTTCATCAAATGGGGATGTGTATTCTGTAGGAGGAACAACTAGTACTAATTTTCCTTCTACAAATGGTCAATTAAACCCTAGTTATAAAGGAGGTATAACTGATGGGTACATTACAAAATTTAGCGCACCAACATACAACAATCCAAAATCAAGCTATTTAGGATCAAATGGATATGATCAAGCATATTTTGTACAATTAGACATTGATGACAAAGTTTATGTGTATGGACAAACTGATGGAGACTACCCTGTTTCATCCGCACAATATTCTAATGCAAATAGTGGGCAATTTATACATAAACTTAATGCTAATTTAACAACTTCAGAATGGTCTTCAGTATTTGGCTCGGGTACGGGTCAAGTTGAAATATCTCCAACTGCATTCTTAGTTAGTGATTGTTATGAAATATATATTGCTGGATGGGGAGGAGTAACTAATCAGAACAATGCAAGTGCTACAAACAGTTCAACAAATGGGTTTCAAGTTACAGCTGATGCTTATCAATCTCAAACTAATGGAAGTAATTTTTACTTAGCCTTATTTACTCAAAACATGCTATCGTTAAAATACGCTACATTTATGGGTAGTTTAAATGGGTCAAATGATCATGTGGATGGCGGAACGAGTCGTTTTTCTAAATCAGGAAAGGTTTATCATGCAGTTTGCGCAGCATGTGGAGGTAATAGTAATGGTTTCCCCACTTCACCAGGCGTATACTCCACAACAAATAATAGTAACAACTGTAATATGGCAGCATTTCTTTTTGAACTCTCTAAAATTGAAGCTACATTAGGTACTGGTACACCAATTACCTGTATCCCCAATGCTACATTTTTTGAAAACAATAGTGAGAATGGAGATACTTACGAATGGATATTTGGAGACGGAGGTACATCATCAGACTTTGAACCTTCTCATCAGTATACAGTTCCTGGTGATTATAACGTTATGCTAATTGTTTCTGACGCTAGTGGTTGTTACGAACCAGACACGGCCTATGTACAAGTTACAATAATTGAACCTGATTATGAAGTTTGGGCATTAACTGACACCATTTGCCCTGGAGAATCAGTACAAGTTTTTGCTACAGGAGGAACAGGCTTTGCTTGGGGACCACCAGAGCTATTTGATGATCCAAGTTCTGCAAGTCCTTTTGTTACAATAGATCAAGAAACTGAATTAACGGTCGACATCTCTAGCGAATGTGGGTCTTCTACTTTAAATATAACTATATACGTTTTTGGTACTGATGCGGAATCAGGAACAGATACAGTTATTTGTGTTGGTGAAAATATTGAGTTATTGGCCGCTGGAGGAGGAACTTATCATTGGTCACCAGAATCCTCATTAAATGATCCAGATTTAAGTAATCCTATCGCTACACCACCAATTACAACTTATTATATAGTTGAAATAATTACACCAGAGGGCTGTCAGATAATTGACACCACTAAAGTACAAGTTGATCAAGATATTCCATATCCAAATTTAATTGATGAAGTTACAATTTGCTTGGGTGACAACATACAAATAGTTGCTAATGGTGCAACAGATTATCTTTGGAGTCCATCAATTAATATAACTTCAACAACAATTTATAATCCTTATGTTAATCCAGAGAATGACATATCATATGCTGTTTCTTTTATTAATGCATGTGGAGTTAGTTATGACACTGTAGATGTGAACGTGATTAAAGTTTTAGGCTTAATAGTCCCTGACACCATTATTTGCCCTGGAGACACCGCTATTATATGGGCCAGTGGTGGTGTAAATTATAACTGGACCCCAAACATTCATTTGAATACTCCTCATGATTCAGTTACGAATGCTTTCCCATCAAACTCTATCACATACTATTGTCAAATAACAGATCAATTCGGCTGTAGTACAACACTGTCCACATACATCAATTTATTTACAGAACCGACAATTACTGTTTCTCCAACCGTATATGGATTCGTAGGTGATACCACTTTAATATCAGCAGATGGAGACGGTACAATACAATGGTCACCTCCAGAATACATTAGTTGTACTCTATGTCCTGACGCCTTAGTTTCACCACCTAACAATTATATATATACTGCCACATTAACTGATGCAAATACTTGTAAAGTATCAAAAGATATCTTAATAAATTATGATCCCTTAATTTTTGTACCAAATGCATTTACACCTGATGGAGATCAATTTAATAATACATTTTATGCTGTTGCCAATAATGTATCAGAATTTGAAATGTTAATCTTTAATCGTTGGGGTGAAATTGTTTTTCAAAGTCAATCCATTTATCAACAATGGACAGGTCAATACAAAGGCCATAAAGCACTAGATGACGTGTATGTATGGAAAATAAATTACCGAGATTTAAACGGTATTGCCTATCAATTGATTGGACATGTTACACTTTTAAGATAAATAAAGTATATTTGTAACCTCAAATTATATCATGTTACAACGACTATTTTTTTATATACTTATCATTATCACAAGTTTCACTTCTTATTCTCAGAATAGATTTGAAAAAAAAGGTAAACCCCGAACCTTTTTCCCGCAATATTCTGGAGAAAAAAAATGGAAAATGTATTTTGCATTTGACGCCAGAAGATCATTTTTATTACAGCAACAAATTAAAATAAATGGCTTTAGAGTAGGAGTCGCTTTTAAAGGTGTTCACCGATTTGGAATTGGAATATATTCTTTAACAGATAAAATTAGTATTGATGGTATTACTGTAAAGAATCCTGATGCACATGAGTCTCCTAACGTCAGAGTTTCATTTGGAATTACAACACTTTTTTACGAGAGGGTTTTCTATAAAACTAAACGCTGGGAGGTATCATTTCCTGCATTTATAGGTACTGGTAGCATAAATTCAGAATATAAAAACAATTTAGGAAATTACAAAAATCTTAAAAAAAACAACTTTTCAGTAATAGGTGTTGGTATCAATACACATTACTATATTTTCTCTTGGTTGTCTCCTAGAATCATGCTTGGCTATCGTTTTTCTTTTAATGCAGATGATAAAATCGCTTCAGGTTTCAGTAAACCTGTGTATGCAATTGGAATTAGTTTAAACCCTTTTGAAGCTTACAGGTCTTATAAAAATTGGAGAACAGATAGAAAAGAAAAACCAATCACTCAATAATCAACTCATTTCCAATATAATTTTCAATTAAGCCTATCTATTATACGTAATTTAGTTTAAACCCTAAATCAAAATTATGTCTAATAAAAAATCTAATCATTTATATGAACTGATTAAAAGCCTCAATAAAACAGAAAAACGATACTTTAAACTATATTCCTCTCGCCACACAATTGGTGAACAAAATAATTACAATTCATTATTTGATTTTATTATAAAAATGGAAACTTATGATGAAGATATAATCATCAACCATTTTAAAGGAGAAGCGTTTTTGAATAAATTTTCAATTACTAAAGGTAGACTTTATACTCATATTTTAAATGCGTTAGATTTATATTATTCGGCAAATTCAATAGACGCACAATTATACAAAACCATTCATAGCGCAGAAATACTATTCAATAAAGGCTTATATAATCAATCTGAAAAAATTCTAAAATCAGCTGAAAAATTAGCGAAAAAACATGGTAAAAAAATGTTGCTTTTAGAAATTAAAAGCAAACAAAAAAAGCGGATTGAAAAAGAATCTTATTCTGAGTTAAAAAAGGACCAATTAACAACATTATTTAAGGAAGAAAAACAATTATTAAACGAAATTGAAAAGTATCAATTACTATGGCACACAAAAAGTCTATTGTTTAATGAACTTAATTTAAGGGGTATAATAAGATCTGAAGATGAAATTAATAGTTTAAAAGCACTTCTTAAACCCATCTCTACTATTGAAATTAAAGGTAGTTCAACAAAGGTTAATTACCAATATCACCATATTTATAGCGCTTATTATTTTGCAATTAACAATTTACAAAACTGTTATTTTCACATCCTAAAAAGCAAAGCATTAGTAGAAGATCATCCTCATTTGTTTGAAGATACTCCAAACACTTATTTTTCATTAATAACTAATATAATTTATATATCTACTAAGCTAAAAAAATATAAAGAAAGTAGTGAGTTTTTAAAAATTCTAAAATCTATTCCAGAATCAAAAAAATACGTGTCAACTACAGATTTAGATATTAAATATTTTTCAAGTATATTTAGTTTAGAATTGTTTTTAAAAATTGAGCAATCTGATTTTAATGGTGCTACTTTATTAATTCCGGAAATTATAAAAGGTTATTCT
>Ga0256824_10000265_pt1 | contig 19436 bp, 16 predicted proteins | sample CV67metaG_FD_191570 | JGI IMG/M metagenome (GOLD analysis project Ga0256824, IMG submission 191570) | Hydrothermal vent microbial communities from East Pacific Rise, Pacific Ocean - CV67 | ecosystem: Environmental > Aquatic > Marine > Hydrothermal vents | place: Pacific Ocean: East Pacific Rise...
CATCACAAAAATATGTCTTATTTTAAAAAATTTCATTTTAACTACTTATACAACGATAAAGATATCAATTAGTTGCTCAATAGTTACAAAAAACAAGCCAAAAGTAGTATCTATTGATTAATCTGACGAAAGAATATACAAAGCTTTAAAAAAAACGTCAGTAAAACAATATCGAATGATACTTTTCAAATAAAATAACTAATTTTGTCTTGTTGAAAAAAGATAAAAACATAAAGGCAAAATTTAGTGAATTAAAAAAGAAACATAGGTTATCTTTTTCTGATCAGAATACTTATGATGAAAAATGGGGCTTTAAAGTCTCTCCATTAAATTTAATAAGCTTACTTTTATTATATACTATTTTCATCATAATAACATCTTTAGTTATCATTAAATTTACACCTTTAAAATATGTATTCATTGACACTAACAATCAATACCAACTTAGTATTTCATTGAATGATACTAATTTTAAAATTGACTCTTTAGAGAAAGCACTCCAAAATAACACGTTATACTTTAAAAACCTACAATCTATCCTTAAAAACGAAGACAATCTTGACACTACTAATTTGTATCAAAATGAATTAGATGAAAATTTTCAACCTGTTTTTAATTCTATAAAAGAAGATTCTATATTAAGAGATATCATTGAAAACTCAAGCCAAGTCAATTCATTTTCAAATCATATAACGGATGAAATAGAATTTTACTTACCTCCTATTGAGGGGATTGTTTCTAAATCATTTAACCCTAAAACTGGACATTTTGGAGTAGACATTGTAGGACAAAAAGAGGACTTAATCAAAGCCACTTTGAAAGGCATTATTATATTTTCAAATTGGACCTCTAACCAAGGTCATGTCCTCATTATTCAACACAGCAATAGCCTTATTTCAATTTACAAACACAACTCAAGTTTATTGAAAACTACTGGTGAAACGGTTGAAGCTGGTGACCCTATTGCCATAATAGGAAACTCTGGAGAACAGACTAGCGGCTCACATTTACACTTTGAACTTTGGTTAAACCAAACTCCTATTAATCCTCAAGAGTACATTTCATTTTAGAATTGTTATTTTTTTCATAATTTTTCCGTTATCACACTATATTCAGTATCATTTTATTACTTTTGACATTAGTGTCAAAAAATTTAATATATATATTTAATGTGGTATAAACTATCTCAATTCATCTTAAGAAAAAGAATACTGATTTTAACGTTTATCCTAGCGTTAACGGTTATGTTAGCTTATTTTGCAGCTACTAATATCAAAATGGATAATACGTTTGGTACTATGTTACCAAAAGATTCAGAAGCTAAGCGAAATTACATTCAATTGAAAAATCAATTTGGAAAAAATGAATCTTTAATGCTTTTTGCTATAGACAATACTGATTTATATACACTTGAAAAATTTAATGCGTGGTATGAACTTGGTGTTAAATTAAAAAATCATCCAGCAATTGATTCTGTTTTTTCTGAGGCTCACTTGTACCAACTAAAAAAAAACAAAGCTGAAAAGAAATTTTATTTTAACAAAATCACCAAAAACAAACCTCAATCTCAAGCTGAATTAGATTCTTTACAAAAAATAATAAAAGCAAATCCATTTTATAACGGCTTAATCTATAATGATGAATCAAAAGCATCTCTAATGATGATTTTTGTTAATGAAACCTATATGGCTGATTTAAAAAAGGCCAAAGTAATATTAGAATTAGAAGAGGAAATTAAAGTATTTGAAGCTATTTTAGGCACTATTCATATTTCTGGATTACCTCATATTAGGTTAACAATAGGTCAAAAGTTACAATCGGAGTTAGGCTTGTTTATTGGCTTATGTTTTGGAGTTACATCTATTCTATTATTCATCTTTTTTAGATCTATTAAAATAGTATTAATTTGTAATGTAGTTGTTATTGTTGGTGTTATTTGTTCTTTAGGTAGTATTGGTCTTTTTGACTTTAAGCTATCTGTTTTGATGGTGTTAATTCCGCCATTAATTATTGTGATTAGCATTCCCAATAGTATCTTTTTAATTAATAAATTTCATCAAGAAATAAAAGATCACGGTAATAAAGCAAAAGCACTATCACGCGTTATTCAAAAAATTGGAAACGCAACATTTTTAACCAACTTAACTACAGCAATGGGATTTGCAACGTTTATGTTTGTAAATTCTGAAACACTTGCTGCTTTTGGTTTTATAGCATCTATAAATATATTGTTGGTGTTTTTTTTAACGATTACAATACTACCAATTATATTAAGTTATTCTAAAATCCCTAAACCAAAACATTTAAAACATTTAGAAAAAAGATGGTTACATATAGCTGTAGAAAAACTTGAATTTATTGCTTTATACAAACGAAAACATGTTTTGATTGGTACTCTAATCATCATACTTATTGCAAGCATTGGGGCTTCACAAATTAAAGCTACAGGAAAATTGACTGGTGATTTACCACAAGATGGAAAATTAAACACAGATTTAGCATTTATTGAAGGAAAGTTTGGTGGAACTCTTCCATTCGATATTCTTATCAATACAAAAAAGAAAAATGCCTTTATTCATAGATTTCATGAAATTGATTCGGTTCAAAATTATTTAACTTCAATTTCTAATTTATCAAAATCAATTTCGGTTGCTGATGGAATAAAGATTATTAATATGGCTTATTCAAAAAATAATCCTGACAAATACACTATTCCGTCAATAAGTAAAATGAAACGATTTGAGCCTTATTTAAAGAATGGCGGTAAAAGCGTAAACCCTTTTGTTGACACAACAGGTATTACAACTAGAATATCTGTTCAAGTGAAAGATGTTGGGGCATTTGAGATACAAGCCATTATTGACACCATCCAAACTGACATTGAGCACATTTTAAATCCAAATGAAGACAACTTACAAAAGGTGCTTAGTGAATCTAAAAAGCTAATAGGAGTTGAAAAAGACACGTATTTACAAGCCTTTTATTTAAACAACCCTGGTGTTTATGACAATTTAGTAACCCTATACTCTAAACATGATTCGAACTTAAAGGATAAGTACCTATTTGATGAATTAAAAATTAATACTCACCATTCAGAAGCAAATTTTAGTGATTCGTTATCGAAAGCTATTGAAATGGAACATTGGGATGTTATTTACACTGGAACCTCTGTTGTAGCTTCAAATGGTACTCGTTATATGATAAAAAATCTATTTACATCCTTAGCTTATGCAATTGTATTAATTGGTTTTTTAATGGCTATACTATTTAGATCTTTCAAAATGGTAATCATTTCATTGATACCTAATTTTATTCCTTTACTTTTCACGGCATCTATTATGGGCTATTTTGGTATCCCTATAAAACCTTCTACCATATTAGTATTTAGTATTGCTTTTGGAATATCTGTTGATGATACGATTCACTTCCTTGCTAAATTCAGACAAGAATTAAAACACAACTCTCATGATTTTAGAAGATGTATACTCGTTGCTTTAAGAGAAACAGGAATAAGTATGATTTACACATCAATTGTATTATTCTTTGGTTTCTTAGTTTTTGCATTCTCAGAATTTGGAGGAACAAAAGCATTAGGTGTCTTAGTATCTTTAACTTTACTAATTGCCATGTTTGCAAACTTATTAATTCTACCAGCTCTACTTTTATTTATGGAACGTAGAATGACTAATAAAGCATTAGCTGAGCCGTTATTTGAATTATTTGATGAAGAAAGTGATATTGAACTCGAGCATTTAGAAATTGAAAAAAGTCTTGAAAAATATAAAGAGGAAGATATAAAACAAAACTCCGATAATGAATAGTATTGAAAATTACCAGAATTTTATTAACACCGAAATTGAAAACTTATCATTACCTAAAGAGCCAATACAGCTTTACGAACCAATAACCTATTTTTTAGGTTTAGGAGGAAAAAAAATGCGGCCTGTACTTACTTTAATGGCATGTGAAGTATTCAATTCAGACTTTACAATTGCCAAAGAAGCAGCTTTAGCTGTTGAACTTTTTCATAACTTTTCATTAATTCATGACGACATCATGGATGAAGCTCCACTTAGAAGGGGTCACGAGACTGTGCATGAAAAATGGAATTCAAATGTAGGAATATTATCTGGAGATGCTTTATTGATTATTGCTTATCAAAAAATTGCCACGTATAAACCTGCATTAATTGGAGAATTATTACCATTATTCAATCAAACTGCTTTAGAAGTATGTGAAGGTCAACAACTAGACATGGACTTTGAAAGTAGAAACAATGTTGCTATAGATGAATATCTTCACATGATAAAGTTTAAAACAGCAGTACTATTAGGTTGTAGCTTACAAATGGGAGCTATAATTGGAGGTTCAAATTCTAAAGACGCACAAGAATTATACAATTTCGGAGTCAATTTAGGACTAGCTTTTCAATTACAAGATGATATTTTAGATGTGTATGCAGATCAAAATAAATTTGGTAAACAAGTAGGAGGAGACATAATAGCTAATAAAAAAACATACTTACTTCTAAAAGCATATGAGGACGCAAATTCTATTCAAACAGAGCGATTAAATCAATTAGCTGAAGAGAAAGATACCACAACAAAAGTAAATGGTGTAAAATCAGTTTATACCGAATTAGACATTAAAACTAAAGCAGAGCTTAAAATGAATTATTTTTATGAAATTGCTTTAGCAAATCTTGAAGCTATTTCAATTAGTTCATCAAAAAAACAACCACTGTTAGATTTAGCTCATTTTTTAATGGGAAGGGATCAATAAATTCAGGGCCACATTAAAAATTAAATTATAAAAAAACACCTACATAAATGTAGGTGTTTTTTGTTAAATTTTTTACTGCTTTACGATCTTCAGCGTTTTGTCTTGATATTTTAGTATATAAATTCCATTTACATAGTCTGTCACATCAATTATTGTGCTAATTTCATTAACAAATATGGAAGTTATAAACCTCCCATATAAATCAAAAATTTGTATGGTACTTCCTAAACTTAGAGTTTTGAACGTAATTTGATTGTTTGCTGGATTTGGATACACATCAAACAGTCCTACTTCAGCTTCATTAATAGAAGCTTCACCGTTTAATTTTATCATATTTGTATGTTCTAAATTATTGTTTCTTGCTTCATAATATTCTACTATTATTTCACCATTAATATTAGAATCTGGAATCAAAACAACAGTAAATCGTTCTCCTGAATTCACAATTAATGTATCCGTTTCAAACGCATTAGCCAATATACGTCCATCACTCATATACACTTTTGCATTCAATTCAGATGGAAATATATATCTTGTTTTAGCATACGCCATACTTCCTAGCCTTAACACTGTTGTATCTCCCACATAAGACTCAACATGACTCTGAGCATGATTATACAACTGATTACCACTCTTTCCGTTTACCATAAAATAATTAGCCTTAAACTTAAACAATGCAGGAATTGATAATGTATTATCATTCCACGTTCTATCCATGTCAGACGTTAAAAAGCGATATTCATTAGTAAATGACGGTCCGTTATCAAAAATCAAGTTTGAATTAGGTGAATTATTCACGACAATCATTCCATACATACCCATTGTTAAGTGTAATGTGGTTAACACATGACAATGGTAAAGAAATATACCTTCATGGTCCGCTATAAACGCATATGTTGCAGTATCTTGAGTTGCAACAGTAAAAGATGTAGCACCTACTCCATCATTTGCTTGGTTCACGTCTAACCCATGTAAGTGAATCGTATGATTTTCAGGTGAATCATTATACATATTAATATAAACTGAATCTCCTTTATTTATATTCAAAATAGGCCCCGGAATACTGGCTTGATATGCTCCGTTTGGTTTTATAAGGCCATAGCCCCAAAATTGAGTTGTACTCCCATCATCTAAAACAAGAGTTTGAACCATTTGTGTAACCAAATTAATGGTTTGTACATTTTGACCATAAGCAACACATGATAATATGCTAACTAAACTAAGTACTATTATTTTCATATTTAAGGTTGTATTTCTATTAGGTTTAACATTCCACCTGGATAAACTCCATTCGTAGTAATATTTATAAGATTGTGTTCATGAACGGGGTATATCCCTTCTTGATGCGGCACTAGCCGAACTAAAACAACTTCACCTTGTACGATTGGAAAACTATCCTTAATCCATCCATTATACATTGGCGTTAATGAGGCATCAATAATTTCAACATGGTACCCATGAAAATGTAAAACATGTAACATTTTACCTGAATTTGCAACTACAATATAAATTGTATCCCCTACATTCTGAATTATTTTTGCACGTGGGTCATTTTCAAGATCAGGGTGAACTTTCATATTGATAGTGAAAATATCGGGTTGGTAATCAAAAGGAATTTCAGTTGTTGTTAGTGCTGCTATTTCATTAGACAGTGTATCGCTTTGCTCAAACATATTCCAATAATACCTAGGATAATCTTCATAACCATACATAATTAAACTTGATGCTCCCAAATGTTTACCATAAAAAACATCTGAATAAAATCGATAAGCTCCTATTGAATTAAAACTAAGAGTAAAATCATTTGCTCCATCAAAGGGTAAAATAACATTATTACTCTCAACAACATTATCAATTGTAAATGTATGATTCAACGTATCATGATTTATAATATGTAATTCTAATATATCTCCTTCATTTATTTCTATAATTTCGTTTTGAACATTAAAGACCTCTGAACTATTAAACACACAGGCTTGAAATGTATATCCAAAAACACCACCAATTTGATAGGATACTTTGTTTATATGTAGCGTATCATAAACTGTTGCCGAATAAGCGACATTTGACACTACAATTAATACTAATAAATTAATTATTTTTTTCATGTTCTAAAAGTAAGTATATTCTTTGTGACAATTTTCACATTGTAAAATTATTATTGTAAACCCAAAATAGCCAACTGATTAACAGATGGCTATTTAAATACAACACATGGTGTTCAAACCATTTTAAAACGTATGTTTAATTACTTGTAAAATCTCATATGTATCAACATCATATACATACGTTAAAAAATGTAATTCATTTTTAGCTATTCCTGTTGGCAACACATAACTATACACAGTTTCAAAGGTATCACCCGTTTTAGGTGAAGACGCAAGACTTACACCCCATTCTTCACCATCTATACATCCTAAAAAGACATTATGATGATGATAGTCTTCTATTTCCGTTCCCATATTATCTTGCCATTCAATCAATTCATTTTGAATCACGTAAGTTACTAGATTATAGTTACTAGATAAGTCTTCTAAAAATTGAGATTCGATATGCATATACCCTCCATTTGACGCTTCATAAAAATTATTTTTAGCTTGAATATTTACTTTCAAATCATTCTCTATTAATAATTCGTTTGTCTTTGCTTCCCATACATTATGATATTGGAACATAAAATCTGGGAATGTGTGACGGCTAATATTACCATAAGGATTACCTACAAATCCATGAGATTCAAACTCAATACCATACTTTTTTCCTTCGTCTGTTCTAAAATCATGACAAAAATGACCATCTGGATTAGCAGCCGTTCCACAATCAGATTGTAACTTTTGAAATCCTTCATTACCTCCAACACCAGCATGAATACTTGCCACAAAAACACGTTCTGGGTTAGCTGATTCAATATCAGTAGCAACTACTGCCGCAGCAGGACAATTTGGGCACTTATGCCCTGTATAGTCTTCTAATAATAAGTTTCTATTTGTATTTGTATTAGCTGTAAACGTTGGCGTAGGATAATTTTCCCAAATACCATCAGCATACAAAGTTGTGTCAATTAAAATTTCAGGTTTTAATGGCTCTTCTACTTTATCACAAGACAAAGTAGTTATTGAAAGACCAGTAAAAACAAACACTAATTTAAATATATTTTTCATAATTTATACTATTAAAAGCTAGATGTAAATGTTAAAGTTAATCCATTTGTAGCAGGAACAGGACGACAAATTCCTCCTACACAGAAAATACCCTCTCTTTGTTTCCCATACGTTAAAATAAATCGACTAGACCCGAATAAATAACCTCCAGAAACGGTTAAATAATGTATTCTTTTTGATGCATCCGTATGACCATAATTATATTGATCCAAAACAGAAACAAACCAACTTGGTGACACATTGTATTCTAATAAAACAGTTCCCCAATTTCCTCTATCTTGTTCAGTGAATAACCCTTGAATTTCAGCTCTTAAAGAATGTTTTCTATTAAATTTATAACTGAAATCAATTACACCAATATGTGAATCAATATAACCGTGTGCTTCTTTAGTCACAATATTGATATCGTTGTTGAATCTAAAATTAAAATATTTAACACCTAATTTCATTTTCTTATTAATCTTCTTTTTAATTTCTATATTGAAATCTCTATGAAAAAGACTATCACTCATATCAAACACTCCTGTTTCATACAATACTCTTTGAGTAGGGTCATTATTTGACACATCTCTATTTGGTGCAAATGCAATAGCAAAATTCACATTAATTGTTGTACCGTATTTACCACCAAGTGGAGTTTTCTTTTTAATTTTATAAAAGATATCACCTTGAAAAGCTATTTCACCTTGAGGCTGAGTTGCATAAGGATAGAGCGTTGCAGCTAAATTATAGGTGTGTGCTTTAGTTAAAGCCGGTAAGAAATTTATATTCAAATCCGTTAACAAAGCATTGGGATCAGCTCTAAAGCTCATATTATCAATAGACTTTGCACTTAAAACAATACCTAATCCTTTTTGAGAATACCCAGCTGTTACATACGTACCGTGTCCATAATTAAAAATAAAAGCGTTATCATTTGACGGATCTTGTTCTTTAATAACATGTTCACCTGACAAATAAAACCTACCATACTTCAATTTAGCTCTAGCCCCATATGCGCCAACATTATTAGGCATGTTATATTGAGGGTGAAATGCTTTTTGATTTTTACTAACAAAGGAACCACCAATAGTTGCTTTAAATTTTGAATCTGCCAATAATTTATAAAATTCACCAAAATCAATAGTAGCATCTACACCTCTAATAATTCCGTCTGAATTAACTAATTTACCATTATCAAAACTAAACCTAGGACTCCCATAAATTGTTTTAATTTGAGCACCTGGTACAGGGTTAAAAATTAATTTTACACCATCTAATGCATTATCAATCCCCAAAGCTCTTGACTCATAAGATCTAAATATCATTCCTGACCCAAATTGTTCGTAAAAATTACCTAAAGTAACCTCTATCATTTTATTTGTGTACGAAATATACTTATACCCAATACCTGAGCCTGAATATCTATTCGGATACCCTAAAGTATGTGGTAAATAAGATTCAAATCTAGCTCCAGCTCTAAATTTCTTATACGAATAATTTACGTTTGTATAAGAGTTAAGTGTTGATTTCTCACTAGGTTGAATAGCACCAATTGTTGAATCAGGTTGTAAATACTGAAAATTTGTTTCTGTATTACCTGTAATATTTGGACCAAAAGTTTGCCCGAAACTAAATGTTCCAGACAATACTAAAGGAAGTACTAATAATTTAAATTTCATAAAATAGATTTTGGAGTTCTATATCTTATTTAGTTGTAAGCTTAAGAATTTCTTCATATAACTCTTCTTCATCACCAGGAACAAAGTTATTGTGAGACCATACAATGTTTCCTTTACCATCTAATAAAAATGTATGAGGAACAAAATTAACTCCCATTGCTCTTTTAAAATCTCCATTAGCGTCTAACCAAACGTCATAATCCCAACCAGCAGCATTCACATAAGGTTCAACCATTGAAGACGTTCTTGAATCATCAACTGATACAGCAACTAATTTCACACCTGTTTCTTCCACCCAATCATCATACTCGTCAGCAATTGTGTTTAATTCTAACTTACAAGGCTTACACCATGTTGCCCAAAAAGAAATAACAATAGGCTTTCCATCATTTGTAAATTCTGCAGCATTAACTGTTTTACCATCCATTGTTTTAATGTTAATTGATGGTAGTTTTTTTCCTTTTTCAACGTCAGTTTTTGTTACACTTTGTAATGCAACTATACCTATAATTGCTAATGATAATAATGCTAATTTTTTCATTTTATTTTTGTTATTGTTTATATAGTTTAATCTATACAAATAGCAGACCAAACTTTTTTCAAAATTAACAATTATTAATTGATATTTAATAAATAAAACCTACAAACCTTGAAATCCTAACATTACAAAGATAAAACAATCAAAAACAACAACTTACAAATCACACAATATATATTAACTCAACTACAGAACACTAAAAAGATAAAATAGTGCTAATTGTCTCGTCAAGTTCATCTTTAAAATTGATCAAATTGCTTACCTACTCATTTTTTTCTAATACCTAAAAAATCAGTCACAACCTATACCATGTTATCGTATATTACAAAGTCAGATCGATATAATACCCCCTTTAAACAACTCACAATATTAGAGTTACGAGTGCCATTAGTATTAACACATCCGTTAAAAATGAAAAAAAGTTAAATATACAGCGATTTTCAGCCAACTATTAATCAAGCTATCAAGATAGCTCTCTCAATATTGAACCAAAACTCAAAGTCTATTTGACTTTTTCTAACGAATCCTTATATCGAACTGAGATTTTTAGAACAAAAAAGAGAAGTTAAAAATGATAAATCAGTGTTATCTGTGACGATTCCTTCCTAATTTCAAAAGAAACTCAAGCCAAATTCAGCTAAAGGCCTTGATATATTACTTAGCTAAACCAAATTTTATTTGAATAACAAACAGATACCCCTATGTCTTAATAGGTGTATTATTTTTTAAGCATAAAAAAAGCCTGTTCTTTCGAACAGGCTTTCAACTAATTTAAAGTTAAGCTTATTATTTAACGATAGAAATTCTATCAGTTGAAACAACACCGTTAACAGTAGTGTTTACTAAATACATTCCTGTTTCTAAGTTAGAAGTATTAATTTGTACAGTTTGTGAACCATTAACATTTCCTAATTCAGTATTATAAACAGTTTGACCTAAAGTATTAACTAAAGAGATAGAAACGTTAGAAACTTCAGTTAAAGTTAAAGAAACGTTTGCTACATCACTAGCTGGATTAGGGTAAATTGATAAGTTTTCAATTGTAGCTGATTCAACACCTGCTGAACTTATAAAGTTAACTACAACAAATTTTCCATCATCCCAGTTTCCAGGTACAACTACACTACTACCAGCAGTAGTCGAAATAGTCGCATTTCCTCCAGCATTTGAGAATACAATTCCATCACCATAACTATCAACAAAAGCAAAATAATGACAACCAAAAGCTGCATCTACAGTATAAGTAAGAGGCGCAAAAGGAGCACCATCAGCTACAGTACCTATCGTCATATATCCTAAAGAACCAGCACCATTATTATAAGTACTAACTAAATTTTCAGTTGGCATTCCATTATGGAACACTACACCTATTTCAGAAGCATACCCATCAGCATTCATTTCTAATTTTACTTCACCATCATGAGTATACATATCTTGAGCAACAACACCTTCAATTACAATAGCAATTTCATCATTTGCTAAATTATCATTAGCAGTAGTAATTTTAGCAGTATAATTATTTACACCTTCTGGTATAGCAATAGTACCAATAGTTACGTTTTGTGCAGCATAAGCAGCTAAATTTAATACTACATCAGTAGACGCTAATTCAGTTGCACCATCAAATAATTTTACAGTATACGTTGCATTAATTGCAGCCGTACTATAATTTTGAATACCAACAATAATTTCAGCATTTCCAGAACCAGTACCACAAGAAATTGTATTATCAACACTATTGTTAGCTAAAATTCTTGGATCATTTACTGCAGTTGCAGCAGGAGAACATCCTTCAAGAGCTGTAATAAAAGCAGCTTCAGTAACTTGACCTACTTCAGAAACTGATCTATCTGGGCAAATCATAATGATTGTTGGGTAATATGCTAAATTCATCATAGCAGCAACTTGATCATGGTTTACCATTGGGTACTTTGTATTAGTAATCCAGTCTCCTGCATCACCACCTTCTAACTTTAAAGCAGCAGTAGAAGCATCAGCTTCAACAGCAAAAATTGCTACGTTGTTTGTTGGTGCACCCCAACCTTCAGAATCATAAAGATCCTCTAAAGTTCCTCCATTATGATATGACCAACATGGTGAACACCATGTAGCAAATAAATCTAAAATAACAGGAGTACCTGTATCTAAAATAGAATCGATATCCCAAGATCCCATAGTATAAACATGATTTCCACCATATCCTGCAGAAGGAACATAAGAATCTAATACTAATCCTCCTGGATAAACACCATTATCTGGCAATTGTGCACTTGCATTAGTTGCAAATAACATTGTAGCAACTACTGCTACAGATTGTAAAACTTTTTTCATAATTAATAATTTTTATAATTTTATGTTTACAAATATACAATTTAGAAAATGAAAATGAAAATTTTTTACAGTAACATTATTGGAATCTTAAATTTATTCAATTTTATATTAACATTTTAATACTAGATACCTAATCAATAAAAAAATTGTAACTTTGTTTTAATCTAAAAAATACTTAATATAAAATATATGAAAAAAATAATTACACTATTCTCATTATCAATAGGAATGATTAGTTTCTCTCAAGTGGAACTTCATAAAGAAGGATTAACTCTAGGAACCACAATAGCTGTTGATAGCGCCACTTCAAGTATTGATCATTTTGGACTAGGACATACGCCAGAAGTTGACATCTATATTGTAAACACAGGAAACACAGCTGAAACTATATCATTTCAAAGAATCAGAAGACACCATCAAACAGGATGGACTGACCAAGTTTGTGATAATTTAATTTGTTTTGATGCTAGTAATACTCAGATTTGGAATAGACCAAGTGTGCCTGCATTAATAATTGATGCTGGTGATTCAAGTATTTTTCAACCAAAAGTTTCCCCTAACGGTATTGACGGATGTGCAATTTATACTTACATCATTAAATCTGGATCTTTTCAATCTTATCAGGATTCGGTTCAAGTAACCTACACTGTTGGTGGGGTTGATTGTTTTTTAAGTGACAATGAAATTGAAACTTCTTTAGAATACTCAGTTTACCCAAATCCAGCTATCTCTGTATTAAACATTTCAATTTTTGAAAACAATACGTCAATCTCACTATTTGATTTAGTTGGTAAAACTGTATCTGAAATGAAATTAATAAATGGAAAGAATACATTAAATATTGAAAACTTAAACCCTGGTGTTTATTTTTACAGTATTAAAAGAAACGGTACTATTATTGAAACTAAGAAATTAGTAGTTCAGTAAAACAATTACATTTAATTATTATTAAGAGAGATGACTTTAAGTTATCTCTCTTTTTTTTGTCAAATTACCTAATTTAAAGTGGGTGAAACAATACCTATCATAGCCATTAAATAGCATTCCAATACCACAATTAGTATAAGGCTCAAAATTTTGACATCTAATTATAAATAGTCTATATTTGCTATGAACGAATAATATATCTTATGAAAAAAATAATTACACTATTCTCATTATCAATCGGAATCATTAGTTTTTCTCAAGTGGAACTTCACAGAGGAGGACAACCTTTAGGTAGTACAATTACTATTGATAGTAATTCAGTCTTTGACCATTTTTCTTTAGGAGAATTCCCCAACAGTATAGTATATATTGTCAATACTGGAGCGACAGATGAACGAGTAACTTATCAAAGAATTAGAAGACATCACACAGAAGGATGGAGTGACGAAGTGTGTGATGATGTAATGTGTTTTGATATAGGAAATATAAATATATGGAACAGACCTCTAAATCCACTATTAATAATCTCTGCTAACGATTCTAGTGTTTTTACTCCTTTTACTTATCCAAACGGGAATAATGGCTGTTCTATTTATACTTACATCATTAAATATGGAAATGACGAGCAATTTGCTGATTCGGTTCAAGTAACTTACACTGTTGATGGGGTTGATTGTTTTTTAAGTGACAATGAAATTGAAACTTCTTTAGAATACTCAGTTTACCCAAATCCAGCAAATTCAGTATTAAACATTTCAATTTTTGAAAACAATACGTCAATCTCACTGTTTGATTTAGTTGGTAAAACTGTAACTGAAATGGAATTAGTGAATGGAAATAATACGTTAAATATTGAAAACTTAAACGCTGGTGTTTACTTTTACAGTATTAAAAGAAACGGTAATAGTATTGAAACTAAGAAATTAATTATTCAATAACACTAAATTTTAAGCATATTCCAAAGAGAGAGACTAAATTGTTTCTCTTTTTTTTTGTGACTTACTTTAGTAATTCATCTACTAACTTTGGTAAGGCAATTGAAGCTACTTCTGAAATTAATATCGTATTTGTAGTTTTCAACTCCTCTGCATTGGGGTCTACTACAATTACTTGACAGTTTTCAGGTGTCAGATTAACCAATCCAGCTGCAGGATAAACATTTAAAGATGTTCCTACTACGATCAATACATCAGCTAAACTTACTAATTCTTCAGCTTTATCCATTTTTGGAACACTTTCACCAAACCAAACTACGTGAGGTCGTTTTTGTTTACCTTTATATAAATCTCCTAATAGTATTGGTTTATTTACACTAAAAATATCTGTTGACTCTTCTGACGTTTTACCCTTCATTATTTCACCATGTAAATGCATTACATTAGTTGAACCTGCTCTTTCATGTAAATCATCAATATTTTGAGTAATAATAGATACATCATGGTGCTTTGCCAATTCAACTAAAGCAAAATGCGCTTTATTTGGAGTTGCTAACTTATTTTGTTTTCTTCTTTCATTATAGAACTCTAAAACTAATTTAGGATTTCGCTTCCACGCTTCTGGAGTAGCCACATCTTCTATTTTAAATTTCTCCCAAAGCCCACCGTAATCTCTAAATGTTCCTAAACCACTTTCAGCACTTATTCCTGCGCCTGTCAAAATAATTATATTCATTTGTAAAAATTTGATTCAAATATGTAATGAATTAACTTAGTAATACACTTTAAAACAACAAGGTATAAACAAGTATGACATAAAAACACTTAAAACTCAATAAATCAATCCTCTAAACTATTAAAAGAGTATTACTTTATTTGAAGTATGTAATACCGACTCCTTTTTTTGGCTAAGAAAAGTTCCGTCATACCCTATTTTTGTTATAAAATCAATTTTCAATGCCTTACTAATTGGCAAATAGTTTAAATGAAACTCTAATTTATTAATATCAAAGTCTAGTAATTCCGTTTTAAACTTAAACACACCACCTGTTTCATATTGAACCAAAGCTATGTATTTAAATCCCTCTTCTTTTTCAATATTAGATGTATCATTTACGACATGGTAAGGATCAAACATTAATGGACTGTACAATAGTTCTGTACTGTCAAACAATCTCATTTTTTTTGATTTCTTTTTAATCTCAATTCTATTTCTTTCTATAATAATAAACCCACGTCCATTTTCAATACAATATAAATCCTCATGAGATTGATATCCCAACCGATTCAAAAGGGTTAAATCAAAAAATAAATTTTCGTAAGGTTCATTAAATTTTTGATGCACAGATTCAAATTTATTAAATTCAGTAATAGGAATCTTACAAATCCAATACCGTAAACCTTTACCTGACATATTAATACTATACATAAACTTAAAAGAAATTAGCTAACAATTAACTAACGTAAACCACCTAAATTAAGTTACTGAATAGACCAATTAAATTATTTTATTTTCATCAGTCGACTGGTTTATACTAAATTTAAAGCGCACTATTCGAATTTAATCAAAACAATAAAAAGAATCCGTTTTACCAAACAACTTCTTATATTTGCAGTAATGAGAATTGACATACTTACCATATTACCAGAATTAATTGAAGGCGCTTTAAACCATTCAATTATGAAACGTGCACAAGAAAAAGGGCATGCTGAAATAATACTTCATAACATTAGAGATTACTCTACTCACCGACAGAAAAGTGTTGATGATTATCAATATGGTGGAGGAGCTGGTATGGTTATGACCATTCAACCCATTGCGGATTGTATCGAAAAATTAATGTCGGAAAGAACGTATGATGACATTATTTACATGACCCCAGATGGAGAAGTATTAGACCAAAAAATGAGTAATGCATTTTCTTTAGGAAAAAATTTATTAATTTTATGTGGACACTACAAAGGTGTTGATCAACGTTTGCGTGATATTTTCATAACAAAAGAAGTATCTATAGGAAGTTACGTTTTATCTGGAGGAGAACTTGGTGCTGCTGTTTTAGTAGATAGTATTGTAAGATTAATACCCGGTGTAATTAATGATGAAACGTCAGCTTTAACAGATAGCTTTCAAGATAATTTATTAGCTCCGCCTGTTTACACAAGACCACAAGACTATAAAGGAAATATAGTTCCAGAAATTTTACTTTCTGGTGATACTAAAAAAATTGAAGAGTGGCGATTTGAGCAAGCCATAGAGAGAACAAAAACCAGACGCCCTGATATTTTAGACGATTAAAAATAAATAGTTATGAATCAAAACATAGTTACTATAGATTGGTTAAAGGATAATTTAAATTCTGACAATTTGATAATTTTAGATGCTACCATTCCAAAAGTGGGAAGCGATAGTTCATTAATCACGTCAGAATGTATTCCTACTACCCTATTTTTTGATTTAAAAAAAGTATTTTCTGAACAAAATTCAAAATTTCCAAATACGGTTCCTTCAGTTGAACAATTTGAAAAAAATGTACAATTGTTAGGTATAAATACTGACACAACAGTTATCATTTATGATCAACATGGTGTTTATTCAAGTCCTAGAGCTTGGTGGTTATTTAAACTAATGGGACATCAAACTGTTTTTGTATTAGATGGTGGTTTAAAAGCGTGGAAAGCAGATAGACTTGAGACAAATACTGAGTATAATCAACCTCAAAACAAAGGTAACTTCAAAGCAACTTATACACCTAATTTATTTAAGAACAAAACTCAAGTTTTAAACCATATTACCAATTCAGAATCATTAACATTAGACGCCCGATCACCAAAACGTTTTTTCGCTCACGAGAAAGAACCTAGAAAGGGATTAAGAAGTGGACACATTCCATCTTCTAAAAACTTACATTATTCCACATTAACATGCTCTAATTATTTAAAATCAAAACCTGAATTAAAAAAAATATTTAATACGTTTGATCTTACAAATAAATCAATTATTTATAGTTGTGGATCTGGAATAACCGCTTGTATTTTAGCATTAGCCGGAAGTCAAATAGGCTATGATAACTTTTCAATTTATGATGGGTCTTGGTCTGAATGGGGAGTTTTAAATGAGTTACCGATAGAAATTTAAATATTAAAACTACAGTACTGTGAAGATTTGATTAAAAATAAAAATCGTAAATTTGATATAAACCCATTTACATTATGACAATTTCAACAGCTACATTAAAAGACACAGAACAAATTCTTGACATATTGTTTGAAATCGCTACTGATTTAAAAGCAAAACAAATAATTCAATGGCAAGAATGGTTAGCGCCATCAAGAGAAGACTTGCAATGGATAAACAATCTTATAAAAAATGATAGTTTTTACTTGATTTTAAATGACTCGACCACTATTGGTATTTTTAGCCTTTCTGATTCAGATCAAAAGTACTGGGGAAAATCAGTTGACAACTCAAAATATTTACATTCACTTGCCGTTCTTCCGTCTTACAAAAAATACCAATTTGGAAAAAATGTAATCAATTTAATTAAAGCTGATTTAAAAACTAAAGGTTATGATTACCTGAGACTAGACTGTATTTCGTCCAACCAAAAACTTAAAAATTATTACTCAAATCAAGAATTTAATGAAGTTGGCCTAACCACTATTGGAAGTCATAGTTTTACATTATTTGAATATACAATATAACCATTCCTTCTTTAAATCACACCTAATGTAATTGTTTTATAGTATATTAGACTCATGAAACAAATTATAATCTTAAGTTTTACATTATTATTTGGACAAAGCATAATTGCTCAAACAACGTGGGCAGGAGGTGCTGCAGAAGTATTATATAACAATTGTACATCATGTCACAACCCAAATGGAATAGCTCCAAATTCATTAATGACCTTTAATGAAGCTCAGACCTATGCGCCTTTGATTCAAAGTTATGTCATGAATGACATTATGCCACCATGGACAGCAGACACATCTTATCAACATTTTTCTCAAGAACGTGTCATGACTCAATCCGAAAAAGACATATTACTTAATTGGATTTCAGATGGATCTTTATCAGGAGACCTAACTCAAGCTCCTGCTCCACCTGTTTATAATGGTAGTCAACAATTATCTGGTGTTCCAGACTTAGTAATTACGGCACCTAACTATATGAGTAAAGCAACATCTGAATCTGATGATTATGTGTGCTTTGTCATTCCATCCACATTAACTCAAAATAAAAAAATTAGAGCCATTGAGGTCATCCCAGGAAATCTAAACACTTTACACCACTGTCTTGTATATAACGATCCTTCATTAGCAAACACCACCGATACTATAGGCGGAAATTGTGGAGGACCAGTTGCTGGGGACTTAATGATGGGCTATACTCCAGGTGCTACACCAACCATATTTCCTGCCTCTATTAATTTTAATAGTGGAATGATTTTGGAAGCCGGAACCGATATTATTTTAGCTATGCATTATCCTGAAGGTAGTTATGGAACGTATGATCAAACTAAAGTCAATTTTTATTTTTATGATGAGCCAGTACCTAATTTCAGAGAAATTGCAGCAGCACCACTAATTCAAGATTGGGGATTTACAATTAATGCAAATGAATTAGATTCAGTTGAAGTAATCTATAGTAATATCCCTGCTGACTTTACACTTTTAAGCGTATTTCCTCATATGCATTTAATTGGAGAAAAAATAGAAAGTCACGCCATTACCCCTTCAAATGAAATCATTCCTTTTATCCGAATTCCACATTGGGACTTTGAATGGCAAGATTTTTATTGGTTTGAATACATGAAAAAAATCCCTGCTAATTCTCAAATTTACGGAAAAGGAGTATATAATAATACAGCTAATAATGTACACAATCCATTTGACCCACCACAAGACATTTCAGCTGGACTAAACACAACAGACGAAATGTTTTTAATCTATTACCACTACATGCTTTACCAAACTGGAGATGAAACAATTAACATAGATAGTTTAACAACAATTTTCTTAAACGTTCAAGACAAAGCAGTGATGAATAGTAAGATTACCACTTTTCCAAATCCATTTACAGAAACAATAGCATTGAATT
>Ga0256824_10000267_pt1 | contig 19418 bp, 15 predicted proteins | sample CV67metaG_FD_191570 | JGI IMG/M metagenome (GOLD analysis project Ga0256824, IMG submission 191570) | Hydrothermal vent microbial communities from East Pacific Rise, Pacific Ocean - CV67 | ecosystem: Environmental > Aquatic > Marine > Hydrothermal vents | place: Pacific Ocean: East Pacific Rise...
ATAGAAAAAATCACAGGTGAACTCATAAGCTGTTTCTACCACAAACCTGAAAAAAAATTCATCTTCGGTTGGCATCAAAAAGAGAATTATCCAAAGCTAAGGATTCCTTATACTAGAATAGATGAGTTCATTGAGTGGTATCTTGTACATCACAAAGAGTTGAAAATCAATTCTATTCTGAAGTATAAAAGTGGATTGAAAAAGAAGATTTTAGAGGATGAATTTGATGATTTAGACACTCTTTATAGGGGAATGTTAAAGTGGAAATATGACTTAAATCCTGATGACTTTTTTGATATTAAGAGTGGGAGGTATCGGGATTTTTAAGAAACTAATTAAACTTGTTTGGCTTTTGTAACATATTAGCCGTTCCTCTGTTTTTTAGAATTAGTTTTTGAGGTGGGAGATATAAAATAGAATGAATAACGGACAAGCACGGGGGCGTTGTCCCTACAAGTTATAAATGTGGTTTGATGATGGATGTTTTTGATGAGAATATGTTGGAAACCTTGTAGGGACAGTCCCCCTGTGGCTGTCCGTGTTTGGGTTATTGAAATATTATACGGTTATTTATATTTTGATATGTCATTTGTGATGGAGAATGGTTAGGAATATCAGGCTACGGACAAGCACAGGGGCGTTGTCCCTACAAATTATAAATGTGGTTTTATGATGGATGTCTTTGATGCCAATATGTTGGAAACTCGTAGGGACAATCCCCCCGTGGTTGTCCGTATTCATGATGTTAAAATATTCACATAGCATTATACTAATTTTCAAAAATATTACAATATGACATATTTCCAACAAAACATAATCTTTTCTGTTAAGATTATTCTATGACTAGATATACAAGAAAAAAATCAATACGATTACAAAATTATGATTATGCTCAAAATGGATTGTATTTTGTAACCATTTGTACTAAAAATAGTCAATATCTATTTGGTAATATTTCTCATGGAAAGATGAGGTTAAATAGAGCAGGGGAGATGGTTGAGCGTATTTGGTCTGAAATACCTCAGTTTTATGATGGGTTTGTGTTACATGATTTTGTGGTGATGCCGAACCACTTTCATGGGATTATTGAAATTGTTTTGACTCATGGACAACGGACAACCACGGGGGGATTGTCCCTACAAAAACAATTGACCATACCAGAGGTGATTCATAGGTTTAAAACATTGACAACACGAAAATATATTGATGGGGTTAATAATGATAAATGGGAAAGTTTTCATAAACAATTGTGGCAACGTAGTTACCATGAACATGTGATACGTAGTGAACAATCGTATGTAAAAATTGTTGAATATGTACAGAATAATCCATTGAAATGGGTGGATGATTGTTATTATGGTTAAATGTCTATTATAAAATAATGTTGGAAACCTTGTAGGGACAATCCCCCCGTGGTTGTCCGTGTTCCAATGTCCAATAAATGTTGTATGTATAAATTGTTAGCATATCAGGCAACGGACAAGCATGGGGGCGTTGTCCCTACAGGGTTCAAACATATTATGAATATAGATAATAAAAATCCAATCCCAAAACCACCCATTTTAAGCCAACCATAAAATTTCCAAATAAAAAAAACTAAAAACTAAAGCTTATTTCGGTATAATATGCACCATTTTCTATACGTGGAAGCCCCGAAAGTGCGTTTGAATGACGCTTTTTCGGGACTTTCATGTCCAGATTTTAATTCAAATAAAGGAATTGTATTGCCTACAATTAACCAATTAATACGTAAAGAGCGTAAAAAGCAAGTGAAAAAATCAAAATCACCTGCATTAGTAAACTGTCCTCAAAGAAGAGGTGTTTGTACTAGAGTTTATACTACAACTCCAAAAAAACCTAACTCGGCTTTAAGAAAAGTTGCAAAAGTTAGATTGACAAGTGGATTTGAAGTTATTTCATACATCGGTGGAGAAGGGCATAACCTTCAAGAACACTCAATCGTACTTGTACGTGGTGGTAGAATCAAAGATTTACCTGGTGTTAAGTATCATATCGTTCGTGGTGCATTGGATGCGTCTGGTGTTAACGGTAGAAAAGTTGCTCGTTCTAAATACGGTACTAAAAGACCAAAATAGTCGTAAGATTATCTTTTTAAAATAGACCGTAGGTTTGACCATGTCAAACAACAAAGTAAAAGTGTTAGTTCAGCGATGAGCTTTAAGCAGGTATTGTCAAGAATTTTTTAGTTCGCCTTAGGGGACAAAACTTGAGTAAATCAATAGTAAACGATTGAAGATATAAGGAAAATATATAATATGAGAAGAAGAAAAGCTCCCGTAAGACCAGTATTGCCAGATCCAGTACATGGTTCTAAAGTTTTAACAAAGTTTGTAAATGCCGTAATGTTAGACGGTAAAAAAGTGACAGCAGAAAAAATTATGTATGCTGCATTAGAAAGAATTGAAGAGAAATCTGGTGAAAAGGGTATCGAAGTATTCAACAAGGCAATGGATAACGTTCGACCTGCAATGGAAGTAAAATCAAGAAGAGTAGGTGGTGCAACTTACCAAGTGCCAATCGAAGTTAGACCAGCTAGACAGCAAACACTTGCTATTAGATGGTTAATCGACTCTGCAAGAAAGAGAAATGAAAGAACGATGGTAGAGCGTCTTTCAAACGAGCTTATGGACGCTGCAACTGATAAAGGTTCTGCATTCAAGAAGAAAGAAGATACATATAGAATGGCAGAAGCTAACAAAGCATTTGCACATTACAGATGGTAAGGGAATAAGTTATGGCAAGAACACATAAACTCGAAGACGTAAGAAACATTGGTATTGCAGCACACATTGATGCTGGTAAAACTACAACTACTGAGAGAATCCTTTTCTATACAGGTGTTGAGCATAAAATCGGTGAAGTTCACGATGGTGCAGCAACAATGGACTGGATGGAGCAAGAGCAAGAGAGAGGTATTACAATTACTTCTGCTGCTACTACTTGTGAGTGGAACAAAAAGCAGATTAACATCATTGACACCCCAGGTCACGTTGACTTTACTATTGAAGTTGAACGTTCTATGAGAGTTCTTGATGGTGCTGTTTCAGTATTCTGTGCTGTTGGTGGGGTTCAACCACAATCAGAAACAGTTTGGAGACAAAGAAACCGTTATGGTGTACCTTCAATTGTTTTTGTAAACAAATATGACAGAGTTGGTTCTGATTTTTATGAAGTTGAGAGACAAATTAAAGATAGACTAAAAGGTAACCCTGTTCCTATTCAACTTCCAATTGGTGCTGAAGAAGATTTCCAAGGTGTTGTTGATCTTGTTAAAATGAAAGCAATCGTTTGGGATCAAGATGCTGCTATGGGTTCTAACTACCACGTAGAAGAGATTCCAGAAGATATGCAAGAGTTGGCTGATGAGTACCGTGAAAAATTGATTGACAGTATTGCTGAAGTTGATGGTCAAGAAGAGCTTATGGAAAAATTCCTAGAAGGTGAAGAGATTTCTGAAGAGGAATTAAAAGCTGGAATTAAAGCAGCAACCATTAGTATGCATATTGTTCCAATGACTGTTGGTACAGCATTTAAAAACAAAGGTGTTCAGACTTTACTTGATGCTGTTGTTGATTACCTTCCATCTCCAGTTGAATCAGCTGCCATCAAAGGTACGATGATGGATGATGAAGAGAAAGAGGTTGTTGTTGAGTCTACTGATGATGGTGCATTTGCATCATTGGCATTTAAGATTATGACCGATCCATTTGTTGGACAACTTACATTTATCCGTGTTTACCGTGGTTCTTTAGAATCAGGTTCTTACGTTCATAACTCAACAAAAGATAAAAAAGAGCGTGTGGGTAGAATCATGAAAATGCACGCAATTAAAAGAGAAGAAGTTTCTGAAATTTACGCTGGTGAAATCGGTGCTGTTGTTGGTCTTAAATCTACAACTACTGGTGATACACTATGTGATGCTTCAGACAAAGTTGTTCTTGAAAGAATGGATTTCCCAGATCCAGTTATCTCTGTTGCTGTTGAGCCAAAAACAAAAGCCGATCAAGAAAAAATGGGGATTGCACTAAGTAAATTGGCTGCTGAAGATCCATCTTTCCGTGTTTCTACTGATGAAGAATCTGGACAAACTATTATTTCAGGAATGGGTGAACTTCACCTAGAGATTCTTGTAGATAGAATGAAAAGAGAATTTAATGTAGAAGCTGAAGTGGGTGCACCACAAGTTTCTTACCGTGAAACAATTCGTGAGTCTGTTAAGAAAGAGTACAAGTACGCTAAACAGTCTGGTGGACGTGGACAATTTGGTCATGTTTACTTACACATTGAGCCACAAGAAGCTGGTTTCGGTTACGAGTTTGTTGATGCTGTTAAAGGTGGGGTTATTCCAAAAGAATTTATTCAACCAGTTAACAAAGGTATTCAAGAAGCGATGGCTAGAGGTATTCAGGCTGGTTATCCAGTTGAAGATATTAAAGTTACTGTTTATGATGGTTCTTACCATGATGTGGATTCATCTGAAATGGCGTTTAAACTTGCTGCTTCAATGGGATTCAGAGAAGGTTGTAGAGAAGCTAAACCAGTAATTCTTGAACCAATGATGAAAGTTGAAGTTGAAACTCCTGAAGATTACATGGGTGACGTTATTGGAGATATCTCTAAAAGACGTGGTATCGTTCGTGGAATGGGAGACAGAGCTGGATCTAAGATTGTTGATGCGTTTGTACCACTTTCTGAGATGTTCGGTTACTCAACAGACCTACGTTCAATGAGTCAAGGTCGTGCAACATATGCTATGGAATTTGATCATTATGATGAAGTACCTGCAAACGTTGCTAAAGAGATTATTGAGAAGAGAAACTAAGTTTTTCTCTCTTTATCTTTTGAATTCTACTGAGCTATTCAGTAGAATTTTTCTTTAAATATTTTCTTTTCCCCCTTTCCCCTTTTTTATATTAAGTTCTAAATCTTTCTCCCACCCTTTATCTGTTTTAAATCTTAAAAATTTATTAAAAAAATATTATAATATATAAAAACAAAGCTAAAATAAGATAAAATGGTCGTTAAAATAATATTAATATTATATTTTTAAAAAATATTGAATAATTTTATAGAATACAAAGGAGAAAATATGAAGAGAATAGTGAATTTATCATTATTGTTGGCTCTTACAAGTGCTTACATTTATGCTGAAGTAGAATTTGATGGTCTAACAAGTAGTCCGAGCATACAAAAATCTAAATCAGAATCAAGTAAATATGCAAAGTCTACAAAAAATCGTGTGAGTCTTGGTAATTATGTGTGGTTTGACTCCAATCAAAATGGTCAACAGGATTTAGGTGAGTTAGGGATATATGATGTTAAAGTCAATCTTTATAACAATGCAAGTTGTTCAGGTGGAGCAATCGCTTCAACCACGACAGCAGATACAGGGTATTATGAATTCAAGAATTTACAAAAAGGTTCAGTTGAGTATTGTGTAGGTGTTGTTTATCCTAATTATTGGACACATACAGTTGCCAATCAAGGTGATGGTAAGTTTGATTCAAATCTTGTTTCTATGAACAATCAAATGGGTAAAATACCCAATATTGTTTTGTCTCAAACCGATATGAGTCTTGATGCAGGGCTTCATCATGCCAATCCAAATTGTCAAACACCTGTTTTAAAAGATGGACTAATTGGTGTTTATGGACGTGAAAATACGTGGGCAAGAAGGTACTCTTTAGATGTAAAAATCAATGATGTTGTTGCACAAGGTTTTTGTCATGAAATTCATGATAGGGGACCTGAAAAAGGGGAACATTATACCGTTCATAGTGTTGATAGAAAAGGATTTTCAGCTCTACAACGTGACAGATTGTCAAGAATTTTTTCCTTTATGAGTGACCCTGATATTTTAACACAAATGGATGATTTTTTTGAGGAGAAGGAGCGTGAGAAGTATTTTAATTTTGCATCCAATACTTTGGTTTGGTACTACTCTGATTGGAATAGAGACTTTTCAAAAGTTGAAGACAATATTTATAATTCATGGTGGAATAAATATACTTCTAACAGTGAAAAAGCATTCTTTACAGACCTGATTCGAACCATTATTTCAAAAGTTGAAGGGGAGGATGGTTACGCACAATACCCTGCGATAAAAGTTTATTACCTATGGAATGAAGACACCTCTTCGCATCAAGATATTATTGTCCCTTCGACACTGGTTGTTCCCAATCAAACAGAGTGTACGACAGGAGCATATGCTCAGGCGAGTATTGGGGATAAAGTTTGGTTAGACAGTAACTATAATGGGATTCAAGACAACAATGAGCTTGGGTTATCATCTGTCTCGGTTTCTTTATATGATAAAAATAATCAATTGGTAGAGAAAACGGTGACCAACAATAGGGGTAAATATCTTTTTCAAAATCAAGTGGTTGGTAATTATCATTTAAAGTTCGCAGTACCTAACGGCTATACCGTGACCTCTAAAGCCAAAGGGAATAATAGATGTAAAGATTCCGATACCAATAGCAATGGAAAAACAGGTTCAACGCAACTAACGGCTGGTGAAAATGATTTATGTTGGGATATGGGGCTTTACATAACACCCCACCCAGTTGTTGATATAGAAGTTTCAACCAATGGTGATGATGCAGACAAAGCAACAGGACCAAGCCTTACTTTTGATGAGATGGTGAGATGGAAATATGTTGTTAAAAATAATGGTAATGTTGCCCTGAATAATGTTGTCATAACAGACAGTAAGTTAAATCAAATTTGTACCATTGCAACCTTGGCTGTAAGGGAGAGTAAAAGCTGTACAAAAACAGGTAAAGCGATTGAGGGTCAATATGAAAACCTTGGTACAGTGACGGCAAAATCCCCACAAAATATTACGGTAAAAGATCAAGACCCTTCTCACTATATTGGTGGAACGAAACCCAATCCAGCTATTGATATAGAAGTTTCAACCAATGGGAAAGATGCCGATAAAGCAACGGGTCCAAGTTTGGCTTTTGATGAGACAGTGACTTGGACTTATGTTGTTCAAAACAAGGGTAATATTGAACTTAAAAATATTGTGGTAACTGATAGTAAGTTAAACCAAATTTGTACGGTTGCAACCTTAGCTGTAGGGGAGAATAAAACCTGTACCAAAACAGGAAAAGCCCTTGAAGGTCAATATGAAAATATTGGTACAGTAATAGCTAAATCACCACAAAATATTACCGTAAAAGATCAAGACCTTTCACACTATATTGGTGGGAAGAAGCCAAATCCAAAAGTTGATATAGAGGTTTCAACCAATGGTAAAGATGCAGACAAAGTAACTGGACCGACACTTGATTTTCATGAGCTTGTGACTTGGGAATATGTTGTAACCAACAATGGTAATGTTGAACTTAAAGATATTGTCGTAACAGACAATAAATTAAAGGGTATTTGTACTTTTGCCACTTTGGCTGTGGGTGCGAGTAAAACTTGTAAAAAAACTGGAAAAGCTATTAAAGGTCAGTATTCAAATATTGGAACAGTTAAAGCAAAGTCTCCAAAAAATGTAGAAGTGACAGAGAGTGACCCTTCCCATTATATAGGGGGAGATGTTCCTGCTTCAATCTCTATTGAAAAATCTACCAATGGTAAAGATGCAGACAGTGAAGCGAAAGCCGTTGAGTTGGTTGAGGGTGATGAGATTACATGGACTTATGTTGTTAAAAATATAGGTAAAGTAACATTAACTAAAATTATCGTGACCGATAATAAAATTAACGGAACGATTTGTACGGTTGAAACTTTGGCTGTTGGAGAGAGTAAAACCTGTACCAAAACAGGCGTTGCTAAAACAGGACTTTATGTTAGTACAGGAAAAGTAACGGCTGAGTATGAAGGTGAGACAGTTGAAGACAGTGATAAAAGTTACTATGATGGTGGTGTAAAACCTGAAACTACCGTGAGTATTGGAGATTTTGTTTGGTGGGATAAGAATGCAAATGGTATTCAAGATAATGGTGAGGTAGGGATTGATAATGTAGAAGTAAAACTTCTGGATGAAAATGACAATCTTGTAAAATCAACCAAAACAGATGGAACAGGAAATTATTCCTTTTTAGATGTTTCTGAAGGTAGATATAAAATTCAATTTGTATCCCCTAATGGATTCAGGTTAACCTCTCCTAAAAATAAAGGTGGAGATACTCAAAAAGATTCAGATGGTTCAGATACAGGTTTAACCGATATCTTTACAGTTACGCTTAATGACAGACTTGATATAGATATGGGTTTTGTTAAAGGGACAGCTCCGAAAGCAAATAATGATAGTAAAACAGGTGAAAGATGTACTGTCGTGGTGCAAGATGTTTTACAAAATGATAGTGATACTGAAAATGATTTAAACGTGAGTAGTGTAAATTTTGTTGTTCCTGAAGGTGCAACAGGAACTGACACCGATAAAGATGGAGACATTGATAAACTGGTTGTTTCAGAAGATGGAACATGGAGTGTTGATAATGGAGGAAAAGTAACCTATACCCCAAATGGTGAATGTACAGGTCATAATCCTACAGCTATTAAATATACCGTAAGCGATAACACAAAAAATACTTCCAATGAGGCAACCATTTCTGTGGTTTACCCCGATTTGGATAAAGCACAGCTTGGAGATAAAGTTTGGTTTGATGCTGATAAAAATGGTAAACAAAATGCTGGTGAATCTGGACTAAAAAACATCACCGTTGAGTTGTATGATGCCAATGGTGATTTAAATGGAACAACCCTCACCGATGAAAATGGTACATATGTCTTTGTTGACCTTGAAGCAGGTGAGTATAGCGTTAAGTTTATTGCAAAAGAGGGTTGGAGTATCACCAAGCAAGATGTAGATGGGGTGGATGAAAGTAAAGACTCTGATGCCGATACCACAACAGGAATGACAAAAAGCATTACCTTAAATGATGGTGATAAAAATATGGATATTGATGCAGGGATGTATCAAACTGAGAAACCAAGTATTAAAGTTGTTACCACAACCAATGGTGGAAATGTTGCAAATATTGTAGTAGGAGACATCGTTAAATGGACATATTTGGTTACCAATACAGGCAATACTGTCTTAACAAATATTGTGATTAAAGATGACAAAGAGGGGGAGATAAGTAACTGTACTGGTAACGGTTCATTAGAACGACTCAATCCAACTCAAAGTATCACTTGTGAAAAAGTTGGAACAGCCATCTTAGGTATCTATAACAATACAGCAACGGTAACGGCTGTAGACCCTGAAGATAAACAGGTTAAAGATGAAGATAGCAGTTCTTATGTAGGTAAAAATGCCCCTGTAACCTTGGGTAGTATTGGAGCTTATGTTTGGTTAGATAGTAACAAAGATGGGATTCAAAATGATAACCTGCCTTTGAATGGAATTAAGGTTATTTTATTTGATAAGAAAAATAAAAAGTTAAAAGAGACAACGACAGATGCTTCAGGTAAATATCTGTTTCCAGAGATTGAAGCTGGAACATATTATCTAAAGTTTGTTTTACCCAATGGTTATACGGTGACAAGTCAATTTAAAGGTGATGATAGAGATAAAGATTCTGATGCCGATGCAAATGGAAAGACAGCACTGTTTACCGTGGATGTTGGTCAAGAGGTTAAATCTATAGCTATGGGGATTTACCCTGCAACGGTTGATTTAGGAAATAGAGTTTGGTACGATACCAATAAAAATGGTATTCAAGACATTGAAGAGAAAGATAGAAGTCTTGCCAATATAGCCGTTAAACTTTATAAAGAAAATGGAGAGTTCGTCGCTGAAACTAAAACCAGAGACTCGGGCTATTATCATTTTATAGATGTGATTGCAGGAAAATATTATGTTGTTTTTGATATTCCAGATACCTATAAAGCAAGTCCTAAAAAAGAGGGGAGCAATAAAAGTGCCGATTCTGATGCTGACCCTGTTAGTGGAAAAACAGATCTGTTTACGTTGGTTGCAGGTATTGACAACCCCACAATAGATATGGGACTCTATCAAGAAGCTGGAAAAGTGGGTGACAGAGTTTGGTATGATGCCAATAAAAATGGTATTCAAGATGCTCATGAAAATGGTGTTGGTGAGGTAGAGGTTAAACTTTATCGTGTTGGTGAAGCCAATGTCGTTGCCCAGACAAAAACATCAGCAACAGGTATCTACTTGTTTGACAAGGTTATTCCAGCTGAATATTATATTGTATTTACTGCACCTGTGGCGTACACCATCACCGATTCAGGTAAAGGGACAGATTCAACCGATTCTAACCCTGATGAAAGTGGTCGTACTGAAAACTTTACAGTCAATGCTGGAACTAAAAACTCTACCATAGATATGGGAGTTTACCAAAACATGGTAAGTTTAGGTGATAGAGTTTGGTTAGATACCAACCATGATGGATTACAAAATATTGGTGAATCAGGTGTGAGAGATGTTAATGTCACCCTTTACAGTGCAACAAGTGATTTTTCTAAGTCGATGTTAACTGATGAAAATGGTAACTATATTTTTACTCACTTATCGGCTGGTGAATACAGTGTTGAGTTTAGAGATATCCCTTATGGACATCTCATCACAACAAAAGATACCAATGGAAATGAAAGTGACCTAAACGATTCAGATGTATCTATAAATGCAGATGAAAAAGTGGTAACAGAGGTAACCTTATTAACACCAGGTGAAAACGACCTTTCTTGGGACATGGGTATTTACAAAACAGTTTGTTTGCCAGGAAAAGCAGTTCTTGGAAACTTGGTTTGGGAAGACTTTAACAAAGATGGTATTCAAGATATTGGTGAACGTGGTGTTGCAAAGGTAAAAGTAGAACTGTTTAATAACGATACCGATGAAAAAGTGGCAACAGTCGTAACCGATGAAAATGGTCTTTATGAGTTTGCACACATTAGTCCAGAGTTTAACTACTATGTACAGTTTACTGTTCCAGACGGATATGTGGTAAGTCCACAAGACCAAGATGATGATGTGATTGATTCCGATGTCGATGAAAATGGTAAGTCAGAAGTGATAACAGTGGTTGCTGATCAAATTAACTCAACTGTTGATATGGGTATCTATACCGAAGGTTCAACCATTGGTGATAGAGTGTGGTATGATGAAAAAGATGGAGAAAGTAATGGTATTCAAGATGTGGGGGAACAAGGTGTTCATGATTTAAAAGTCACCCTTTATGATAGCCATGGAAATGCCGTACAAACAACACGAACCAATGCCAGTGGTGAGTATCACTTTACCAATGTTATAAAAGGTACATACACCATTGGATTCTCTGAATTACCAAATGGATATATCTTTACCAAAGCAGGTGAAGGGGCAGATGCAGAGAGAGATTCAGATGCCAAGCTCAATGGTCGAACCAACAGTATACGTGTTAATGGTAAAAATAATATTACATCAATTGATGCTGGTATTAAAGAGATGAATGTCGGATATTCAGGTAACGATATAAAACGGGGTATATCAGGTCAAGATGTTGTTATTGATGTTTTAGCGAATGATAGAGAGGGTACTTATACTTTAGATCCAAAATCAGTGAAAATTACCTCTACACCTGAAGGTTCAACCTTGAGTGATGATGGAAAAACATTAACTGTACCAAGGGAAGGTGTATGGAGTGTTAACCCTGAAACAGGAGTGATTACCTTTATTCCAGAAGATGGATTTGTTGGTGACCCAACAGCAATCTCTTATGGAGTTAAAGATACCCATGGAAATGAGACAACAGCCGAAGTAAATGTGAACTATCCACCAGTGGCAAATGATGATAATGTAAATGGAGAGGCTGGTAAACAGATAGTGATTCATGTTGTAGATAATGATACCAATACCTCTAGTCCATTGGATAAAGCATCGGTGAGAATTATTGACCCAAGCAATGGTGATGAGGTTGAGATTTTAGTGGTGAATGGAGAAGGTACATGGAGTACAAACAGTGATGGAACAATCACCTTCACTCCAGAAGATGGATTTGTAAATAATCCAACACCGATTGAGTATACAATTAAAGAGCAAGAGGGTGATGTGAGTAACAGAGCTACTGTGACCATTATTTATCCTGATGCAGTTGATGATACAGTGATTATTCCAACAGACCATGAAGGTGTGATTGTAGTAATTGTAGCCAATAACGATAGCAACAATACTGACCCCTCAACCGTTACCCTTGGATGTACTCAACCAGGGACAAAAACGTTAACGGTCAATGGTGAAGGTGTTTGGAGCATAGATGAAAATGGAAATATAAACTTTACTCCAGAAACTGGATTTAAAGGTGAGCCAACAGATATTAAATATACCGTTGAATTGCTTTCAGGTGGACGTTCAAATTGTGCTAATGTAGATATCCGTTATGAGCTGTTAGCCAGAGATGATAGAACAACCATGAATGTTGGTGGTATTACGGTTATCAATGTATTGAGTAATGATTTTGGTTCGGTTAATCCTGAATCTGTGAAGTTTATTATTCCAGAAAATGCCCCTGAAGGGACAACTTTAAGTGATGATGGAAAAACCTTAACTGTCTTAGGTGAAGGTGTTTGGAGTGTAAATAATGAGGGTGTGGTGAAGTTTATAGCTGAAGATGGATTTACCCATACTCCAACACCAATTAAATATACGGTTGATAACAATGATGGTACACATAGTAATATGTCAACCATCACTTTGGTTCAAGGTGGCAAGGCTGTAATTATCAACAATGACACAGCACAAGCCAACGGTGAGAATCCAGTTACTATTGATGTATTGGGTAACGATATAGGTGATATTAATGGCTCAACAGTTCTTTTGGTGAACCCTGATGGTAATTTAAGTAGAGAGGTATCGATTGTAGGGGAAGGTATATGGAGTATAGATTCTAAAAATAGAGTTATCTTTACCCCAATGGCTGGATATACAGGCACACCAACCCCTATAAATTATGTGGTACGTGATAGAAATGGAAATTTAAGTGAACAAGCTACAATTCAAATTTCAGGAATATGTAGTTGTAAATCATATGATGATAATGTGCCTGTTATGGGGGGCATAACTGCCTTTATAATGGTGTTATTAACATTGTTGTGGGGTATATTTCTCTTTCGAAAGGAAGAGAAACTTTTAAAAGAAAATAAATAATATAAAATTTAAAGGAGATAAAAATGAAAAATATTAAACTATCGCTTATTACCTTAATAGCACTAGGAACTTTAGTTAATGCAGGGGGTGACTTTACACCTATAACATACTATGAAACAGAAGATGCTCATGTTTCTGAAGAGGTATATGTTGAGCCTGAGATTGTGGAGGAGGTTTATTATCCAGCCCCTATTATTAAAACAGCAGAGGTAAAACCACCTAAAGTAGCTACACCAGTATCTCTAAAAGATATTAGAGCCAATGGATTTTATTCTGCTATTGGAATTGTAGCTGCCCGTTATAAAACAAACTGTTCTACTGATTGTTCTGGAAGAGGTACAGATAAAACAGCAGGAATAATAGCAAGAATTGGTTATGATTTTAATAAGTATATTGGTATTGAAGCGAGAGGGATAAAAACCAATTGGAAGTCAGATGGAGGAAAAGTAAAACATGGTGGTATTTTTCTAAAACCTATGATACCTCTTGCTGATACAACTAATATTTATGGATTACTAGGTCTTGCTAAAACAAAAACAGAAGGATCTCTTCAATCAACTGATGCTGAATCCTTAGCTATTGGAGCAGGGGTTGAGGTTGATTTAAGTGAAGATAAAGGAAAAGAGGGGAGATATGGAAGAGCTTTCGATGGTCAAGGGGATCAAGAGACAGGGATAGGACTCTTTTTTGATTATGAACGGATGGTTATAAAATCAGGTGCACCTGATTTAGATGCTGTATCTGCTGGTGTGACTTACGACTTTTAATTTTTATAAAAACTCAGTTATTTAAGGGGTAACTGAGTTAATAGACCTCTTTTCTACTTTTTCCTATTTTTTTTCTTAATAAAAAAAATTATTCATAAAATTAATATGTTATAATATATTTAAATATAATTATTTTTATTAAATAAAGGAAGTTGAATGAAGATGCTTAAAATGCTTGGTGGAGTTTTAATGATAAGTACTTTGGTATATGCTGGGGGAGATTTTCAAGTGGTTACAGAAGTTGATAGAGAAGAAGATGCTTATATTGAACCAACTGTAGAGAGTTATAATGATTCTATTCTTGTAGAAGAAGAACCTATGCTGATAACAAGTAGCCGTAATTTATGGAATGCTATGAATGTTTATAACAATAGAGAGAAAATTAATCAACAAGTAAGAGTAATTTCAGATAGCTCTTCCGATAAAGTAAGTACTACCTCTTCAGCTGTTCCCTTAAGTGTAGGTACAAAAAATGGTTTTTATGCAGGTTTAGGTATTACCACACTCAACTATGATATAAAGTGTGACTGTTCAGATAATTCAGCTAAAGATAAGGCTTTTGGGACTGTGTCAAAGATTGGTTATAACCACAATAAATTTATAGGTATTGAAGCCAGAGCCATGAATGTAGATTTAAAAAATGGTATGGGAAGTGTAAAACATGTTGGATTATTTTTAAAACCGATGTTACCTTTAGGAGAAATTGCAAATGCCTATAGTTTAGTAGGTATTGCTAAGACAAAGAGCAGTGGAAAAACACGTAAAGTCAGTACAAAAAATTTGGCTCTTGGAGTAGGTTTGGAGTTTCGAGCAGGTAAAGGAGTAGGAGGATTTGTTGACTATGAACGATTGGTTGTTAAGTCAGGTGCACCAGTATTAGATACTCTAAGTACAGGTATCACCTTTGGTTTTTAATTTTGTTTGGATGCTTTTTTTAAAAAAAGTTTTAAAGACCTTTTAGATTTATAATCCATAGTATATTGAATATGCTCCAGATACCAAAGGAGCTGTTTGGGTGTAATACCTCTTTTTTTAGCCTCTTTTTTTAAAATATATTGAGGTACTTTTACAGGAGAGAGTATAAAATTTTTGGCAATCTCCTTAATGGATGCTCCATAACAGTTATAGCAAAGTCTTGCAAAGACAAAAGGTAAATATGTTTCTTCATACCATGCTGTTGCTAAATCAATCCCCTCTCCACCCTCTAAATAATATTTTAATGCTTTATCTCCTATAATAACTTCACCCTGTAGGTTTAAAACTTTTGCTAATTGATTAGAACTTGCAGATTCGTGGTCTTGTTTATTTTCCCCCTCTATAACAAAAACAGAATAAACAGCTTTATTCGCAATAATTCCCAAATCGGTACAGTGGTAGCGTGAAGATTCAATACTTGATATAAACCCCCCATTAATTTGTCGTTTTCTAAGAGCTTTATTGATTTTACTAGGAACATCTCTTCTATAGTTAAAAGCCATTTTTGTAGCAGAGTGACGCAGATGACGTTTTAAAAAAACTTGGAATGGTAAAAGGTTAAGGTAGCTAATTGAGCCAAATATCACAGTTGTTCACCTACTAGAGTAATTTAAGCATGATTATATCAAACAACTTTTATAATCGAAACAATTTTCAATAAAGAGGGTAGCTAAATGGTAAAAATAGAATTTTTAGGACCAATAGGGCAAGAACCGATAGAGATAAAAGCTTCAACATTGCAAGAGGTAGCAACTTATTTGCAAAATGTTGATAAGGTGAGTTCATGGTTAAATAAATGTGCTGTGGCAGTGAACGATGAGATGACCAATGATTTAACAAAAACTTTAAAGTCAGGGGATAAAGTTTCTATTTTACCCCCTGTATGTGGAGGTTAGAGTGGAGTTGTATCAAGGACCTTTAGATGTAAAGAGAATCTTTAATCAATGGTTAGAGGAGGAAGCTGAGTCAAATTATGGAGCATATATCCCTTTTGTAGGGACAATTCGTGCTGAAGATGGTATTGAAGCATTGAGTTTTGATATTTATGAACCTGTATTAGAGGCTTGGTTTAACACTTGGGTTGAAAAAGCAGAAAAGTTGGGAGCAAAAGTAAAAATGGCACATGCCATTGGTGATGTCCCTATCCATACATCATCTTATATCTCAGCCGTTTTTTCACCCAAACGACGGGTAGCATTAGAACTAATAGATGAGTTTGTAGAAGACTTTAAAGCCAATGCACCCATTTGGAAATATGATGTGATAGATGGAAAACGAATCTATGCTGAAGATAGAAGCACCCCTATGAGTGGTAGTGGATTATTAGCATAAAATTGTAGGGACAATCCCTGAAACTGTGCAAGAACCGTAGGGTACGGCTTTAGCCTACCGTCAAATTGAATTTTTTAAGTTAAAAAGCTTCAATTTTTCATGAATTTGGTTTAATCGGTAGGCTAAAGCCATACCCTACAGCCAACATTTATAGGTTCTTTCACAGTCTCCCTGTGGTTGTCCGTTAAATATATAAAAAATAAGGAAAAAAAGAATGGCATTTATGCACTTCGATGAATCACAAGAGATTATTAACAATATAGAGATAAAAAATTATAAAACATCTAAAAGATATCTAACCGATACTTTAGGTTATGTTTTAGCAGAAGATATTATAACCAACCACAATTCACCAGCCTTTCCCACCTCAGCAATGGATGGATATGCTGTTAAACATGAAGATTTAGCATTGGGACGATTGAAAATTTCTAGTATCAATCCAGCTGGATCAGATTTGACAGAAGAAGTTATAGGGGGACAATGTATTAAAACATTTACAGGTTCACTTATGCCTAAAGGTGCTGATACATTAATTCCCATAGAAAATGTTACTGTAGAAGGTGATGATATAATTATTAATGAAGATGTCCCTTATGGATTTTCAGTTCGAGCCATTGGTGAAAATTATTCAGAAGGTCAAAAACTGATAGCTTGTGGAACAAAAATAAGTTTTGCAGATATTGGAGTGATGGCAAGTCTTAATATCGTTTCCCCTTTGGTGTATGAAAAACCAAGAGTGGCTATTTTATCAACAGGTTCAGAGTTGCTTGAATTGGGTGAAACTCAAACCTCTGATGCACAAATACGAAGTTCAAATAACTACATACTTGAAGCTTTGGTAAAAAAATACGATGGCAAAGCTTTACAGCTAGGGTGTATCTCTGATGATAAAGAGAGTATATTGTCTGCTGTTGAGTTAGCTTTGACCCAAAGCGATATTGTGGTAACAACAGGTGGCGTTTCTGTGGGTGACTTTGATTTTGTTAAAGATGTGATTGTTGAACTGGGATGTGAAGTACTTTTTAAAGGGGTACGTGTAAAACCAGGGCAACACATTATGGTGGCAAAAAAAGATGATAAGTTTATAGTTGCCTTACCTGGATTTGCCTATTCCTCAACGGTAACAGCTTTGCTTTATATGCTTCCCCTTATTGCTAAACTTCAAAAAGGGAAAAGCTCTTTATGTAGGGTAGAAGCAACACTCCGTTCCCCTTTTAACAAACATATTAAAAAAGCAGAGTTTACAGCTTGTAATTATAGTTTAGAAAATGGTAATTATTTTGTTGACTTTGATGGTAAAAAATCAGGATCTTCTGCTATTTTAACAAATATGTTAGGTTCAACAGCTCTGCTTGTTACCTCAGAAGAAGATGAACCAAAAGCTATAGGGGAAAAAGTTCAAATACTCCTTATAGATTAATTTTTCCTGTTTGCATGTTGGTACGTATTTTTAAATAAAGTACCAACTCAGCAACGGTTTTACAACCTGACTTAATTGCTTCATCCAAGAGTTTTTTACTTATTGTTATATTCATTTTAAATCCCTTTTTATTTAAATATGTCAAATTATAATATAAATATTGATTTTAAGTTAAAAACATGACAAAATGTCATATAATTTAGAAGATATATAATTATAAAAGGATTTAAGATGTATGATTTAAAAGAAGTTATTGGAAAACTGAAAGAGATAATTTCTGATGAAACCAAAACCAAAAAGGTTTTTGATAAAGATGTTGCAGATGCTTTAGCCATACCTCAAACCACTTTTGCAACCATGAAAAAAAGAAATTCTATCCCTTTTAAAGAGATTATGGAGTTTTGTGCCAATAAAAAATTGAGTATTAATTGGCTCTTCTTTGATCAAGCTATTGATATGTTGGCTGAAGAGACAGAGAAATATTTTCAAGTACATTATTTCCGAGATGTTCGAGCCAGTGCAGGGGGTGGATCATTTACCTTCGATGAAAATTATGAAATTTTATCAGTAGACAAGACAATTATGAATAATATTATTGTATCAAACAGTGAAGAGGTTGAGGCGATTAATGTAGATGGTGAATCAATGGAACCAACACTTCAAGATGGCTCAATTGTTTTTATAGATCGAACACAAACCAATATCAATAAAGATGGAATCTATATAGCATCAACTACAGCAGGACTCTTTATTAAACGAATTAGACAGAGAGCCGATGGGATGGTGGAACTGATTTCAGATAACAAAGCATATTCTCCAGAAATCATGTTGGCAGAAGAAGTTCAAATTGTAGGAAGAGTTATTGGAAATATTGAGCGTTTGTAATAAAAATTTAGTATAATATTTTCAAACATTTAACAAGGAAAAGAAATGGCAGAAGATATAAAAACATTGGATCAACGAATTGATAGAATATACAAAATGGCAAAAGAGCATTTTGGTGAAGTACGTTTTGTAGGAATTAAAAAACATACTAAAATTGGTTGGGTTGCTAAAATTCAATTTGATGAGTTTGAGTCTTTGGTCGCCGAGGGTGAAGATGCCATTGATGCATTAAAAAAATTGCGTAAACGTGTTAAAAAAATTATCGACCGATACAACATGGTTTAATATGAAGAAAAATATCATTCTTATTGGTTTTATGGGTATAGGTAAAGGTACAACAGCCAGAGCTTATGCTGAAAAATACCATTGTTTTAATATTGATACCGATGACCTAATAGAATCTAAAACAAATAAAAGAGTTAAAGAGATTTTTGAAGAGGAGGGGGAAAAGAAGTTTAGGAAACTAGAAGAGGAATGTGCCAAATGGATAGAATCATCTGTTAATCATACATTTATCTCTTGTGGGGGTGGTTTTTATAATGTAAAAAATCTTAAAAAGCTAGGAACAGTTATTTTATTAGATGCATCATACGATTGGATTTACAATAGATTGTCTACAGCTGACAATGCAAAAGCCAAACTAAAGAAGAGACCACTCTTCTCAGAACCTAAAAAAGCAAAAAAACTCTACAAAGAAAGAGAGAAAGCTTATAAGAAAATAGCTGATGTTATTATTGATGTAGAAAATAAAGATATAAAAAATATTATTAAAGAGATACATAAAGGCTCTTATATATAGTAAGTAAAATTACAAAAAGTGAGAAAAGAAAAGAAAATAAGACAAATTTGAAAAAACCCTTGACAAGAGGGGATGATTTGTCTATAATACGCGTCCAAGAACATTGGG
>Ga0256824_10000268_pt1 | contig 19317 bp, 24 predicted proteins | sample CV67metaG_FD_191570 | JGI IMG/M metagenome (GOLD analysis project Ga0256824, IMG submission 191570) | Hydrothermal vent microbial communities from East Pacific Rise, Pacific Ocean - CV67 | ecosystem: Environmental > Aquatic > Marine > Hydrothermal vents | place: Pacific Ocean: East Pacific Rise...
AATTTAACGATATTGTAAAAGCTAAAACATATTTTGAATGGTAATAGATTCTAGCTTTTATATGAACCTAGCCTTAACAGAGGCTTGGAAATTTCAAGGTTTAACATATCCAAACCCAGCTGTTGGATGTTGTATAGTTTCTAAAAATGGTGAACTTCTTTCCGTAGAAGCTCATCAAAAAGCTGGAACTCCACACGCTGAAGTAAATGCTTTAAAATCTGCTTATTATAAACTTACAAATGATAAAGAAATTTTATCTTTAACTATCTCTCAAGATATTCATAATTTTTTATTAAAAAATCATAATAATATTTTTAAAGATAGTTATATATATACAACACTAGAACCATGCTCCCACATAGGAAAAACACCATCTTGTGCTTCTTTAATCTCAAATCTATCTATAAAAAAACTTTTTGTAGGTTCACTAGATTCTAATGAGATAGCTTCAAATGGAAATAAGATAGTTAAAGATTCGGGAATTGAAGTGCTAAATGGTATTTTAAAAAAAGAGTGTGATGAACTTTTAGAACCTTTTAAAAAGTGGCAAAATGATAAGTTTGTATTTTTTAAAATGGCTCAAAGATTAGATGGTTCAACTGATGGTAGTGTTAGCTCTTTAGAATCAAGAAAAAATGTTCATGCTATGAGAGATGTTTGTGATTTATTAGTTATTGGTGGGAATACAGTTAGAGTTGATAGACCAACTTTAGATGCTAGGTTAGTTAATGGTAAAGCACCAGATATTTTAATAATCTCAAGAGAAAAAGAATTTGATAAAACTATACCACTTTTTAATGTTGATGATAGAGAAGTTTTTATAGAAGATAATTTTAAAAGATTAGATAATTATAAAAATATAATGATAGAGGGGACTCAAAATATGCTTGAATTATCAAAACCATATATAGATTATTATTTAACTTATATAGCAACAAATCTTGATGTTTTAAACATACAAAAAGATACTAAAGATATAATTATTTGGATGAAAAAGGGAGAAAGCTAAATGGAAAAACAGGAAAAAATTGTATCGATGTTTGATGATATAGCACCAACTTACGATACTGCAAATCGTGTTATGAGTATGGGTGTAGATATATCTTGGAGAAAAAAAGCTTGTGATTTATCTTTTGAATTTTATGGTAAAAATTCTATCGATAAAATAGTAGATGTTGCTTGTGGTACGGGTGATATGATGGGTTATTGGAAAAAACAATCTAAAAAAGCTAATGTAGATATAAAAGAGTTAGTTGGAGTTGACCCATCAAATGGTATGGTTGATGTAGCAAGAGAAAAATTTCCAGATTTTAATTACCATATATCTAAAGCAACTGAGATTCCACTCGATGATAGTTCAGCTGATATAATTAGCATAACTTACGGAATCAGAAATGTTGTTGAGAGACAAGAGGCTTTTTATGAGTTTAACCGTGTACTTAAAAAAGATGGTCTTGTTGTTATTTTAGAGTTTATGAAAGATGAAAACAAAAACTTGTTAAAAAAGATGAGAGATGTTTATATGCATAAAATTTTACCTTATGTTGGTGGTTTTATCTCTAAAAATCTTGAAGCATATACATATTTACCAGATTCAATAGAAAACTTTGTAACGATTCAGGGTATGGAAAAAGAGTTAGAAAAAGCTGGTTTTGAGATGGTATATACACAAAGTTTCTCTATGGATATTTCAACTCTTCTTATCGCTAGAAAAAAATAGGTACTTACCTTAATGCACACACTTAGTGTATCTGCCCTAAATGAACAGATAAAAGGTTTACTTGAGACAAGTTTCAATCGTGTACTTGTTGAGGGTGAACTATCTCGCATCACTTTTCACAATAGTGGTCATATATATTTTACACTTAAAGATTCTTCGTCAACTTTAAAAGCTGTTATGTTTAGAGGTAATGCTTCTAAATTAAAATTTCAACTAAAAGAGGGTTTGAAAGTTATACTCGATGGTGCTATAACACTTTATAAACCTCGTGGTGAGTACCAAATAAACTGTTTTTCTATCCAACCATCAGGGCAGGGTGCTTTAGCTCTAGCTTATGAGCAGTTGAAAGAAAAACTATCTCAAAAAGGTTATTTCGCACCAGAGATAAAAAAACAACTTCCAAAATTCCCATCTAGCATAGCTTTAATAACATCAGTAACATCAGCAGCACTTCAAGATATGCTTAGAGTCGCTAATAACAGATATAAAAATATCGAGATAGATATTTATGATGTTTTAGTTCAGGGTGAAAATGCTAAATTCAATATATCAAGTGCCATAGATTATGTTGATTCTAAAAGTTATGATATTATAGTTATAGGTCGTGGTGGTGGAAGTGTAGAAGATTTATGGGCTTTTAATGAAGAGATGGTAGCAGATTCTATCTTTAAAGCTAAAACACCTATTGTCTCAGCAGTCGGGCATGAGATAGATTTGGTTATAAGTGATTTTGTAGCAGATTTAAGAGCTCCAACACCTAGTTCAGCTATGGAGATGATTCTTCCTGACACAAATGAACTTTATCAGTATATAGATTCTTTGTCTTCTCAATTAACTCAAATTTTATCTCAAAAAGTTTCAGTAAAACTCCAAGAGTTAAACCATTTAAAAAATTCATACTCTCAACATTCAGTTGAAAAGAAATTAGCTATAAAACAAGATGAAATAAAAAATTTAAGAGATAATTTCAAACAAACAATAAATTTCAAATTTCAAAACACAACTAAAGAGTTAGAACAAATTAAAAGTAGATTCCCATTCGTGATAGATTCGATTCTAAATTCAAAACAGCATCAACTTGTAAACAATAAAAGAATGTTAGAATCTAATAATCCAAAATTAAAAACAAAAACTGGATTTGCACAAATATCAAAAGATAAAAAAGTTATAGATATATCTGAATTAAATGTAGATGATAAATTTGAACTTCAAAGTGATGATGTTTATATAAGTGCTAAAGTTATAAAAAAGGAACAAAAATGAGTTACCCAAAATTTTATGATGAGATAGAGACAATAAAAGTAAAAGACAACCTTTCAAATGTGTTAGGTGCTTTTGAAAATGGTGAATATGAGTTTAGTTATTTGGATGTAGTAAAATCAGCAGGGCATAGTTGTCCAACTGTCGCTGGTGCTTATATAATGACACTTGAAGCATTAAAAACACTCTATCCAAACCAAAGAGCAGTTCGTGGAGATATAAAAGTTGAGTTTAAAGAATCTTTAACAGATGGTGTAGCTGGTGTTATAGGTAATGTTATATCTCAAATAACAGGTGCAACAGATAAAAGTGGATTCAAAGGTTTAAATGGTAAGTTTGCTAGACACTCTTTAATGAGTTTTGATTCAAATATAGAATCTTCAGTAAGATTTACGAGAGTAGACAATGGAAAAAGTATAGATATTATTTATAATCCTTCTTCAGTTATGGCAGATTTAAGACTTAAACCTTTAATGATAAAAATAATAAATGGGGAAGCTAATCAAAGTGAACAAAAAGAATTTAGTATTTTATGGCAAGATAGGGTTGAAAGAATTTTCCAAAATATAGATAAAGTAATAAGTGCCTGACCATGAAACAAGAAGCTAGAAGGTAAAGTAGCTTAAAGTAGTTTCTTGTTTCACCTGTATGCCAATATTTAAAAGGCTCACATTCTAAAATGGATAGTATTGAACTTTACTTACTTATGAAAGTATATATTTATATCTAAATTTTTAGTCAAAATTAAGTATATCTTTAGCTTGAATCATATCTTTATCACCACGACCAGAAAGATTAACTATGATAAGTTTACCCTCTATGTTTTTCATCTTTTTAAGATGAGCAACAGCATGAGAACTCTCAAAGGCAGGTATAATTCCCTCCTTACGAGATAACCATACAAAAGCATCTAATGCTTCATCATCTGTAGCATTATCATAAGTTATAGATTTGTTATCGTTATGAAAAGAGTGTTCTGGTCCAATTCCAGGGTAGTCAAGTCCAGCAGAGATAGAGTGTGCTTCTAAAATTTGACCATCTTCATCTTGAAGTGTATAACTCATTTGACCATGTAAAACCCCAGGGCGACCTTTTTTAAGAGAACATCCATGTTTGTTTGTTTCTATCCCAAGTCCACCAGCTTCGATTCCTATACACTCAACTTCATCATCTTCTAGGAAATGTTGAAACATCCCAATAGCATTACTTCCACCACCAATACAAGCTATAATATGGTCAGGAAGACGATTCTCTTTTTCTAAAATTTGTTGACGAGCCTCATAACCAATAATAGCTTGAAAATCTCTAACCATCATAGGGTAGGGATGTGGACCAGCAACTGTACCTATAATGTAAAAAGTATCTCTAGCATTTGTAACCCAGTGGCGAATTGCATCGTTCATAGCATCTTTTAAAGTTCTACTACCACTTTCAACAGCATTTACTTTTGCTCCAAGAAGTTTCATACGAAAAACATTAAGCTCTTGTCTCTCAACATCCTTAGCACCCATAAAAATCTCACAATCTAAACCAAGTAAAGCACAAATAGTAGCAGTAGCAACACCATGTTGACCAGCACCAGTTTCAGCTATAATCTTTTTATAGCCAAGTCTTTTTGCCATTAACCCTTGAGCTATAACATTGTTTACTTTATGAGCTCCTGTATGGTTTAAATCTTCCCTTTTAAGGTAAATTTTTGCTCCAAGCTCTTTAGAAATATTTTCAGCAAAATAGAGTGGAGATGGACGACCAACATAATCTTTTAAGTAGTAATGAACTTCACTCCAAAACTCTTTGTCAAATCTTATATTTTCGTATTCTTCTTTAAGTTGAAGAAGAGCAGGCATAAGTGTTTCAGGTACATAACGACCACCAAAGATTCCGAAGTGTCCATTTTCATCTGGGTCATATTTTGAAGCTGATGGGATATACATTAGTTAACCTCTACAACTGTATAAACAGAAGTTTTTTCTTCAAGTGATTTAATACCTTCTAAAAATGTAAGACCAAGAATAAAACAAGCTTCTACACATTTAGCACCAGATTGGTTTATAAGTGAAGCAGCAGCATTTGCTGTTCCCCCTGTGGCTATTAGGTCATCTATAAGTAAAACTTTAGCATTTGCGACACCACTAAAAGCATCAATATGTACTTCAACTTCGTCAACACCATATTCAAGAGAATATTTTTCACTTATAGTTGTATATGGAAGTTTTCCTTTTTTTCTAATAGGAACAAAACCGATATTTAACATTTGAGCTAAAGCAGCACCAAAGATGAAACCTCTAGCATCAATACCCGCAATATAATCAAGATTATACTCTTTATATTTTGTATAAAGATGGTTCATTAAAACACCATAAGCCTCTTTATTGTTTAAAAGAGTTGTAATATCTTTAAACACTATTCCAGGTTTTGGAAAATCTTTTATATCTCTTATAGAGTCTTCAATAATTTTTCTTTCAGTTGCTGTAAGTTTCATCTCTTTTCCTTTTATAGTAAAGCATCTATTCTTGATTCTAGTGCTTTGATTTTTCCATTTAGTCTATCTGTTTCTTGTCTATGTTTTGAATTTCTTTGTTTAAGAATCTTCATCTCATTTCTAAGTTTTGTTAACTCTTCACTTAAAATATCTACATTTCCCAATGCTCTTTGAAGTTGTATTTGGTACTTTCGTATAAGAATCTCAGCTTCATTAAGAGTGAGTTTCATAAGTTCATTGCTTCTTTGTTCTTTGTTTGTAATACTTTTAAAGTAGTACATTTTAACAAATAAAAATATAGCAAGTATACTTAATAAAGTAAGAAGTGACCATTCCCAAAACATAGATATGCCTTGCTTAGTTTGTTTCTATTTTTTGAACTCTTCCACAGTGTCTTCCACCATCAAAACTTCCAGCTATCCAAGCATCTAAAATAGATTCAGCTACACCTTTACCTACAATTCTTTCACCAAAACATAGTATGTTAGCATCATTGTGTCCACGAGCAACAGTCGCTGTATAAGCATCGTGACATAATGCTGCTCTAATACCCTCATGACGATTTGCTGCCATACTCATACCTATTCCTGAACCACAAATAAGAATCCCTTGAGATTCTTTGTCATCTAAAACACTTGTAGCTACTTTGTGAGCATAATCTGGGTAGTCAACTCTATCTTTAGAAAATGGACCTAAGTCAATAACTTCGTGACCTTTCTCTTTTAGTAACTCAACTGTATAATCTTTTAACTCAATTCCTGCATGATCTGTTGCTATGTAAAATTTCATTATTTTCCTTTATGATAGTAGTAATTGTATAATAGTTTGAACGGGAATAAATAGTAAATAATCTTTTAATGGTGTCATTAAAACAACTAATACTATAATAATCCCATATTTTTCATTTTTATAAAAAAACTCAGCAATAGAGTTTATTTTATACTTTAAAGATAGGTGCATTATAAAATGAGCACCATCAAATTGTGGAATAGGTAGTAGGTTAAATACCCCTAAAATAACATTTATAACAACTATTTGATATACTAAAATATATGTAAAAATATAACTAAGTTCATCTGCTGTAGTTGGTTTATCCATAGCGATTAAAATAATTGAAGCTATAGTTGCTAAAGTGAAATTATATACTATTCCAGCTAAATCAACTTGCATAGCTCCATTATAGCCACCATTTTTTATAACAGTTGATGTATTTACTGGGACAGGTTTTGCCCAACCAAATAAGAATCCATTATCAGCACCTAAAAGCATAGGTAAAAAGTACATAGTAATTGGAACAATTATTGTCCCAACTAAATCTACATGGATTAAAGGGTTAATAGATAATCTTCCAGCATTCTTAGCTGTCATATCTCCATATTTATAAGCCACCCAACCATGCATAATTTCATGACCAATAATTGCTATTGCTAATGCTAAAACAGCAGAGATGATTTTTAATAAATCAATAGATTCTATGGTCATTTTTATCTTCAATCAATCTTTCTGATATTGCTTTTTCCAAAATATAAGGAGCTTCTAAATCAGTTGGTGTTTTACCAATTCTTTCCCATCTTATTTCCCAGTTTTTATCTACTGAAAAGTATATAAACCAAGGTGTACCTTCTACATTATCATAAGGTACTGAACCCCAAAAACGGCTATCATTTGAGTGGTCACGATTGTCACCCATCATAAAGAAAGAATCTTTTTCTACTTTTGTCGGAGCAAAGTTAAAGATTGGCATAAGTCTAGGTGAACCATTGTTTACAATTTTTTCATCATGATGAATACCATGATGTTTTTTCATATAAGGGTTTTTTACCCAAAGTTTACCAGCAAAGTGAATTAGTTCATAATCTTTAAACTCTTTTTTTATATATTTATCACCTTCATGATAATGAAGATATAAATTTTTATCTAGTACAAAAAGTTCATCTCCACCAACGGCTACACATCTTTTAACATAATGTTGTTTTATATTATGAGGAGGTCTAAATATAACAATATCTCCCCTTTGAGGTCTATCCCCATCAAAAAGTCTAAGAGAATCACTCCATGGCATAATTGACATCTCTAAAAAAGGTATATGTGGCATAGAGATTCCATAAGCGAACTTTTTAGCAAAAAGGTTATCACCTATAAGTAAAGAATCTTTCATAGAGCCACTAGGGATTCTAAATGCTTGAGCGATAAAAAATATAACAAATAGTACAATAACTATTGTTCCTGTCCAAGAGTTAGAAAATTTATATAGTTTATGAAAAGTATCTTTCATTTATGCTTTTGCCTTTGAGTTTATTTGAGCAGATTTTAAAGTATTGCTTAGAAGCATTGCTATTGTCATTGGTCCAACTCCACCTGGAACTGGTGTGATGTATGAACATTTTTTACTAACTTTTTCAAAGTCAACATCACCAACAAGTTTACCATTTTTAGCTCTATTGATTCCAATATCTACAATAATAGCACCATCTTTAACCATATCTTCTTTTATAAGGTTGATTACACCAACACCAACTAAGATGATGTCAGCATTTAAAGTATGCTTTTTTAAGTCATCTGTAAATATATGGCAAATTTCAACAGTCGCATCATCATTTAAAAGTAGTGCAGCCATAGGTTTTCCAACTATGTTAGAAGCTCCAACAACTACACAATTTTTACCTTTAACATCTACATTATGTTCTTTTAAAAGCTCCATAACACCAAGTGGAGTACAAGGTACAAAACCATCTAAACCAGTTGCTAATCTTCCAACATTGTAGGGATGAAAACCATCAACATCTTTACTGGGGTCTACAAGTTCAAGAATTTTTGTTGTATCTATTTGAGGAGGTAATGGTAGTTGAATTAGAATTCCATCAATACTAGGATTCTGATTCATCATAGTTATAGTATTTTCAATAGTCTCTTGTGAGATGTTTTCTGGCATCTCATGAGTTACTGAGTAAAAACCAACTCTATCACAAGCTTTCTTTTTCATATTTACATAAGCAGAACTAGCAGGGTCATTACCAACTAAAATAACAGCTAAACCTGGAACACTACCAGTTTCCTTTTTTAACTCTTCAACTTGAGTAGTAACTCTTTGTTCTATTTTTTTTGAAAGTGCTTTTCCATCTAAAAGTTCCATTTTAGCCCCATAAAATAATATTTTCGTAATTATAGCAATCAAATGATAATAACCTACTTATCTTATAATATTAGTAATTTTTAGTTATGATAGTAATCTTAATAATTTAATAGGCTTCTTTTATGAAAAAACTTATATTTTTACTTTTTCCACTATTTTTAACTGCTGAAACATCGTTTATATCACCATTAGAGTATGCTTCACAACTATATAAGAATCCTCGTGGAATAGGTTGTAACCATTGTCATGGAGAAAAGGGTGAGGGGAAATTAATTGCTAGATATAAACATAAAGGTATTGAAAAAGAGTTTAGAGGACCATCTATAAATCAACTTAGTTTTAATGAGTTTTATACAGCTATGAACAGAAGAAATAAACGGATGCCAAGATATTTTTTAATTAAAAAAGAGGTTCAAGCACTTTTTTTCTACTTGAATCAAAAAGAGGATAAATAGTAATGTTGGAAAGTATAGAAAAAGCTTACGAAGAAAGAGATTTAGAAAAATTACTTACATTTGCTACACCTATAAAAAGAGAATTAAACAAAAAACAAAATTATAAATCTGTTTTAATGTTATCTTGTAATAACATTAAACATCTAAAAAAATTAAAAGATTTAAAAGCAGATGCCATTATATTAAATTTAGAAGATGGTGTAAGTAAAGAAGAGAAACCATTTGCTCTTGTTTTATGTGCTATCTTTTTATCTTTAAATACTCATATAAATAAAAAACTGATAGTTAGAGTAAACTCTATTGAAGATGGAGCTTATAAAGAGATAGAGTTTTTAAATGCTTTTTCTCCAGATGCTATAAGAATCCCTAAAATAAAAGATTCTAAAGAGGTAGAATCTATACTTAAAATTCTTAATGAAAATGTAGAACTTCATCTATCCATAGAAACTAAAGAATCGTGGACGAATCTTAGTAGTTTAAATGTTAACTACAGAGTTAAAGCTTTTTATTTAGGAGTGTTAGATTTGTTTGCTGATATGGGATTATCTCAGAATCTTATAAATTTATACAATCCAATAATGAACTATATTTTAACTCACTTTTTAGTTTCATCTAAAGCTATTGGTGTAAAACCTATCTCATTTGTGTACCAAGATTATAAAAATTTAACAGAGTTTTCTAAATGGATAGAGTTGGAAAAAAGTATGGGTTACGATTCTAAGGGGTGTATATCTCCTAAACAAGTTGAGTATGTTAATGAGATGTTTGATTCAGACAGTTTAGAGATTCAAAAAGCTAGAAGAATCGTAGAGTTGTTTGAGAAAAATAGGGGAAATGGAGTAACAGGTTTTACAGATGATGAGTTTGGGTTTATTGATGAGCCTATTTATAAAGGTGCTTTGGTTGTTTTAAATAAGGCTCTACAATAGTTTAGTTTTTATCTTCAATTAACTCAACAGTTTGAATCTCTTCCTCTTGAGAAGAGTGTTCTGTTAGTTGTTGCTGGTACTCACCATTTGCCTCACCACGAAAAGCTCCAATGAGTTGATTCTCTTGCTCTTTGTCAAGTTTTCCAGAAGCGATAGTATCTAACATTTTTTCTGCGATTTTTACACGAGCTTCATTCTCTTTGTGTAAAAAGTATTTTTTTAGATTGTCATTGTAAGCTATAAGTTTATCTTCTCTTCTCTTTTTGAAATAGTAAAATATAAAAAAACTACTAACAATTACAAGAACGGCAAATATAAGAACTAAATATCTTTTTAGTTCCATATTGTCTAATTGGTCTTTTTGTGACATTTTTTGTTCAAAAATAGCTTTTTCTTTCTCTTGGTCTAGTATAATTTTTTGTTTTTCAAGTTCAGCACTTAGTCTAATTTTTTCTAACTCTTTCTCTTTTTCAATTTTAGCTAACTCTTTTTTAGATTCTAAGATAGCTAGTTCTTTATCTGTTTGAGCAGATAGTTTTTTAAGTTGAATCTCTTTAGAATCGGCAACTTTTTTTTCAAATGCTAGTTTTTCAGCAACAATTTTTTTCTCTTTATCCTCTTGAGATTCTAATAAATCACAACCAGTAAATATAGTTAATATTAAAAGTAGATATATAAATTTCATAGTTTTAAATCCTTGTTATTAGGTGCTTGAAATTATAACATACTAAAAATTGAATTAGGGAATTATAATTGCTTTATAGATATAAAATTAAAAAAGAGAAAAATTATATGAATATTATATGCCCATTATGTCAAAGTGAATCAACTTTATTTGATAAAAAAAATGAAACTTACTATAAATGTACTAACTGTTTTGGAGTGTTTGAAGATGAAAAAGATAGACTAAACTTAACTCATGAAAAGATTCGTTATAAAACTCACGATAATGACGTAGAAGATAAAAACTACCAAAAATTTGTTAGCCCTATAACATCTTCAATATTTAAAGATTTTCAAAAAGAATCTTTAGGTTTAGATTTTGGAGCAGGAGAAGGTCCAATAGTCTCTAAAGTTTTACAAGATAATGGTTTCAGTGTTTCTCAGTATGACCCATTTTTTCATAAAAATGAAGAGTTACTAAATTTAAAATATGATTATATAGCTTGTTGTGAAGTTATGGAGCATTTTTACCATCCAGAAAAAGAGTTTGAACTACTAAGAAGTATGTTAAAAAAAGGTTCTAAACTTTACTGTATGACTGAAATTTATAATGATGAGGTTGATTTTGAAAAATGGTACTATAAAAATGACCCTACCCATGTGTTTTTTTATAGCAAAGAAACAATAGAGTACATAAAAAATAGGTTTAACTTTTCATCTTGTGAGATAAAAGGGCGACTTGTTATTTTTAGTTGTTAATGATTCAATAGTATAATTTTATTATGAAAAAATCAATATATATTAGTTTATTAACAGTTTTACTTATGACAGCTTGTAGTGATTCTAAATCAGAAAAGAAAGTTTCTCTAATGGGAGATGATTCTATAAAAGTGGAGAAAAACTCTTTTGTTTATAAATCTCAGGAAAATCAAAATGAGAGAAAAAATAAAGTCGAGTTATCTAAAATAGATGCTACAACAAAAATTGAGATAGCAAAAATTCAGTCAAATAACAATCTTCTTATAGCAAAAGTGAAAGCTGACGCTAAAAAAGATGTAGCTCATACAGATTCTATAACAAAAATTCAAACTACTAAAATAGATTCTGTAACTAAAAAAGATGATATTCAGAGTAATCTTTATATTACAATAGCGCTTATTTTAGTTTTATCATTTGCTTTGTTTTTACTCTACTTAAACAACAAAAAGAATCGTGAATTAAAAACTAAAATTCATCAAGATGACTTAAAACACGAGCAGCTTTTAAAAGAGAGAGAGTATGATGAGAGAAGATTACATAAGATGTTAGACTTAGTAGCAGAGGGTAAACTCTCAGGAGATATGGCAGAGGAGATAATAACTTCTCTCACTAAGCCAAAGAGAAATATTATAGAATCAAAGTGATTTAGAATCGTCGTAAGGGTCCATATGTATAAGTATATGGGTCTGTTTATCTTTAAATAATACTTTTAGTTTATACTCTATATTGTCAGCTACCGTATGAGCATCATATAGTGAAATTTTCATATTGAAAACAGTGTGAACAGATATAAAAACATTTGAACCAGATTCTCTAGTTTTTAGAAAATGGTAGTCTGTAACTAATTTTTCAGATTCTATAATCTTTATAATTTTATCTATATCTTCTTTTTCAAGAGAAGCATCTAGTAACATTAAGATTCCCTCTTTTATAATAGGAATCGCAGAGTAAATCATATAAAAAGCGATTCCTATACCTAAAATAGGGTCTATAAGTTGTTCCCCTGTAATAGATATAACACCTAAAGCAAAAAGAATAGCACCATTTGAAAAGAGGTCTGTTTTATAGTGTAGGGCATCAGCTTTTATGACCATATTATTTGTAATAGTAGCAACTTTATTTAGAAAAACGACTAAACCAGCAGTTATAACAAAAGATATAATCATAACTAAAATACTTTCATCTATATGATTCATCTCTCTATCATGAGTTATTTTAACTAAGGCTTCATAAAGTATAAAAACAGCAGATAGTGAAACTATAACACCCTCTATTACGGCAGCGAGTGGCTCTAGTTTACTTCTTCCAAAATTAAATTTCTCATCAGCTTCTTTTTCTGAATTGCTTAAAGCAAAATAGTTAAATAGTGATACAGTAAGGTCTAAAAATGAATCTATGGCAGATGCTAAAACTGCTACTGAACCACTAAGTATTCCTATTGTCATTTTTAGTAAAACAAGTACACCAGCAACAGATGTTGAAACAACGGTTGCTTTTCTTTCTAATCTCATAATATTTCCTGATAGACTTTTTTCATAATCATATTTAAATTTAGATACAATTATATACAAATTTCAATATAAAAAGAATAAAATGAATTTACAAGAATTAAGAAAAGATAGAGAAAAATGGATGACTTGGAAAAATATTGCTCCATTAAGAGAAGCGATAGAAAAACTACCCGTAACTAATTCTATTATAGAACTTGGTGATACTGTTAAAATTAAGTTAAATAATGTTGATGAAAAACAAATTTTTGAAACTGCTAAACTTATGATGCCGTGGAGAAAAGGTCCATTTAAAGTTGGTGAGACTTTTATAGACACAGAGTGGAAAAGTAATATAAAGTATAACCTACTAAGAAAACATTTTAATTTAAAAGATAAAAGGGTAGCAGATATTGGTTGTAATAACGGCTACTATCTTTTTAGAATGGAAGAAGATAAACCAAAATCTTTAGTAGGTTTTGACCCATCTCCACTTTATAAAACACAATTTGACTTTATTAACCATTTTGTTAAAAGTGAGATAGTTTATGAACTTTTAGGTGTTGAGCATTTAGAATTTTATGAAGAGAAGTTCGATACTATTTTTTGTTTAGGTGTTTTGTATCATAGAAGTGACCCTGTTGCTATGTTAAAGTCTTTGTTTAAAGGGTTAGATAAAAAAGGTGAAGTTATTTTAGATACTTTTTATATTGATGGTGATGATGAGATGTGTTTGTGTCCAAAATCATCTTATTCAAAGATTCCAAACATATACTTTGTACCAACAATCAGTGCTTTAAAAAACTGGTGTTTAAGAGCTGGTTTTAGTGAGTTTGAGGTTTTAGAAACATCTAAAACAGATGCTAATGAACAAAGAAAAACAGAGTGGATAGAGGGACAATCTTTGGAAGATTTTTTAGATTCTGAAGATTCTACTAAAACAGTAGAGGGGTATCCTGCTCCACAAAGAGTTTATGTAAGATTGATAAAGGATAAAAAATGAATATAGAAGATTCTAAAATAGATGAAGATTTAGAACTAGAAGAGTACAATAGAGAAAATAAAGTATATTTAAAAACACACGATAGAATAAGTACATCTTTAAGTGGAGAGATAGAGCTTCTTGAAGATGGCTATGTAGAAACAAGGTTAATAACTACAAACGATATGTTAGCTGATTCTCATGGCTTAATTCATGGTGGTTTTATATTTTCAGGAGCAGATTTTGCTGGTATGGCAGCAGTTAATGAAAAAAATGTAGTTTTAGTAGCTGCTGATGTTCAGTTTTTATCTCCTGTAAAAATTCATGATGAAGTTATTTTTAAAGCTAAAGTTCGTCATAAAGATGGTAGAAAAAGAAATATTCATGTTGAAGGTTTTGTTTTTGATATAAAAGTTTTTGAGGGTGAATTTAAAACAGTTGTAACAGAAAGACATGTCTTAAAGTTACAACTAACAAAAGATGAAAATGAGGAAGATTTATAATTGACTTAACCAATAGTCAGCATTTTGTTGCTCTTGTTTTATAGTTGTTGTTCCACCATGTCCAGGGTATATAGTTTTATCATAGTTTAATGTTTTGAACTTTTCTAAACTTTTTTTCATATCTTCTGGACTAGAGTATGGAAAATCTGTTCTACCTATTGACCTATCAAAAATGAAATCACCACTAAACATAGAATCTCCAATCTCAATAGTTGAACACCCTGGACAATGACCTGGAAAATGGCGAAATTTCACTTTTACACCATCAAAATTAAACTCTTCATCATTTTTTACTTCAATATCTGGAGTTGATGGTGGTAACCCCTCAACCCAAGAACTCTCTTTTAAAAGCATAACATCATCTTTTGGCGTATATAAAGGAATATTTAATTTTTTTTGTAGTTCATCATTAGACCATACATGGTCAAAATGTCCATGAGTGTTGAAAATTCCAACAGGATTTGTTACATTTTCTATAACCCATTCAGTAGCACCAACACCTGGGTCTATAATAAAATCTTTGCCATCTAAACTAATAATATAACAATTTGTTTGGTAAACACCCATCGGTTTTACTTTAATACTCATAAATAACCTCATTTTTTTAACAAGATTATAACATTAAACTATAAAATTGAGTATAGTAGCCATCTATCTGCTATAATTCCATTAATACAAAATTTTGTAAAGCTCGAGGATTTTAAATGACGTATGGTGAATACTACTATCTTGTAAAATATGATATGCGATTAAAAAATGGTGTATGGGTAACAAGCAAACCAAAAATGACTATACCAACAAAAATGTCTAAGAAGGATGCTCTTGAATATTATTGTAATAAATTTGAAAAATATTGGATATCCATAAATCTTCCAAAACAAGTGCCTTATACTGGTACTCATTCAAGTTAATAATGTTAAATAATATCTTCTCAAAAATACCAACTGATTTAAAAGATGAGGTTTTTGAAGAGATTATAAAAAGTAATTCTATAAAAATAGAAAGAATCATTTCAAAAGGTCATAGCACTCCAAAATCTCAATGGTACAATCAAGATAGAGATGAGTGGGTTATTCTTTTAAAAGGTAAAGCTAGATTAGAGTTTGAAAATAATCACTATGAAGAGTTAGTAGAGGGTGATTATATAAATATACCTAAACATAAACTACATAGAGTATCTTGGACAATTTCGAATCAAGAGACTATTTGGTTAGCAATACATTACTAAAGGTAAGTAAAATATGAATATTTATGATTTTAAAGTAAAAACAATAGATGATATTGAGATTGGTTTAGATAGTTATAAAGGTAAAGTTTTACTTATAGTAAATGTTGCTAGTGAGTGTGGATTTACACCTCAGTATGAGGGTTTAGAAAAATTATACCAAAACTATAAAGATGATGGTTTTATGATTCTTGGATTTCCATCCAATCAGTTTATGAATCAAGAACCTGCGACAAATGAAAAAATAAAGATTTTTTGTCATGAAACTTACAATATAAACTTTGATATGTTTTCTAAAATAGAGGTCAATGGAGATAATGCGATTCCACTTTATAAGTTTTTAAAAGAGAAAAAGGGTGGTTTTTTATCTGATTCTATTAAATGGAATTTTACTAAATTTTTAGTAGATAGGGAGGGTAATGTTGTAGATAGATTTGCTCCATCTACAAAGCCTGAAGATATAAAAGAGAGTATTCAAAAGTTACTTTAGTTAAATTTTGCTAAAGTTGCGAAGTCAATCTCTTCAGTTTTAGAATCTTTTATTTTTTTGTCCTCTTCATAGTTACCTGTGGTAAATATATATTCGCTTTTATTTAAAATACATCCTTTTATCCCTGGTTTACAGCTTTTATTTAGTAATTTACAGTAACCTTTTAGGTCGTGTTGACATGTCCATCCCATTTTTTACCTTTTTGAAAATATATTTGGGATTATATATAAAAATCATTAAAAATAAAACTATAAACTTTAGAGAGGAAACTACACTATGTCTAAATTAAAATATTTAAAACAGTTTGATAAATCACAATTTTGGAGATTCTTTGTAGATGGAAGATTCCAAAAGAAGTATGATGGTTGGGTAGGTTATGAAGCTGGAGAGAGAGGTAGTGTTCAGGCACTTTTAAATGGCTTCTCTTTTATGATGGATAATTTTGATTTGTCAGATGGTTTAAAAGCCACTTATCTTAGAGAGTTACATAAAGTTTGTATGTTAAGTGTTGAAACAACAAACTTAAAATCTAGCCCAGGTGATATAAGGTACTTAAACTCTGGAATGCCATTTTTTGCTAAAACAACAACTTATGAACATTTAGTTGAGGTATTTGAGTTAAGAAATGGTGATGAAACAGCTATTTTTAACTCTGCTAAGTGGGGTAAACCTGCTGATGAGTTAGATGTTGATGAGATATATAATGTTATGCTTAAAGATAAAAAAATCAATTATAGAAATTGGTACCCGAATCTTGATAAAACTCAAAAAGAGGCGATAGAGGGAAAAAAAACTCTACATGAGTTTTATGAAGCAAAACATAGTGTTCAGATGATGATGATAACTAAGATGGAAGATATTATTGAGAGATACAACACTAACATAAAAAAAGCTAAAACAGAAGATGAGAAGTTAGAGGTTATAACTTTAGTATCTCGTGAAATGGAGCTACTTCACCCTTTTCCAGATGGGAATGCTAGAACTTTTACTTGTGTAATGCTCACACATCTTTTAACTTTCAATGGTTTCCCACCAGCAATGCTTGAAAATCCAAACCTTGATAACGAAGTTTCTCATGCTCAATGGATTGAAGAGGTTGAGTTAGGAATCGCTAGAACTTTAAAATCAATAGAGAATCCTACAATGAAGTTTTTTAACTACTCTATCTTAGATATGACACAAAAAGATAGAGATAAATTTTTAGAGATGGCAAGTGAGTTAATTAAAAAGATAGATAACTATAAAGAGATATTTTTAACACCAAAAAAATTGGTAGAGTACACGAATGGTGAATGGATAGATGGTATAAATGAAAATATGCGATTCACAGGGGTTGGAACTTATGGAACATACTCTAAAGGGAACATATATTTTGCTATGGCAATTAAAGATTGGATAGCTGAGAAAAAAGATGTTTCTTCTGAGTTAAAAAAAGTTTTAAGTAGGGGTATGAGAGCTGTTGTTTTAGATGATATGAGTTATGCCCACCTTATAGATGTTCCAATCCTATTGGTTAAAGATAGTTTTGATGCTTTTAAACAATGCTCAATTCAAGTAAGACAAGAACATAACCCTTTTACGGTACTGGTTACAGGAACAGAGGGGAAAACAGGTTCTAAAGTACAATTTCACCATATTTTAAATAAGCAGGTAAAGATACACGCTGTTTTAAATAGTGCTAATACAGAGATTCCAGTTCTTCGCTCATTAATAAACTTAGAAGATGATGATTTAGTTGAGATAAATGAGGTTTCTGTTGGTAGAGATGAGGATTATAGGGTAGAGAGAACTAAGATGGTAAATCCAAACCTTTGTTTTTTTACAAACATAGGTGAAAATCATATGGATATGCATAAAACCATAGAAAATATTATAGATGCTAAATCTTCTGTTGTGGAGGGTTTAAGAGATGGTGGTGAGTGTATACTAAATGGTGATAATATCTACTTTGAGAAGTTATCTAAGGCTATACAAAGAAGAAGAGCAGGTACAACAATCTTATCTTATGGTAAAGATGATTCTCATACTGCTTACCTTATAAAAAAAACATTTGATAGCCAAAGATTTGGTTGGGATATTGAAGCTTCAATAGATGGTGAAAATGTAAAATACTTTTTACCACTCTTTCAAAACCACGCACCACTTACAAGTGTTGGGATACTTTTAACTATAAAAGAGATGGGTTATGATGTTCAAAAAGCTTCTCTTGATTATGAGGGGTTAGTGCCATTTGAAACTATGGGTAGAATCTTGAAAATCAAGAAAAAATCTGGAGAGGTTAATTTTTACGATCAAAGTAGACGGGGTGGTATAGATGGTATGAGGTCTGCTTTTAGAGATATGAAAAACTTTAATATTAAGGGTAAAATAGTTGCTCTTGTTGGTGGAATCTCAATTAAAAAAGATAGTGACTGGACAAAAGAATCGCATAATGAATTAGCTAAGATGATAAACGATAGTAAGATAGACAGGTTATATACTACTGGTAACTTTATGGATTATGTAAAAGATGGTTTAGATAAACCAGAGATTTTTGTAAAACATAGTGATGATTTAGATGAACTAGCTCAATCTCTTTTTAATGAAGTTGAAGAGGGGGATTTACTTTTTATAATTGGTAGTGCTTACCTTTACTTAGGTAGAGTTTCTGAAAGAATTTTAAAATTAAAAGATAACAGTAAATACGATTCTAAACTAGACTCTTATAATCTAAAAGATGATGATAAAAGACTATATAAAGCGATGATAGCACTTTATGATGTAGAAAATGGTAAACCTTTGGATGTAGCATTACATAGTAATAGAATCTCATTAAATGATTATAAAAAGGTTAAAGATAACTATAAATCATTTACAGAGTTAAGAGCTTTACTACTTATGAGTTTTTTTGAACAACTAGATAAAGTTGTTTTAAATAACTATAAATTTTTTAATGTTAATGAAGATATTAAAAAATCTGGAAATGAAACATATATTTATAATTTTGAATATTGTAAAAAATGGTTTAATAATATAGATAAGATTAAATCTATACATAGCAAACAGCTTTTTGGAAGTTTTTACTTTTTTGGAGATATGGAGTTTTTATTACACATAGAAGTAGCAACAAAAAACTTACATATAGGTTTTGTGAAGTATGAGATGAAAAATGGTTTATACCACCCTTTACCAATGGATAATAAAGATTTAGAGTTAGTGTCTAGTAGATACAAACATATATTTGGTCTTA
>Ga0256824_10000269_pt1 | contig 19286 bp, 21 predicted proteins | sample CV67metaG_FD_191570 | JGI IMG/M metagenome (GOLD analysis project Ga0256824, IMG submission 191570) | Hydrothermal vent microbial communities from East Pacific Rise, Pacific Ocean - CV67 | ecosystem: Environmental > Aquatic > Marine > Hydrothermal vents | place: Pacific Ocean: East Pacific Rise...
TATACCAAATAGATGCTTCTAACCTCTTCAAAGCCAAAGGCAAGGCTGGTACTATCATCATAGATGGTGGTGGGATAACGCTTAAGGGTAATGTGACTATTAAAGGGAATGTGAGTATTGTTGGTGGGTCTGGTGGAGGAGCGAGGACTGCGAACCTTAGAGTTAATACAGGTAAACCTTTCTGTATGTCTTGCTTCTTGAAATCAATGGGGCTAGAGATATGAAAAAAGAGTATCTAACACTATACAAAGAGCTACTCTTTAACCTACCCCAAACTACACCAGCACTCAAAACCTATGCCATCGTAGATAGCATACGTGATGAAGCTGTTAAAGAGAAAATACTCTTTAGTGGACTAAATACCATAGACCTCTGGCACGAAGAACTCTTTGAAAATGAACAAGAAGTACCTCTGTATCTTGTAGAGCTTGAACAAAAAAATGAACTTTTAGCGTATCTTCTTAGCCAATATGACAAAAGCATAGCCACGTACTTCATAAGCCCTTATGACATAGATACACTACAAAGTTACTACAGTATGTTCACCCATGTAAACATAGAGATAGAAGAAAACAACTTTCAAAAAGGTATCTTTGGTTTTTATGACCCAAACATACTACCCAACTACATACAAACACTTTACAATGAAGAAAAGGTAGATGAATTCTTTGCAGGGGTGGCAATGTGGCTTAGTCCTAGTGTAGAAAAAGAGGATGAACTTTACATTGCGTTTAGAGATAAAGATGGTGAAGTAGATGATGTGAATTTGCAACTTGCACAGTTTATTAAAGAGAATGCTACGATGTTACACTTTGATGATGTGGCATTTCCTGACACATCTTACCTCCAAGCCCATGAAGTCTACATAGACCAAAAGCAAATAGCGATGTTTGATGATGTGGAGAAGGTGAAGTTTATTAATGATATTTTTAGAGAGTATAAAGTTGAAGGGCAAGTATTTTATTTTAATGAAGAGAGAAATAAAGAATTAGCCTATAGCTTATATGATGAAGCCAAATCTTTAAATATTGTTTCTGAAGCAGGTATTTATAGATATATACTGATAGGGCTTACCGTACTTGAACCTATGAATAAGTTTAATTTTTTTCAAGATATTGTCCAAGCACATGATGAAGATACAAAAATAGAGATGATGGACAAGATTATGAATGATATAATAAGTAAAAGGAGAGAGGCAAATGGGGTATAGAGATTCTAATGAGACTGCGGGGAGTAGTGTAGCACAGATGAAGTGTATTACTCATCCTGAAATTTGTAAAAAAAGTGTACCTGCAGTTGCAAAAGGCACATGCGGGTATTATAAACTAAGAAATCAAAACTATATTGACCGACATGATGTACATGATGGTAGTTGTAATCCCCCTGATTATTATTTGAATTATGGATTTAAGTATTGTAGTAAGTTTAAAAATGAGACTTATCCCAAGTTAAGTGCAAAAGGGCAAACTTGGCTTTTAGACGTGCTTGAAGATTTACAGGAGTATATGGAACTTGGAGTTGTGCGTAAGTCATATACTTCTACTGAAAATACAGCATTTAATAGTAATTATAAACTACCTAGAAATAGTGAATCGTTTTATACAGGTATAGAGTGTCGTAATGCAGACTTTCAAGCATTTGCTTTTGCAACACATCCTGATGCATATAATCCCTCTGTTATGGAGACTCTACCTGCAGAAGACTTAGCACGTATTGGGCTTACTCCTGATTTATCAGAGTGGGGAGATGCTGCTACACGGGAGCAAGCAGGTATCATGTGGGACAAGATGGATGTGAGCCAGATAGTAGAAGATACGGTTAATAGGGTGATAGATGGAACCAAAGAGAAAGCCCAAGAAGCTATAGACGGAATTAAAGATTATGCCAATGAAACGATAGAAAATATAAAAAAGATATTTTAAAGATGATATTAAAAAAAATAAAATGGATAACAATAGTAGCTGTAGGTACTTTTGTATTATTGTATGGTGCGGACAAATTAAATTTACAAGATGAAAAAAGTAATAAAGGAGTAAATGTGCTTAAAAATGAATGGAAAAAGTTTGATGTAGATAAAATAGTAGGAGAGACTCCTGCAAGTTTGTTTGGGGGGTTACAAGAAGGCTCTGCTATACTGAAGTACAGACTTGAGTTGAGATACCCTTTTGATGGTAAAGTGGGTTTTTTTGGTGGGAGTGATAGGGAGGACACACGAAATAAATGCCGTGGTCATGGAGGACTTGAATGTAGAGAGAAAAATGAGCAAGCTTATATCTTTAGTACTATAGACGATGGAGAAACATTTACGAGACAAAAGTTTGGGCATGGCATCGCACAAGAAATAAAAGAAATAAATGGTAGCTATTTCTTGAGAGTTCATGAAGCAGATACTTATGCAGATAAAACATTTCGTTCTGATGACCATGGAAAAACTTGGAAACATATTGGTGATTTCTATATAGATGCATTGCTTGATAAAAATAAATTTATCTATGTGATAGTAAAAAGTATATCAATAAGTAAAAGAAGCTATACCTACTATTATACTATAGATGGAGGTAAAACTTCTATACCTCTTTCCCCTAAAATACTAGATTATCATGAAGAATATAAGCAGTATCCTATACAGGTCTATAAAGGGAAATTGGCTTTTTTGAAAAAAAATAGTTTATTTTTTCTAGACAGTGATACACTAGAAGAGGAAGTACATCACTTTGAAATCCCTAGTGGTAAAGTGATTCGTAATATGCAAGTAGACAAAAGAAGTGGAGAACCATATATTATACTCACAAATGGGGAGAACCCTGAACCAATGAGGTTCTCAATATATTACCCTCTTACAAATGTGCATGTAGAGTTTACCAAATCTACAAAAGAGTTAGATACCGCTAATATCTTCTTAGAGGTAGATGGCAACTATATAGGGAGTTTGACACGGATAAGTGGTGTGATGTTCCACTTTTGGACACTTGACTATGGTAAGAAGTGGGAAATGGAAGTCCTTGAAGATTATTTTTATGATGATGCATTTACAGGCTATGCTAATGGCAGAATATATATGAAAGCTTTGGTAAAAACTAAAGATAAAAAAGATAAAAAACCTTATTTCATTATGGGTAAAATAAAATAAGTCAAACATGACTCAGACAACAACATAGACCATGATGAAAGAACCACGGTAGGTAATGACCGTACAGAAAACGTAGGCAATGATGAAACCATAGACATAGGACATGACCGTACAGAGTCTGTAGGCAATGATGAGAACATCTCCATAGGACATGACCAAAACAACCACATACTAAACACCCAAGCCAACAAGATAGACAAAGACAAGATTACGTATGTAGGTAACCACAGAGTAGATGAAACCTACGCCAACCACACCATGAAGACAGGTGGACATCATGACTTTACTATTAATGGTAGGTATGACGTGAAGGCTGGGACGCATATAAAAGAAGTAACCAAACTTCATGAGATGCACGGAAGTGACCGCATCGTCTTTAAGAGTAAAGGCGGGTACTATCATCATTGATGGTGGATGGGACTTGACAATAGGTGTGTAAAGAGAGCAACTCTCTTTTAAAGACAGACTAATTTAGTCACTACAAACCCGCCAACTACCAACCACACAAACATACTTGTAGCCGTATAAATAGGCGCAAGTCCTAGCCCTTTAAATTTAGCAAAAATGGTTCCCATACCTAGGGCAGTCATCGCCATGGTGAGCAAAAAGGTATCTACTTCATTGATGATGTCTACAATATTTTGTGGGACAAGATGTAGTGAATTAAAGCCTGCTACCATGATGAAGTAAACAGCAAACCAAGGGATGACAAGTTTCATTTTCTCATCTCTTGCGCCACCTTCTCTTTTGGCAGACCAAGCAAGGTAAAGACCAAGTACGATGAGCATTGGGGCTATCATAATGACTCTTGTCATCTTTACAATCACCGCTGCATTTGCCATTTCTGCTGGGGCATTTGGTACAGAAGCAGGCACAGCTACTACTTGCGCAACCTCATGGATGGTACCACCAACATAGATACCAAATTCTCTAGCAGTCATGTGTAAAAAGCCTGTGGCATTTTCAAAAATAGTCGTATAAAGTACAGGGTAGAGGAACATAGAAATGGTTCCAAATAGAACCACCATAGAGACAGCAATGGCAGTTTTGTACTCTTCTGCTTTAAGTACAGGCTCAGTAGCAAGTACCGCGGCAGCTCCACAAACAGAAGCACCAGAGGCAGTAAGGATAGAGGTATCTTTATCCATACCAAAGACTTTATACCCTAGCCATGAGCCAAGTATGAGCGTGGAAGTGAGCATGATGAGTGAAACCAAAAAACCTTCCATCCCTACTTCAGCTATTTGTTGAAAGGTGATTCTAAAACCATAAAGGACAATGGCAAAACGTAAGATTTTTTTTGCGGAGAAAGTGATACCACTTTGCCACTCGGCAGGTGTATTGTTGTGTAAAGTATTTGCATAAAATATACCCATAACGATACCTATAACCAATGGGGAAAGTCCAAGTGCTTTAACAGGAGTTAAATCAGAAATGAATGTTGCCGCAGCTGCAAAAATAGCCACAAATAATATACCAGAGATGGTACCTTTCCGTTTTTCGGGTGAAAATGCCATAAAAATCCTTTTTTGTTCAATCATATTGATAATAATTTTGGAATCATACTATAATTTTGATACAATAAGCAAATAAAAATAATTACATATAATAATCATTAATAATGAATAAAAGAGAAAAAATGAAATTAACACTAAGACAAATGGAAATTTTTCTAAATGTTGTGAGGTCTGGACATTTAACCAATGTAGCCAAAGAGATGAGCTTGAGTCAGTCAGCTATTTCAATGTCCATAAAAGAGCTTGAAAGTATATTGGGCCGTCCTGTATTTGATAGAATCAATAAAAAGTTAGTACTGAACGAAGTAGGGCGCGCGTTTCATAAAGAAATAGACCCCATTCATAAAAAACTTTGTGATATAGAGTATGAATTTAAAAATTCTGAGAATAAAGGGATGATCCGTGTAGGTGCAAGTACAACGATAGTGGATTATTTGATGCCTTCTATCATTTGTTCATATATGAGCTCTTATCCTGATGTAAAAATAACACTTAAAGAAGGCAATACACAAGATATTGCTAAAATGATTCAAGAGGGAAGTATAGACATAGGTTTTGTAGAAGGCTTTGTCTCTGGCTCAGATATTATTAAAGAAAAAATTGGTGTAGATGAACTTCTTATCGTCACAGAAAATAAAGAAATAGCCAATGCATCACCAGCATTTATAGATGAACTTGCCCATATGCGTTGGGTACTTAGAGAAGAGGGCTCAGGGACAAGAGAGGTATTTTTAGATTATATAAAAGAAAAAGTAGATGATCTTAATATCTTTTTAGAGTTGGGACATACGGAATCGATTAAGAGTATTTTGAAAAATCGTGAGTGTCTGACATGTATCTCTAAAATTTCTGTAGATAAAGAGTTACAAGAAGGAAAACTTTTTCAAGTACCTGTGAAAAGTTTTGAATGTAAAAGAGACTTTTTAATGATTTATCATAAAGATAAATATCATTCTTCACTTTTTGAGAAGTTCGTATTTTTTTCTAAAAAGCTTATGACACAAATGCTCGACAGCGATAATACACTTTGTGCGATAGAATTAGCAAAAAAATAGGGCTTTATATTCTTCAGGTGTGTTGAGATTGGTAAAAGGTGTATCCTCTTCAAATGAGACAGTGATTGTATTTAGATTTTTTAAAAGTGAAGTAAGCTTATGATTTTTTTGTTCAAAGTGTTTTTTTGCTAAGGGAAGTATGGTCTGTGTATAAATCCCACAAAGTGGCTGTAGACCATTTGGACTTTTGGCTATAACTATATCTGCATTATCATGTGATTCATAGGCTTCAAAAAGAGTATCTATAACTTTTTTATCTACCAAGGGTGCATCAACACTGAGTATAAAAATAGCTTTACATTTAAGTACCTCAAAGATGGAGAGTAGTCCAACCAGTGGAGAACTCTCTTCATAAATATCTTGTATAAGAGGAGAATCAAAATTAAACTTAGGATATTTAGTTGAAATATAGACCGAGCTAAACAACAGAGAGAGTTTGTTGTATTGGAATTCGCTAAGTGTTGCATATCCTCCAAAAGGCAGTAGTGCTTTGTCCTCTCCCATACGTGAGCTTTTACCTCCAGCAAAAATGATTGCAGGCATATCATACATGGGTGACTTCTTGTTGTAAATGTATTTTGCGTCTTTGATGCACTAACAGTACCATAAAAGCAGAAAAGGTAATGAGTGACTCAACCAAAAAGAGACTTTCTCCATAAACTTGACCAGATAGTATAGCTCCTACCGAGCCTCCCAACCCAAAAGCAATACCTAAGAAAAACTGTTGGGCAAGTTTTTTTTGGGTATAAAGTGAAAAAACATAGGTAATGGCAGCAGTATGATAGAGTGCAAAACTTATAGCATGGAGTGACTGTGAAGCAAAGGTGATGTTCACTGAGTCAGGATAGAGGTAAAGCAAGAGCCATCTAAGAGCTGTGACCAGGGTAGCAAACTGTAAGATGTTCAGTAAGTTACGTTGCAAAAGTGGACCTTGGAAGTAGAGCATGACAATCTCACAGATGACACCAAAACTCCACATCCATGAAATCATCTCTAGTGAAATTCCATGAGAAGTTTCATAAATAGTAAAGAAATTATAGAAACCTCCAAAGCCTACTTGCATGAGGAATATAGATGTCCAAAATGCCCAGTATTTACTTAAAGAAAAAGAGGCATCATCTTGGACTGCATCATGGGAAGTTTGGTCAAATTTTACTAAATATGCTCCAAAAAGAAGCGTCAAAAATGCCATAGCCGCTAAATAGTAGAGAGCTTCGTAGGGTAAACTCAATACCTTGCCCAGCCATAAGGCAATACCCATAAAGCCCAAGGAACCCCAAAGGCGCACTTTCCCATAGTGGCTTTTCGAGAGTGTACTTAGTGCAATAGTCTCTATATAAGGTAGTGATATACCCATAGAGGCACCAAAGAGTAAGTTTGCAGATAAATAGAGCCAAAAATGTTCTACAGTGGCTAAAAAAATTAGGGTTCCCAGCAAGGTAAGTATGAGGGAAATGACATAGATTTTAGGGCTAAGTACTACCCAATGACGAAAGACAAAGGGGAGTAAAAAACGCATAAAAGGAGCAGCTGCATAAATGACACCTACCTCAAAAGTAGAGTAGGAAAGCTCTAGTAAAACTTTAGGCATAAAGATGACATAGACCCCTACTAAGGCAAAGTAAAAAAAGTAGTATGCCCCTAAAAGTAAAGAGAAGGGGGAGAGTAAGGACTTTGTTTCTGTCATGGTTTGTGGATGATAACTGTACGACTTAGTAAGTCATGGAGGGTTTTTGCATCTTTTCTAAAAAACATCATCACCCAACCAAAAAAGGTAAAAAAGGAAAGCACAGCACAAAGGTTTCTAAAGAGTATGATAAATGCTGTAGGTTTTTGTTCTGTTTGTTCATCAATTATCTCTAAATTGTAAGCACGATACCCTGGGGTTTGTGCTGTTTTCATCATAAAAAGTGTTTGCACAATGACAAGAGGAATGAAGATATAGAACCAGCCTAACATTTTTTGCTCTGCAAAACCTTCTCTCCCACCCATGATAAAGTAGATAACCACATAAAGTATGGGCATCATAAGCATAAAACTGTCAGTAAGAAAAGCTTTGACTTTGGACGAGGCTTTTGCGTAAGGAAGTGTAGGGGAAGTAGAAGTTTCTTTTATCTCCTTTTTCTTTCCTTGTTTTACGTCCCTAAAACGCTGTTTAGCCATTTAGTTGAGTCCTTGTGTCATGGTAAAGATAGGTAACAACATTGCTGAAACAATGACACCCACAACAACACCAATAAAGAGCATCATAAATGGTTCTAAAAGCCCTAGTAATAACTTTAATTTGTCTTCATTTTCTTCTGCATAGAGGATTGCTGTGTTGTCTAAAATTTGTGCTACTTCACTAGACTCTTCCCCTAGTGCTAAAGACTGCATAAAGTTACGTTTGAGCTTTACTCCCTTGGAGAGTTGTAAAGAGTTTGAGAGTTTGTTACCTTCTAGTACTTTGACTGAAGCTTTTTCAAACAAGTCCTTGAGTCCATAGTTTCCAAAAGTAGCCTTGGCAAGCTGAACTGCTTGGGCATAAGCAACGCCTGAACCTAACATAAGTGAGAGTATGTACGAGAAACGTCCTAGCTCATGGTTTTGTATAAGTATACCAAGTACAGGTACTTTGAGTAAAGCAGCATCTATCCACCTGTGAAACGTATCTACTTTTGCATAGAGTAGTTTGAAAAAAACAATACCTAACACAAAAGTAAGGATAATGGCTATATAGTAGCTAGTTAGAAAATCACTCACTCCAAGAACAAATTGAGTGATGGGTGGAAGCTCTTGTCCTGTGTCTTCAAAAATTTCTGTAATCTTAGGCACAACAAAAGCAATGAGAAATGAAGTCATACCAATAGCAACAGTAAAGATGATGGCAGGGTATGTCATAGCCCCTTTGACTTGCTTTTTAACCTTATTTTGGGCAGAAAAGAAGTTCCCCATGTTGGTAAGAACTTCGACCATTTTACCACTTTGTCCTGCTACGTTAAGACTTTGCAGGTAAAAGTCAGGCATGGCATAAACTTTTTGGGAGTTAAGTGCATGGTAGAGTGACTTTCCTTCGTCTATCATGGTTTTAAGAGAGTTTAAAAAAGAGACATAACGCTTTTCTCCCTCATGTTGGTTCTCTAGCAACTTAATGGCTGTGAGTATGGTCATGCCAGAGTTGAGGTAAGAAGAAAGCTCCTTAGAAAAAGTAGCAAGAAGCTCCCCAGGCATTTGACGTTTTGAAAAAGCTTCCAGTGAAAACTCTTTTGTAGGTGTAAGCCCCTCATGGTAAATTCCACGAGTTTTAAGCTTCTGCCCAGCTTCTTCTACGGAACTTGCATTGACAGTACCCTTAACCTTTTTCCCTGATTTATCAAAACCTTTATACTTAAAAAGCATCCCAGACATGTCCTTCATTCTTAGTTGCTAGTATTATAACTTTTTTAGCTGTATCTTGTTATAGTGTCTTCATGAAACGATTTATAACTCTTTATTTTCTTTTTTTAGCACTGCTATTTACCTTTTTTTATGCACCTACTTCAGCAGTTTCTACTTTGCTTAATGAGGGACAAACCAAACTGACACTCTTTTTTTTAGATATGTTTTTAGCACCAGAACAACTCAAAGGCATAGATATATGGATAAATTCACACTATAAGATTATCATAAATCAAGCGTGTAATGGGGTGATACCTATACTTTTTTTGTTTGCTTCCATTTTGGCATACCCCTCTACATGGGGACACAAAATAGTTTGGATGGGCATAGGGTATGTACTGTTTTCTGTGGTCAATGTAGCACGCATTTTACTGGTAGTTTATGTGACTCAAACAGGGGAAGGGCAAAAAGAGTTCTACTGGTCGCATGACTTGGTGGGCAATACATTGCTTATGCTTACAGGTCTAGGACTCTTCATAGCTTTTATAAAAACCTCTTCACGTACGGTGAAATAACTTTAAAAACTCTGGATTTTAAAATGCCAATAAATAGCAGAGTGCTTGTCTTTTATTTTTACTTCATTGACTAGGGCAGTGGGTCCTCTGGTTTCTGGTGGGGGGATGATTTTTATCTCTTCGGGGATGAAAATATTTCTACTGCTGTTTTTTAAGATTTGACGGCTTTTGTCTTCTGCGACTTTAAAGTGACGTTCTAATACTGTGTAGGCAGACTTCTTGTCTTTGTGGTAGCGTAAAATATTTTTACTCAAATACAAAGAATCTTGCAATGAATGTTTGTTTCTCTCAGAAATGTAAATAATCTGTTCTTCGTTGTCACTATGGATTTGTAATACAAAAATAATACCAAATGAGATAATAATCACTGAAATAAGTATTTCGATGATAGTAAAGGCGGGGCGCAATTTTTTCATTAGTAAAAGTCTCCAGAGTTAGAGATGTCTTTGCTTTGAGAAAGCCAATACTCTTTAGCATCTTCAGGAGAGTCAAAACGTTTAGGTTTTCCAAAAAAAGCAGGTAAGAAGTAAGTCCCTTTGTCATCTTCAAGTATGATTTGGGTAGAGCTTCCATTGTTGAAAAAGTCCATGACTAGGCATATTTTTTGGTCATCATAGCGTTCGTATTCAAGTTGTCTGAGTGATTCTCTCTCATCTAGGGTATAGGCTTTGATGTTTTTAAGGTCTATTTTGTTCTTATAAGGACTAAAAGCAGAGGATATACCTTCTCTAAGGTAACAGTTTTTACACTGGTTCACACACATTAATGTAGCATGACCATTAAAAAATTCTGATTTTATGATGGTTTCTTTGAGGTTTAGAGGGGTAAGAGCTTTAGGCTTTTGTTTACCTAGCTCTACACCAGAAAAGCCTAAATAATATACTAAAGAGATTATAAATATAACGATAAGTAGCTCTATAAGAGAAAACCCTTTTCGCCACTGGCATCTCAAAGTATTAGCCATCTATACTATTTGTTACACGCTGAAAATAAAATATCTTTGTTACTCTCTTCTCCACCTTCTTTTCTGTCGGCTGCAAAAGAGATAAGTTCAAAGTCTGAACCTTTTCTTACATAAACAAAAGGAGATTTCCATGAGTCTTTAGGAAGCTTTTTTATGTAAGGTTTTGCACGGTAGTTAGGGTACTTGTCTGCGTCTGGGTTAGAAAGAAGTGCTTGAAATCCCTCTTCGGTTTCAGGGTAGTTACCGTTGTCTAGTTTAAACATATCTAGTCTTTTTTTAAGGTCGTTCATTTTAAGACACACCGTATCTCTTTTTGCCCCATCTGCTGCGTCCATGAGTCCAGGAGCCACTACAGCTACAAGTCCTCCAAGTATAACGATAACAATAAGAAGTTCTATAAGTGAGAAGCCTTCTCGAAGTTTTTTATGTGTGTTCATGTACATCCTTTAGTTTGCTTTGGTATAATATTTCCAAAATAATTGAATAAATTTTACAAATTTTACTTTAATAGAGCTTTTAGATGGATAAAACACAAACGATACACCTCAATACAAAACACAGACAAGGCTTTGCCCTGATGGTGACACTCTCGGTGTTGCTTGTGCTTATAGCCTTAACTATGGTACTGTTAAGTTATTTTGAAGAAGTGCAAGACGACGCAGCAGATACCACTGCCATGATACAAGCAGATGTCTATTATGCAGATATTACAGGGATATTTGACCGTTTTAAAAAGAAAGAGAAACTCTTCTCTACGCTCTATAGGCTCCCTGTATCTTTACAGACTAAAGATGGACGCTTTAGTATGCTTTTGCGCTGCAAGGCACTTTCCAGTGGGGTCAATGTCAATTGGCTAGCCCTAGAAGAGAACCAAGCAATGCATGAAGCCTATAGTTTTGCGCAAACTGTCTTTGATACTTTGGCACAAGAGCATAACTTAGAAGATGCTTCTAGGTTACAAGAGATGATTCTTGAAGAGATAGGAGGCAAAGATAAATATGTTCAAAAAGAATACAGCAGAATTAGACAAAAAAACGGTATCATATCATACAAACAATTTGCGCAAATTGTCTCAAACTACCAACTAGAAGTAGATGATACCAAAGCAAGTCGTGTACCATGGGAGAAGTATTTTACTTTTTCTAACAAAGCAAAAGTCATAGATGCAGCGTATAGTTCCCCAGAGCTACTTTCTTTGCTCTTTGACATTAATTTACAATCTGTGCGCGAGTGGTATGCTGACCCTGAGAAAGGTACACTCAAGAGTTTTGTAAGAGACAATGGTGGTGACTATGCAAGTAGAAAAAAACTTATAGCAGGTAAGAAGTTTTGGGAAGAGAGTCAATGTACCGTTACTTTTAAAAGTGGAGAAAAACCGTACAACTTTAGATTTGAATACATTCAAGGAGAGGCAAAACATTTTGAATTTTATGGGAAAAAATAAAGAGCTAATACTCGCACATGCCTCTATGGACAGAGTGACTTTAAACGAAAGTGTAAACGTGATGCTTACCCCACAGTTTTATACACTTAAAAAAGAGGCATTACCCGTTAAGTATGCATATCAGGCAAAAAAGATTGCAGCGTCACTTTTTGATGGATTGCTTGAAGAAGAGGGTAATTATAGTTATTTGGTAAGTAAAGAAGAGGACACATGGGCATTTATTGCGTATGACAGCGAGAAGATTGCTACATTCTTGGCGAGTAAAGGCATAGAAGCTAGTAGGGTATCTAAGCTTTTCTTTGCACAACAAGCAGCGAATGCATTTAATGTACCTTTGGCGCTCAATGACAAAGAAGCATTGATTCTGCTAGAAGATACGGTGGTGGTAGTTCCTCGTATGGCATTGGGGGAGCTAGAAGAACCTTCTCTCGTTTTTGACAATAGCTTTACGCCTAAGGGTGGTGTCACACTAGAAGGATCTTCAGGTTCTCTACTTTCACAAAAACAAGCACTGGGGTTCGCCGCAGTGTTTCTACTTTTTGCAGGGATGTTTTTGTTTGAAGGCTTACGCTATGGCGGAGAAAGCAAAGTGGCTAATGCAGAACTAGAAAGCTTATATGAATCTTATCCTGCATTGCAAAGTAGCTATACGCGTCAAGGAATTGTCGATAAATATAGAATGATTGATACCACAGAACGTAAAAAAAGAGATGCTATCAAATCCTTTTCAAGTATGATTTTTAAAGGTGTTACGCTCACCGCACTGCATGTAGATGAAAAAGGCTTTAAAGCACAGTTCTCTTGCGCCAATGAAGAAGTAGCTAAAAGAGTGAAAGTACTTGCTAAAAAAAGCAAGTATAAAACGATAAAAGTTCAAGGAAGTAATGACTTGCATATAGAGGGGACATTATGAGTTGGAAACGCTATCAAAATGAACTTATCGCAGCGGGAGCAGCACTTGTCATGTTAGGTACCTATGCCTATAAGCATAAGCAAGTTACTTCCCAAGTAGAGCAGACACAAAGTACAAAACAGTCACTGGAAGAACTCAAAGAGGTCATAGCCCTTAAAAAGATATGGGCAGACAAGAAAACTACGAAAAAATTAGAACAGCTTAAAAGGCTCATCCCAGCATCGAAAGTAAAGTGGAGTAAGAAGAGTAAAAAAGTTACAGCTACCTATACAGGTCTAAGCGCAAACGAACTCAATATGCTTACTACAAAAATGCTAAACATTCCTGTAGAAGTACATCTTTTAGATATTCAAAAAACAGGAACAGTCTATAATGTGGAGTTCAAATGCAAATGGTAAAAAAGATTTTTATTACACTGTTTGTGGTATGGTTTGCTTTTTTATGGCTTATGCCTAAGCAAGAGCTTTACTATAAGCTAGAACATGAACTTGCAAAAAGTGCCATAAAAATAAACGAAAAAAAGATAGAAGAAGGGTTTTTCACCTTAACACTTCGTGAAGCAGATATCTATGCCCAAGGTATTAAATTGGCAACGGTTGAAAAGGTAAGCCTTTTTACGTTACTCTTTTATACACATATCTCTGTGGAGAAACTTTTACTGGATGATTCTTTGAAATCCATGGCACCTACAAGTATAGAAAATACAAATATCATACATAAAGTATGGAATCCTTTAAACATAAGTATGGATGCAGAGGGTGGCTTTGGTACTTTGAGTGGAAAAGCAAATCTAAAAGAGAGAGCCTTGCGCATAGATTTCAATGCCTCAAAAGGCATAGAGATGCTAAAGCCTAAACTCAAACAAGACGAGAAAGGATGGTACTATGAAACATCTTTTTAAACCAGCAGTATTTAAAAGTATTTTAGGACTTTTGTTACTCTTGTTATTGGTAAAAGTAGCATGGTTTGTAGTGGGAGTACTTTGGCTGCCTACAAGTGGCGTAGAACATGTGGCACAAAAAGGGGGTAAGGCACTTTACTATAGAGTCAAGCTTACACCCAATGAAGTTGCAGCTCCTACAGTTAAAGCAACAAAAACAGCAGTAAAAAAATCATCAGGGAACATAAACAGTATTAAGCTTTTGGCAATCTATAATGCTTCGGATGTCACTGTGGTAACGGTGGAACATAAAGCAAAAACAAAAGTACTTTCACGTGGCGATGCCATAGATGGTTTTGTTTTAGAAGGGGCAGGAAATAATTTTGCCACATTTTCTAAAGCTTCAAAAACCTATAAAGTATTATTGCTTAAAGGAAAAGCTACTGGCATTGAAGCGACAGCAAAACCTGCACCAACCAAGGCACCTCAAAAACCAAAAGTGAAAACTGCCAAAGGTGAAGTTACGGATGCGGGTGACCACAAAGTCATAGACCGTTCTTTGCTTGACCATTATGCACAAAATATGGATGATATCTATAAGAACATAGGTATAGGAGAAGTAAGAAATGGTAAAGACTTAGCAGGGTTTCGCATCACCTTTGTGCGAAAAGACTCTCCTTTTGCAAAGCTAGACATAAGAAGAGATGATGTCATCAAGTCTATCAACGGACAAGAGATAAATAGCTATAATGCAGCTTTTGGTGTGTATAAAAACATTAAAGATATAGATAACCTCACCTTAGTGATACAAAGAGGTAAAGAAGAAATGGAGTTAGAATATGAAATTAACTAAAATACTATTGAGCGCATTGCTCATATTGTCTGTAGGACTACATGCTAAAGATGAAAAGGTAGATGTAAACTTCCGTAATCTTTCGATAAAAGACTTTATAGAGATGGTTTCTAAAATCACACAGAAAAATATACTTATAGAGAGTGAAATCAAAGGAAAGATAAACTTTGTTTCGACAACACCTATAAAGAAATCATCACTTCTTCCTTTGGCTAACTCCATTTTAGGAAGCAAGGGATTAGCGCTTATAGACCAAGGTGAGTACTATAAGGTAGTAAAGGCTGCCAATGCAGCAGGTGAAGGACTCGCTGTTGGTTCAAGCATAGATGGTGACACTATGAAAACAGTGATGTTCCCTCTTAAAAACTCAAATGCCGCAGTCATAAGAGCTAAAATAAAGCCACTTTTACACAAAAGTGCCAAAGTGATTTCTTTTAAAAAGAATAATGTACTTGCTATCACTGCCAACCCTAGAACACTTCGTGCTATCTCAAAAGTCATTAAGGCGATAGAAGCAAGAGGTGACAAGCGTTCAACAGTACTACGCCTACAAAACTCTACAGTAAAAGATGTGTTTACCAATGCTCAATCGATGTCTAAAAAACTTTTCCCACAAACCATAGAAAGTGAAAAAGTTGATGTCTTTAAGGATGAAGCTACAAACTCCATCATTTTAGTAGGTAAAGCAGAAAACAATAACCGTATGATACGCTACATTAAACAGCTTGATATAAAAGGGGAAAACCAAACACAAAAAATGTACGTTGTTCCTCTTAACAACTCCAATGTTGAAGATATGGAGAAAATATTATCTAAGCTTGTCGCGCAGATGAACTCTGTAGCAATTAAAAGACCTAAAAAGGGCGGGAAGCCACCAAGCAAGGCTATGGTAGTTTCTGACCTAGAGAGAAACTCTCTCATCATACTTGCCACAGGTGAGCAGATAAAAAACATACGTGAAACTATAAAGAAGATAGATGTGCCTCAGGCGCAAGTCTATGTAAAAGCACGTATTGTAGAGATAAATACAGACAGAGCAGAACAGTTAGGAATAAAGTATGGGTTTGAAGGTGGAAAGATTACTTCTAAGGGACTTTTCTCTGCAGCAGCTAATTTAGGAGCTTCTTCTCTGAACATTTCTCAAAATTTATTAGGCTTTTTAAATTCGACAACAAGTAGATCTGATGGTGCTGGTGGAACAATTCAAGACCAAGTTCGACCTTTTAAGTTTAAAGAAACCAGTCAAGTATTTGCTTTAGGAGCAAAACTAGACTTACTTAAACAAGGGGGCGCAGCACATATCTTGTCTGAACCTTCAGTCTTATGTACGAACAACAAAGAAGCGACTATACAAGTAGGGCAAACACAGTCCATCTTAACACAAGCGCAACAGTCTACAGCAGGACAAGGAAACATTATAAACAACTACTCTAGAGAAGACATAGGGATTACACTCAAAGTAAAACCAAGACTCTCTAGTAACAACAAAGTAACTTTAGAGGTAGAAGCAGAGATAGAAGATGTACTTCCTGGGTCAAGTGCTTCAGCAGACAGACCAACCACGACCAAACGTAAAGTAGTCACCAATGCCATTGTGAACAATGGTGAAACTATCATTCTAGGTGGACTAATGAAAAGTTCTGGTGGTAAAAACTCCACAAGAGTACCAGTACTTGGAGACATCCCTGTGCTTGGAAGACTGTTTAGATCTGATGCTGATGTAGAGAGTCAAGTCAATGTAGTTATCTACCTTACGCCATACATCGTAAGAGAAAGTGGAGACTTACAGCGTTTGCGTACAGCGCTTGTAGAACTTGAAGAAATTCAAACCAAATACAATAGTTTTGTACGTAGGGGGCTTGAACAAAAAGCAGGGTACAAAGGGACAAAAAACACACATGCTTCAGAGCGCATACACCGTAAGCAAACACGGCTCAATGTACACAATTTAGATTTACTGGAAGAAGAGGAGTAGAGATGCATTTTCCTCGTCTTCAAGATGTCAACCTAGAACCATTGTGGGAAGAAGGGTTAAACCACAAACTGGCTATAAAGCACTCATTACTCTTTTCTGAAATAGATGGAGTCAAAACTTCCATCGTAGAAGAAAGTACCCTTGGAGATGCCCTTAATTACTTTTCTAAACTCTCTTTAGCGTATCCTGTAAGTATTGTAGATGCAGAGAGTTTTGAAAGACTCAAAAACAAATTTTTAGAGATACAAACAGGTACAGACTTTGATGAGATGGGAACCACTTCAGATGAGCTTATAGAAGTAGAGTCAGATTTACTAGAGTTTATTCGTAATTCTCAAGACTTACTCTCCTCAGAAGAGTCTGCACCCATCATAAAACTGGTAAACTCACTGTTTTTTCAAGCACTACAAAAAGGTGCAAGTGATATACACATAGAGAGTGCAGAGCGCAAAGGTGAAGTACGTTTGCGTATGGATGGTGCACTTAAAAAACACCTTGATCTTGAAAAAAGTATTGTCAATTTAGTGATTAACCGTATTAAAGTCATTTCAAATCTTGATATCTCTGAAAAAAGAGTCCCCCAAGACGGACGTACACAACTTAGTATCTCTGGAAAAAACATAGATGTAAGGGTTTCCGTATTGCCTACATACTATGGTGAAAGAGTGGTCATGCGTATACTTTCTCAAAGTGAGCATATTCCTACCTTAGAATCACTAGGCTTTGCGAAGGACATTACGAAAGATCTATATAAGCTCCTTAATCATGCACACGGTATGATACTCGTCACGGGACCTACAGGTTCAGGTAAGTCAACTACCCTGCACGCATGTATGCAACACATTGCAACACCAGATAAAAATATTATCACAGTAGAAGACCCAGTAGAGTACAATGCAGACAATATTTCTCAAATACAGGTAAACACTAAAGTAGGACTTACCTTTGCCGCTGGACTACGTTCCATCCTTAGGCAAGATCCAGACATCATCATGGTAGGAGAGATACGTGATTCTGAAACAGCTGATATCGCATTGCGTTCGGCACTTACTGGACACTTACTACTCTCAACATTGCATACCAATGATGCCACTTCATCACTCTCCCGTCTAATGGATATGGGGATAGAAAATTTTCTTATCTCTTCCACACTTTTAGGTGTATTGGCACAAAGGCTCACTAGGAAACTCTGTTTACAGTGTAAGGAAGAGACAAAACTTGCACCTGCAACGATGGCAGAGATAGATGTACCAACTGAGGGTAACTACTTTGCTGCAGTAGGCTGTAAAGAGTGTGACTTTACAGGATATAAAGGAAGACAAGCCATTGGCGAACTTTTCATTATAGATGACCATGTAAAAGAGATGATGAAAGATGGATTTAACGATTATCAAGTAAGAGAAGCTATGAAGAAGCTCGGTATGAAAACCATAGCAGACAAATTACGTGATATGCTTATCGATGGTACAACAAGTTATGAAGAAGCAATACGCGTTGGGCTTATGGATGGCTAACTAGATGGCAAATCGTAAGGCATTTACACTTTTAGAAGTACTTATTTCTATTGCCTTACTAGGCATTATACTTGTTCCCCTCTTCTCTGTGGTAGATATGATGCGAGACTCTAACAGCCATCTGTTAAACTCATTAGAAAAATCTAAAGAAATTACCAAAGCGACAAAGGTCATGTTTTTAGATGTCTTAAGTTCTGATGGAAAACTAGAAATAAAAAAAGATGAATTTACTAGACTTTGCATGGAAGAGACAAAAAACTCTCTTTATAATTTACCTATAGCCAAAGTATGTTGGCTCATACTTAAAAAGAAAAACACCTTAGTGCGTGTGGAAGGTAATAGTTATACTTTACCTCTAAAAGCAGATGATAGAGTAGAGGTTGACTCCGTGATGACGGGTGTTGAACTATTTGATGTGTATCATAAAAAAGACAAAGTACTTATCTTACTACAACAACAAGGCAAAGAGCCTATTAGTTTTATGGTACAAGGTATTACGAATCCTGTGCTAGAAGTATTAGGAGATGGTACAAAAATTATGAGAGATGGTAGAAAAATACTTCCAGATGGGACAGAACTTTTTAAAGATGGTTCAAAAATACTACCTAATGGTACACTGGTTCCCGCACCAAATAAAAAACCCAAACCTATTAAAGGCAATAAAAAACCTACTAAATCAACGATTAAAAATACAACTAAGGGAACACAAGGTACTCCTCCACCAAAGTCAACTTCAGGTATTTAGCACGAGAGAACACTGTATGAAAAGGAAAAGTATGCAAGAGATATATGAAAAGTTAGGGCTTTTTTATCTGGGAAAAGATATAGACAAAGAGAGTATGGAAGCCACAGAAGCACTTACACTTCTTAAAAATAAAAACTTTACTACACATGCCGCTATCATAGGGATGACAGGTTCTGGAAAAACAGGTTTGGGAGTTGGTATTATAGAAGAAGCTGCTATCGATAACATTCCTTCTATTATCATTGACCCCAAGGGTGATATGGGAAACCTTTGTTTAGTCGATAGTAGTTACTCAGCTAAAGCCTTTGAACCATGGGTTGAAGATGAAGCAAGAGCAAAAGAGAAAGATGTCTCAGAGTATGCT
>Ga0256824_10000270_pt1 | contig 19267 bp, 16 predicted proteins | sample CV67metaG_FD_191570 | JGI IMG/M metagenome (GOLD analysis project Ga0256824, IMG submission 191570) | Hydrothermal vent microbial communities from East Pacific Rise, Pacific Ocean - CV67 | ecosystem: Environmental > Aquatic > Marine > Hydrothermal vents | place: Pacific Ocean: East Pacific Rise...
ATGAACGATAGTGAGATAAACGCAGTACTCAAACATCACTACTATAGGTTTCAAAAGAGTGAAGATGTTATAGCTCTTTTTATAGCATTGAAGCGATTAAACGCAGAGACTACTCTCGAGAAGATTTTTGTAGCTAGCTACAGAGAAAAACGCAGCACTATCGATGGTATAAACGCAGTCATAACTAAGATACAAGAACTCTACCCATACTCCTCTAAGGGATATAACTTTCTTATAGGAAAGGTGACACGAAAGACTAAGGGTGCTGGAGCACTTAAACGTTGGATGATGTATCTACGATGGATGGTAAGAGAAGACAATATCGATATGGGACTGTGGAGTGGTGTACAGAGTGCAGATTTGATTATGCCATTAGATACACACACATACAAAGTAGGGCTGCGTTTAGGACTACTAAAACGCAAGACTTACGACCTTGAATCAGCCATAGAACTCACAAAATCACTTCAAAAATTTGATAAAAACGACCCTCTAAAGTATGACTTTGCACTTTATAGACTGGGGCAAGAAAAAATATTATAATACTCCAACAAGAGTGTGTATAACTGTTAAAAAACATCTAAAAGAGAATAAACTTTAATAAGATTTTTTTTGATATACTATCTACAAATAAAATATAATTATATGTAAAAGGTACTAATATGGAGTGTGAATTTCCGAGTGTAAACTCAAATAAAGAAGAGATAAAAGAAATTTTTGACAGCATCAAAACAATAGCTGTTTTAGGACTTTCTCCTGACGAAACAAAAGATTCTCATAGAGTTGCTAAGTACTTACAAGAAGCTGGTTACACCATAGTTCCAGTCTATCCTAAAGAGGAGAGTATACTTGGTGAGAAGGTCTATCGTTCACTTCTTGAGATTCCTTTTGATGTAGATATGGTAAATATCTTTAGAAAACCAGCTGCACTTGATCCTATTGCAGATGCTTGTATAGAAAAAGGCAATGTAAAAGTCTTTTGGGCTCAAAAGGGCATAGTAAATAATGATGCAGCTACCAAGGCGGAAAACGCAGGTATGAAAGTTGTTCAAAACCAGTGTAGTATGGTAGAACATAGAAGTTTATAAGAGAGTAAAGATTGTTAAATTTAGAAAAAATATATGAAGCAAGAGAACGCATAAAAGATGTAGTCGTTGATACTCCTTTTTCTTATGCTCCTTATCTGAGTGATGTTGCAGAGTGTGAGGTGTATCTTAAAAAAGAGAACCTTCAAGTGACGGGTGCATTTAAAATTCGTGGAGCTTATAACAAGATAGCATCACTTACAAATGCGCAGAGAGCCTGTGGTGTAGTAGCAGCAAGTGCTGGAAACCATGCACAAGGTGTTGCACTCTCAGCTTCAAAGTTCGGTATAAAAGCTGTAATCATTATGCCCGAATCGACACCATTAACTAAGGTCAATGGAGTCAAGCATTTTGGTGCTGAAGTTATTTTAGCAGGTGCAAATTATGATGAAGCCTATGCTTATGCAACAGAGTATGGAGCAAAAAACTCTTTAACCTTTGTTCACCCTTTTGAAGATGAAGAGGTTATTGCAGGACAAGGAACAGTTGCACTTGATATTTTAGACAAGTGTGAAGAGTTGGATGCTGTACTTATTCCTGTAGGTGGTGGTGGACTTATCTCGGGAATGGCGACTGCGTTTAAGGCTCTAAACCCTAAAATACAAGTCATAGGTGTGAGTGCTCTTGGAGCACCTGCGTTTAAAAACTCTTATGATAGTAAAACAGCGCAAGATACTACAAGTGTAAGAACTATTGCAGATGGAATTGCTGTTCGTGATACTTCGAGTGTAACACTTGAGTATGCTTTGAAGTATGTAGACAAGCTAATCAGTGTAGATGAAGAGGAGATAGCAAGTGCTATTTTATTTTTGCTCGAGAAGCAGAAACTTGTAGTTGAAGGTGCCGGTTCTGTCGGAGTTGCTGCACTTCTTCACCACAAACTAGACTACCTAAAAAACAAAAAAGTAGCAGTTGTTTTGAGTGGTGGAAACATGGATGTAACACTCCTCTCTGTAATCATTGAAAAGGGTTTACTCAAATCTGGACGAAAGATGAAACTTACAGTTACTTTAGTAGATAAACCAGGCTCACTTATGCGTTTTACTGAAATACTTCAAGAACTTAATGCTAACATTGTCCATATCTCTTATGACAGAACAGAGGTTTCACTTGATTATGGTGATGCAAATGTGACCGTTCATATGGAAACAAAAGGCGAAGAACATCAAAGAGAGATTGAAAAAGCACTAAAATCAGAGGGTTATTTAAGAGGATAGTATGGAGATACTTAGAAGCAAAAATATACAAAAAGCCATAGTACTTATAAAGATACTAGATGACAAAAAACTACTTGTTGTCGATAATGACACAACTATAAGAATGTTACATCTTGATGATTTAAGTAATGAGGGTGGCTTTAAAGTAAATGTACATCATCAAAGATATAAAAGTTCAGTAGTAGCTTTTAGTAATGATGGTGAGTATTTTGCAACTCTTAGTTCGGATGTCAAAGAGTCAAGGCTCTATAATGCAAAAAGAAAGAAACTACTCTCTCGTGTAGATAGACACCATGGTGAAGTCTCTTGTGTAGGAATCGACCCTCTGAGTCGTTATATGTTCTCTTGTGGTGATGATGGAAAGAGTTTCGCATACGATACAAAGAGTGGAAAACTTATATTTACACTTCCAGTTCATGTAGACACGGTCAACGATATAGCCTTTAGTGAAAACTCAAACTGGGTAGCTACCTGCTCTTATGACAAAAAAATATCACTCTTTTCTCTTGTAACAATGGCTCCAACAGATAAACTAAAAGCGCATGCTGCTCCAGTTATGAAGCTGCGTTTTATCGGTAAAAGTAGACTTGTAAGTGTAGATAAGAACTCTTCTGTAATTATCTGGGATATCTACACTCATAAGGTTATAGAGAGACTCCAAGGAGTTCATGACGAAGTACTACAAATCACATCTACCTCAGATGAAAAGTTTCTGTTTTTAGGAACTTCTTTAGGCTATATACTTGTTTATGATCTGACTACATATGAGTTACTCGCACCGAGATATATAAAGCTATCTTCTCCTATAACTGCACTAGAGTTTGATAATGAGGCACAACATTTGATAATAGGTACAAAAGATGGTGTTTTGATGTACTATGATATTTATGAGGGTGTTTATGAATTAAAATCACTTCTTCGAGAGAAAAAATACATAGATATAGAGGCTAAAATTGTTGATAACCCTATATTAGCATATACACAGATATATGAACTAGTATCAAATCTTTGGGAAAACACTCTCTCTCAGGCAAAAATAGCACTGCAAAATGGAGATAAGAAGAAGGCATTACTTCTTTTCAAACAGTTTATAAATATACCATCAAAAAATAGAATAATGCAAAAAGTTATCAAAGATTATGAAGAGTTTGAAAAGTTTATGATGTTTGCAAAACAAGGAAAACTACAACTAGCTTATAGTTTGGCAAATAGTTTTCCAATATATAAAGAGTCTAAACTCTATCAATCCCTAGAGGCAAGATGGCAAAAGACCTTTACACAAGCACAAAAACATGCTCTAAATCCAAAAGGAACAGACACAGCTAAAGAGTTACTTAGTCCTTATAGAGGTATAAGTGAGAAAACGGCACTGATTCAAGACTTACTGACACAGGGTGAAGTTTATAAACGTTTTCGTATAGCTATTGGACAAAAAGATTTTAAACTCTGTTTTGAACTTATTAAGCAACATAAATTTTTAAAAGAGTTTACTGAGTACAATACTATAATGAACTATGCAGATACTCTCTACATAAAAGCAAAAGGTTTTTTAGAGGAGGGAGATACACACTCTGCTATCAAACTACTGAGAGTTTTAGCTGACTTTGATGACTTTAAAGATGAAGTTAAAGAGTTGATGATAAACATAGAACTAAAGCAAAAGTTTTTTAAAGCTATCGAAGAAGAGGACATAACTACTGCTTATAATATGCTTGCAAAAGCAGAAGAATTACTCGAAACACAAGATGCCCAAACTCTTCAAGAGAAGTGGAATAGTGACTTGAGAACTGCTAATATCTATGCAGTAGAGGGTGATGCTAAAGGTCTTGAAGAGGCTTTTTCTGAATATATGAAAATAAGCTCTAAAACGATGGCAATAGCTACCACTTTTGGCTGGTGTTATATGGTGCAACTAGAGCGTGCAGTAGAAAAAAAACTAGGCCAATATGAAATAGAAGATGGCATCAAAAACTATATGCTAAACTTCGGTCATCAAGATCAAATAGAGAACCTTTTTAAGAGGTTTAAGAAGATTTATCCAGAGACAAAACTGAACTTAGATCTTCTTACAAAAGGCTCTTTAAATATGTGGAGACCCTCTATGATTGTTACCTCAATCTTAGATTAGTATTTTAAACAAAAACTATCTCCTCTTTTAACCTCAAATATAGCTCCTCTTAGATATAATCAGCGAATTTTAAATTATAATTTTTACAAGAGGAGACTTTTCATGCAAATGAGCGGCGCACAAATGGTTATAGAAGCCTTTATCGCAGAGGGAGTAGACACAGTATTTGGCTACCCTGGTGGAGCTATAATGAATGTCTATGATGAGATATACAAACAAGATGGATTCAAACATATTTTAAATCGTCACGAACAAGCGTCGATTCATGCAGCTGAGGGTTATGCTAAGGCTAGTGGTAAAGTCGGTGTTGCGATGATTACTTCAGGTCCTGGTTTTACAAACGCAGTGACTGGTTTAGCAGATGCTTATATGGACTCTATTCCTTTAGTTGTAGTCTCAGGTCAGGTTCCTATGAGTCTTATCGGTACGGATGGTTTTCAAGAGATTGATGCTATTGGTATCTCTCGTCCTTGTACTAAACATAACTACCTTGTAACTGATGCAGCTGATTTACCTCGTATCTTAAAAGAGGCATTTTATATAGCTAGAACTGGTCGTCCAGGTCCTGTTCATGTTGATATTCCAAAAGATGTAACTGCACAAATTGCTGAGTTTGATTATAGTGTTGAGCTACAGTTAGAGACTTACAAGCCTCATACAAAAGGTAATCCACGTCAGATTAAAAAAGCTATGGATGCTATCGCAAATGCTAAGCGTCCACTTTTTTATCTTGGTGGTGGTATCATCAACTCAAACGCAGCTGATGAAGTAAGAGAGTTTGTTCACAAATGTGGCATACCTGCTGTTGAGACTTTTATGGCGCGTGGTGTTCTTGCGAGTGATGATAAACTTCTTGTTGGTATGCTAGGTATGCACGGTTCTTATTCATCAAACATGGCTATGAGTGAGACTGATTTAGTTATCGGTCTTGGTGCAAGATTTGATGACCGTGTTACTGGTAAACTCTCAGAATTTGCTAAAAACGCAGACGTTATTCATGTTGATATTGACCCTGCTTCTATCTCAAAGCTTGTAAACGCAGACTTCCCAATAGTTGGTGATTTAAAGAGTGTTGTGATTGATATGCTAGAGCAGATTTCTAAGATAGATAGTGATAACTATGAGTCTTGGAGAGAAACAATCTCTAACTTTGCAGAGTTACACCCATTAACTTATCATGAAGATACAGATAGAATCAAACCTCAGTGGGTTGTTCAGCGTGTTGGTGAGCTTCTTGGTGATAGCGCTAACATTTCTACAGATGTTGGTCAGCACCAGATGTGGACTGCACAGTTCTATCCATTTAGCCGCCCTCGTCAGTTTATCTCTTCAGGTGGACTTGGAACGATGGGCTTTGGTTTTCCAGCGGCAATAGGTGTTAAAGCTGCAATGCCAGAGAAGACTTCTATCAACTTTACAGGTGATGGTTCAATTTTGATGAATGTTCAAGAGTTAATGACTGCGGTTGAGAAAAAAATCCCAGTTATCAACATCATCTTAAACAATAACTTCTTAGGAATGGTTCGTCAGTGGCAAACACTTTTCTATGATAAACGTCACTCAGAGACAGACTTAAGTGTTCAGCCTGACTTTGTAAAACTATCAGAAGCCTTTGGTGGAATCGGTTATAGAGTTACAACTAAAGAAGAGTTTGATGCTGCACTTAAAGATGCTGTTGAGAAAGATGTAGTTGCATTCATCGAGGTTATCGTTGAACGTATGGAGAATGTTATGCCGATGGTTCCATCAGGTGGTTCACTCTTTAACATGATGCTATTAGAGAAAAAGGAGACAAAATAATGAATGAAAATAGTGAAAGAAGAGTAGTTTCAGTTATTGTTGTTAATGAGGCGAGTGTTTTATCTCGTATAACAAACCTTTTCTCAGGACGTGGTTACAACATCACATCTTTAACAGTTGCACCTATCCCAGATAGCAAGTACTCACGTTTAACTATAGTTACTAAGGGTTCTGTTCGTGTAATCGAGCAGATTACTAAGCAACTTCACAAGCTTATTCCTGTTCTTAAAGTTTATGAGCATAACGATATTGTTGAAAAAGAGATGGCACTTGTTAAGTTCCCTATTACTGAAAATATTACAGAAATAGACACACTCTGCCAAGCTTACAATGGTAAAATCGTTAATGTTAGCGAGACTATAGTGATAGGAATGGTTGCTGATGAGCCTAAGCGTGTTGGTCACTTCTTAGATGCTATCAAGCGTTACAATCCAAAAGAGATAGTAAGAAGTGGTGCTGTAGCACTAGAGAGATAATCTTATGCTTCTTAGTGAGATTGCATCTCGTCTAAGTCTTAAGTTAGTTGGAGAAGATTTACAAGTGAGTTCTATGAATGAACTCTCTTTAGCTTCTTCTACACAGCTTACATTTGCTCAGAGTAAAAAGTACTCAAAAGAGCTTTCTTCTTCTGCTTCAAAATCATTTTTAATCCCTCAAGACTTAATAGAATTTTTACCACAAAACAGTTCTTATATAATCTGTGAAGATGTCTCTATCGAGATGGCAAATGCTAGTAAACTTTTTGCTCCAAAACCTATAGACTTTGATGCTGCTTCTCCTGTCGTTGGAACAAATACATTTATCGACGATAAAGCCAAGGTAGAAAATGGTGCTAAAATTGGAAATGATGTTACTATAATGGCAGGTTCATATATTGGTTCAAACGCAGTAGTGGGTGATAATACTATCATTTATGCCAATGTGACTATTTATAGAGATTGTCTTATAGGTTCGGACTGTATTATTCATAGTGGTACTGTTATCGGTGCGGATGGCTTTGGTTTTTCTCATACGAAAACTGGCGAACATATTAAGATATATCAAAATGGAAATGTTATCATTGAAGATGATGTTGAGATAGGGGCTTCTTGTGCTGTAGATAGAGCAGTTTTTAACTCAACTATCATCAAAAAAGGCTCAAAACTTGATAACTTCATTCACATCGCGCATAACTGTGAGATTGGTGAGTACTGTATCTTTGTAGCACAAACTGGTGTTGGTGGTTCAACTACACTTGGTCGAAACTGTGTTGTAAGTGGACAGAGTGCATTTTCTGACCATCTAAACATAGCTGCGTTTAGTACATTTACTGCTCGTAGTGGTATCACAAAAGATATAAAAGAGAGTGGGGGAGTTTATAGTGGATTTCCTCTTATGAATCATCGTGATTGGCGTCGTTTGCAGACAAAAATTATGAGACTAAACTCTTAAGGATTAGAGATGACTTTAGAAGAAATAGCAAAAATTATCAATACTGAATTTAGTGGAAATAGCTTTGAAGTGACAGCTATGGCGACACTCAAAGATGCCACTTCAAGTGAAATCTCTTTTGTCTCAAATGCAAAATACATTAAAGATATACAAGACTCAAACGCAGGTGCTATCATAGTAGATAGTAAAACTAAAGAGTATGTAAAAGAGGGCACTATAGCTCTTGTTGTTGACTTTCCTTACTGGGAGATGGCAACACTCTCTAAATACTTTGCACCTCTTATAGAAGATGAGAGTCTTGCACAAGCAGAGATAGGCGAGGGAACTGATGTATCTGCTAAGGCAGAGATTGCTAAGGGTGCTAAGATAGGTAAAAACTGTAAAATCATGGCACACTCTTACATAGGATGTGAGGCTGTGATTGGTGATAACACTATCATCTATCCAAATGTAACTATCTATAGAGATTGCCATATTGGTTCTGATTGTATTATCCATGCCAATACTGTTGTTGGAAGTGATGGTTTTGGTTTTGCCACATCAAAGATGGGTGAACATAGAAAAATTTATCAAAATGGAAATGTTGTCATTGAAGATGATGTTGAGATAGGAAGTTCTACAACAATAGATAGAGCTGCGTTTGGCACAACACTCATCAAAAAAGGTGTTCGTATAGACAACCTTGTACAAGTTGGACATAACTGTGTTATAGGTGAATACTCTGTTCTTGTAGCACAGTCAGGTATCTCAGGATCAACTACTATGGGAAGAAATGTGGTTATGGGTGGTCAGAGTGCAACCTCTGGGCACTTGGAGATAGCTGCGTTTACTACTATGGCGGCTAGAAGTGGTGTGACAAAAAGCATCAAAGAGAGTGGTTTAACTTTTGCTGGGTTTCCCCTTATGCAACATAGAGCATGGCTGAAACTTCAGGGTAAAATTGCTAAACTACTCAAATCATAAACACAAGGAAATAAAATGTCAACAACAATTGCATTAAGTGGAACAAAAAAAGGTGTTATCTCGGTAACAAAGATAGAAGAGCCATATGGAAAAGATAGTGGAACTGTTGCAAGTATAGGGATTTCTTTAGTTGGTGATTCAGAAAATCCAGAGTGGAAAGTTCATCTTCCAATGGATAATCTTGACGCAGTTATAGAGGCTTTAACAGCTCTCAAGTAGTCTTACTTTAAGTAGGTTTTATAAACCTACTTTTTAACAAAACCTTCGATTCTTTTTATACCTTCTCTAATACTTTGTATATCAGTCGCAAAACTAAATCTAAAGTAACCTTCACTACCAAAACCTACACCCGGAACTACTGCAACACCTGTTTGAGCAAGTAAATCTTTAGCAAATTTGAGTGAATCATTACTCACTTCAGTGATATTTACAAATAGATAAAACGCACCGTCTGGTTTTAAAACACTTAATCCATCTATCTTGTTGAACAGTTCAACTGCCTCATCACGACGAGCCTTAAACTGAACTCTCATCATCTCGATATCGCTGTCTGCTTTACCCTCAAGAGCAACTATAGCTGCCATCTGAGTGATAGAGTTGATGTTTGATGTACTTTGACCTTGAAGCTTCTTTGTAGCCTTGATAAGTGCTGTATTGTGTGCTGCCATATAACCAAATCTCCAACCAGTCATAGCCACAGATTTTGAAAGACCATTTATAGTGACAGTTCTCTCATACATATCTTGACTTACTGCTGCCGCAGATGTAAAAGTACCTTCATATATCAGCTTTTCATACATCTCATCAGAAGCTACAATTACGTCAGTTCCCTCAAGAACTTTTCCTAGGGCAGTTAACTCTTCGTGAGAGTAAACACTTCCCGTAGGATTTGATGGAGTCGTAAGAATTAGCATTTTTGTCTTAGGAGTTAGGGCTGCTTTTAGCTGAGTTGGCGTGATTTTAAACGCAGATACATCGTGTGTTTCTATCTCAACAACAGTTCCACCACAGTACTTTACTAACTCAGGGTAAGTAACCCAGTAAGGAGCAGGAATGATAACTTCATCACCAACATCAATAGTTGCAGAGAAGAGATTAAACAAAGAGTGCTTTGCACCATTGTTTACTATGATTTGATCTGGAGCATAAGTAAGAGAGTTATCGCGTTTAAGCTTATTTGCGATAGCAGTCTTAAGTGCAGGAATCCCATCAACAGCAGTATATTTAGTAAACTCATCATTAATAGCTTTAATAGCTGCATCTTTAATAACCTGAGGTGTCCCAAAGTCTGGTTCACCTGCTGAAAAGCTAAGAATATCTTTACCTTCAGCCTTAAGTTCTTGTGCAAGTGTAGATATAGCGATAGTAATTGATTCTGATAGTGTGTTTACGCGATTAGTTAGCATTAAAATCTCCAATAAATAAAATTGGAGTTATTATACTAAAATTATAATAGATATAAGTTTATATGGGGTATTAATTTAGTTTTTCATCGCTTGAATAAACGATTCATAGATGTTTTCTAACTCTAAATCATCTTCAAGTACTGATTTGTTATCTTCGACTAAGATATGCTCAAGGATTGCAACACGTTTTAGTAAGTACTCAAACATCTCTTTGTTAATATCTGGAAGCATATTGTGCATAAATGGATCTGTACAGCGACCTTTTTCAATAACATGAGCGGGAATACCAATGGCAGTTGAACAATCAGGAACTTCTTTAACAACAACAGAGTTAGCACCGATTTTAGCACTCTCTCCGATAATAATATTTCCAAGAACCTTCGCACCAGCACCGATAACTGCACCTTTTTTGATAGTAGGGTGACGTTTACCGTGAGTAAGAGAAACACCACCAAGAGTAACACCCTGATAGATAAGAACATCTTCTTCAATTACACTTGTCTCACCGATAACAACACCTGTCCCGTGGTCAATAAAGACTCTACGACCAATAGTGGCAGCAGGGTGGATGTCTATGTTTGTTAAGATTTGTGTTAGACCCATGATAATTCTTGCAAATCTTTTATAGTTTGACATATAGAGTTTATGTGCAACTCTATACCATACAATAGCCCAAACCCCTGGGTAGTTAAATAAAAAATCAAGTTTAGAGTTTAGTGCAGGATCATTTTTGTAAGCATTTGAAAAATCTTCTTTTATATCTGAGTAAAGTCCCAAGGTTGTTCCTAGTTAGTAGTTCGTAGATAGCCATTTTGATTTACAAAGGTTTCTAGTTTTGAAAGTGTATCACTTTTTTCTTTTTCTGTGATAAAATCACTACTTGATAGGTCTATTTTAAGCTTATTTAAGACTTCATCTGAGTTGTAGCCTATAGAATCAAGTATATGTAAGATACTTTTTGACTCAACTGGGTTTGAAATCGAGTAAGAGTTGTCATCTACAGTAATCGTGTACTCATTTGGATGAGTAAAAAGATTATGACTCATTCCAAGTGCTTCTTGATAAGCACCCACATTAAAAAATCCTAAGAAGTAATCCTCTTTTTTGAGGTCAATATCATGTAAGTAAAGTGGCTTATCAGGATTAAAACCTATCTCTCCATCGCTATCGCAGGTTATATCCCAGATACTTGCTGCACGGATTGGCTCCATACTTAAATGGTGAAGAGGCATAACAGGAAAATGCTGTTTAAGCCCCCAGTAGTCAGGTAAACTTTGAAATATAGAAGCATTTATAAGATAACGCTCTTGGAGGTTTACTTGAAGTTGTTGAAGCTCTGATGAGTTAAACGCAGAGGTAAGGTGTAAAGACTTCTGTATGATGTTATGTACTAAAATCTCTGCGTTTGAACGGTCTTGTAGGTCTATGTAGCCTAGGTCGAAAAGTGTTAACAGAGACTCGATATGATCAAGTGCATCATGAAGGTACTCAATACAGTTCTTGCTATTAAGATGCTTATGTAACTCACTCAGTTCTATGATGAGAGGAGGGTTTGTCTCTTTAAGATTGAGAAGTTCTTCTTTGTAGTCTTGAGAAAATAGCTCTAAAACGGGTGTTATTAAAACTGAATGCGATGCTACTATATAACGACCAGATTCTGTAAAGATATTTGGATGCTCAACACCTTTTGTATCCATGATGTCACGAAGTAAAAAAACAACAGAAGATGAAAACTCTTCTATGGAATAGTTCTGCGTTTTAGCATGAGAATGTTGGTCGTACTCAACTGCTAATCCACCACCTATATTTATATTTTTAAGGGAGGTTGCTCCCATTTTTTTGAGTTCTGCATAGATGTTACCAGCCTCTCTTAGTGCTCTTTTTATAGGTGATATATCTTCCATCTGTGAGCCAATATGAAAATGAATCATAGTGAGATTTTCAAGAAGGTCTGCGTTTTTTAAGAGTTTGTAAGCTTCTAGTATCTCTGTGGCTGTTAATCCAAACTTTGCATCCATTCCAGCACTCTTCGCCCATGTACCACTTCCTGTTGAGTGAAGTCTTACTCGTATGCCAATGTTTGGAACCTTAAGTGAAGAGTTCTGTGCAACTTCTATGATAGTCTGGAGTTCGCCTAGTCCTTCGATAGTCACCGTGATATTATGAGAACACTGTGCTGCTATAAAACTTAGAGTAATCATCTCTTTGTCTTTGAAGCCGTTGACTGTGATGTTTGCACCACATTTAACCTTTGAGATAGCAAGAATAAGTTCAGCCTTACTTCCTGCTTCAAGACCATAGTTAAACTCCTCTCCACCACTGAGAACTGCCTCTAAGGCATTTGGAAACTGGTTGACCTTCAGGGGGAAGACAGCATTGAAACTTCCCTGATAGCTGTTCTCTTTAATAGCTCCATTAAAGTAGGAGTAAAGACTTTTAATCTGTTTTTTTATAAGATGGGGAAAACGCAGGAGTATAGGTCCACGCACCGCTCCATCCCGAATCTTCTGGACGATACTTAAGATAGATGGTGAGGATTTATAGTTTAGTCTAAGCTCTCCGTTTTCAATATAGAAGTTAGAGTTTGACCAGATGTCTAAGCCGTAATTATTCAAGTTTAAAGTCCTTACTAAAGGTGGAGTTTTTGACGGAAATATAAGTCAATATCAAAAAATACTTCTCCGTTACGATTTTTAAAAGTAAGTCTGCTTTTGTCGAGGTCTTGAATACTTTTAATACCCATAACAGCTAAAACAACTTTCATACTTTTGATAAGGTTATGGTGATAGTTTCCTATCTTTTCGCCCTGTTTAACTACAAGATAAGAAGCTCTTTTTTTCTCATCTTGAGTTGCAAAACCGACAGGACATACATGAGAACCAAAACCAGAACACATACGAGCACGAATACATCCACCACTCATCATAAAGCCACGAGCCATTCCAACCGCATCAGCACCCATACAAAGAGTAATAACAAGGTCATCAGGAGTTAAGACTTTACCACTTGCGATGATTTTTATATCTTGACGAATATCGTAGGTTTTGAGAAGTGTATCTACAACATAAAGAGCATTGTTCGTTGTGAGTCCAACTGACTCCATTAGTTCTAAAGGAGCAGTTGCACTACCACCTTCTCCACTATCTACAGTTAAGAAGTCAGGTAGGCTTTTTCCAGCTTTTTTATGTGCTACCATAAGCTGTGCTATCTCTTCAAAATCATTTGCATCTGAGACTACTATCTTAAAACCGACTGGTTTATCTGAGAGCTTTTGTAGCTTGGAGACAAAGTCTAGAAGTTCTTGTGTAGTGTTTGCATATGGAAAACGGTTTGGAGAAAAAATATCCTTACCCTTTGGTACACCTCTATAGTAAGATATATCAGCAGTAACCTTAGCACCGGCTAGTTTTCCACCAGTCTGTTTTGCACCTTGCGCAATTTTTATCTCTGTCATACGACAAAATTTCATAACCTTTTGGTACTTCTCTTCATCGAAATCACCATTTTCATCACGAACACCATAGAGTCCAGAACTCATTTGAAAAATGATATCGCCTATACTTTCAGGTACATCACTAGGAAAACTCTCAAGTGGTGCAGACCATTTTATACGAAAAAGAACATGTGTTGCAGTGTCATAAATATAGGTGTTTTTAGTCTCTTTATCACCAAGTAGAACTCGTCTGTACCACTTTAGAGCGATTTTTCTGTTAAAAATTAAGTCACCTATTTTAAAAATAAATTCTGCAAAAGGTGTACTTTTTACTATTTCTAAATAATCAGAATTGTCTAAATCTGGTTTCAAAGTAAAAAGGTGGTTTGAGGTAAGAGAACCTTCACCTGTGTTTACAGTAAGATTAGAGTTGACTCCTGCGATACTAAACGCACGAATTGCTTCAGGACTTAAAGAGCCATCACTCATAGCAGAACGAATTATAGGAGTTTTTGAAATAAAAGGAGTTTTTCTATTTGGACCAAAAGTTACACTTGTATCGCTACTCACTTCATCTTCGTTTAAAACAGTAGAAGAGTGTTTGATGATAAATCTTGCACCGTCAAATGGCTGGTTAACAGAAAAAGATTGATAGTTTGGAAGGTTTTTTGCTGCTCTGTAAACCCAGTCAACCTTATCTTTAGACTCATAAAAATTTTCATCTGCAAAGTATTGTCTAAGAGGTTCACGAAGTGCTTCAAAAAGATATCTCATTCTTCCTATAACGGGATAGTTTATCAAAAGAGCACGTTTTCTCTGTATGTACTTATCATATATAAACAATACAACAAGAAGAAGAAAAAAGACTACGATAATAAACTCGAAAAAGTCTACAAAGATAAGCCAAACAGTATCAAGTAATTGCATTTTAAAACTCCTTGAGTTTGATTGTCTCTTCTGTCTTATTTTGTAGGTCTTTTATCCAAATAGTCTCATTTTCAAGCTCATCAGAGCCGATAACACAACAAAATCTTGCATTTGCTCTGTCGGCACCTTTGAGGTGGTTTTTAAGATTTTTGGCTTTAAAGTCACAAGTTACTTTTTTGCTCTCACGTTTTTTATGAGTAAGAGTTACCACTAAGTCTACTGCTTCTTCATCCATAGCACCTATGTAATAGCCTTCGCGTTTAGACTCTGGCATAACTATAAGCTCCATCAGACGTTCTATCCCCATAGCAAAACCAACAGCAGGAGTAGGGCGACCATCGAGAAACTCTACTAGTCTGTCATAGCGTCCACCACCTGCGATAGCACTCTGGCTTCCGATGTTGTCACTCACAAACTCAAACGCAGTCTTAGAGTAGTAGTCTAGTCCACGAACGAGGTTTGTGTCTATCTCGTACTCAATGCCATTTGTATCTAAAATAGTTTTGAGTTTAGAGAAGTCACTTTCACAAGCATCACAAAGAGCGTTAAGAAGTTTTGGTGCGTTTTCATATAGAGATTGGCATTTAGTATTTTTACAATCGAGTACACGGATAGGATTTGTATCTTTTCTGCGTTTACAATCTTCACAAATCTCATCTTCTACTGACTCTATAAAAGTCACAAGCGAGTCACGATACTGAGGCATACAGTTTTGGTCTCCTAAAGAGTTGAGTTGTAGTCTGTAGCCAATACCACAGCGTTTAAGTATGTCAGCAACCATCATAATCATAGTTGCATCTTCATAAACACTATCAACACCAAAACTCTCAACACCAAACTGGTGAAACTGTCTTAGGCGACCTTTTTGTGGACGCTCATAACGAAACATACTTCCGTGATAGAAAAATCTATGAGTCCCACCAGCCTTGTCAAGCTTCTTCTGTATGAAGGCACGAACAACACCAGCCGTTCCCTCAGGACGAAGACAAACATCATTTTCACCCTTGTCTGTAAACTGATACATCTCTTTACCAACAATGTCGCTAGACTCGCCAACACTGCGTTTAAAGAGGGCTGTCTCTTCTAAAAGAGGAGTTTCAATGAAGTGAAAACCGTACTTTTGTGCAACATCTGTTGCTGTATTTATGAAGTATGTAAAACGTTCATAATCCTCACTTAAAATATCATTCATTCCTCGAAGAGACTTAACCATTTGTATCCTTTTATATAAGTATGTAAGGATAGCATTTTTTAGCTTTTATTTCTTTGTGATATAATCCATTTATGGATAAAAAACAGAATGTTTAATTTCAAAAAAAAGAAGAGTCTCCTTGAATCAGGGGAACTTCAAGAGAAAAACTTCACTCAAAAAGTCTCCTTTGACCTTGTAGCAAATCTTCCTATTATAGAAGTGCAAATAGAAGAAAAAACATATAGATTTCTTTTTGATACTGGCGCACTGAGTGTAGTACCTCTGTGTTTAGTGCATGAACTCTCTTTAGAACTTCTCCAAGAGATAGATATAAATGACTCACAAGAAAATATCAGCTCGGCTTATCTGTACTCTTTGCCCTCACTAATGATAGGTGATTTGGAGTTTTGTGAGTATGTTGTTGTTGCTTCTGATTTTTCTAAACATCTGCCACTCTCGTGTTTAGGCTTTGACGGAATCTTAGGTTATAACTTTTTATCTTCACTTATTGTAAGTATTAGTTATCAAAGAAGAGAGATTGTTTTATCAGACAAGTTGAGTAAAAGTTCTGAGTATATACAAACACCACTTCTGTTTGATGGACATTCTGGACCGAGATTTGAGATAAATTTTCCTTTTAGAAATATCTCTTTTGTGATTGATTCTGGAAAAAATGATGGCATCTCTCTAGCTGTGAGTGAAGAGTCTGGTGCGTTTAAAGAGTATGCTAAGGGCAGTAAAAAGATTACAGGAATGTTTACAAGTAGTTTTAGTGGGACTAAAGAAGAGGAGATAGAGACAATCTATCTCCTAGAAGATTTTCATATTAGTAAAAACATAAGTATAAAAAGATACCCTATAAGCCTAAATGATGGACTAGAGAGTTTAGTCGGTAACTCTTTTTTGAAGAATTTTGATATTATTTTAGACTTTAAAAAAAAGATGTTCTACCTTAGACAATTAGAAAAGGGTATTATAGAGAAAAATTTTAACGAGAGTTTTGGTTTTTTCCTGCACTGGGATGAAAATCGTAAGCTTTATATATCTGCACTGAGTGAGAACTCTCCTGCGTTTAATGCTGGCTTGAAGATAGGTGATAGAGTTTTGGCACTTGATGAAAGAGACACTTACGAGTTTAGTCAACAAGAGTACTGTGAGATGTTTTTAGCCCTTAACTCTGATGAAGAGACCTATGAATCGCTTGACTCTTTAGAACTTACAGTAAAAACCGATACAAAAATAAGAAAAATACTTTTAAAAAAATGATAAAAGAGGAAATAAATAGATGAATTTTAATGACCTGAGCTTACAAAAAGAGATACTTACCGCCTTAGCAGACAAAGGTTTTACTCAACCGACACCAATCCAAGAGCAGGTTATTCCTCTTGTCTTAGACAAAAAAGATGTAATGGCTCAAGCTCAAACAGGAAGTGGAAAGAGTGCTAGTTTTGTTCTTCCTGTTTTACAGCTATGGAGTAAGAGTAGAGACAGTGCTAAAAAAGGAAAGATTAAAGTCCTAGTTTTAACACCAACAAGAGAACTTACTCTACAAGTCGCTTCGGCATTTGAAGAGTTTGCTAAGTATCTTCCTAAAAAACCACAGGTCATAAGTATCATAGGTGGAGAGAAGATAGGCGAACAACTCTTTGAGATTCAAAAAGGGTGTGATGTTTTAGTCGCAACAAGTGGACGTTTTTTAGATGTGCTAAGCAAAAAGCAGATGAACCTTTCACACCTTGAACACCTTATACTAGATGAAGCAGACAAGATGCTTAGCGAGGGTTTTGAAGAGGAGTTAGAAGCTATCTTAGAAGCTATTCCATCTTCTCGTCAAAACCTTATGTTCTCAGCAACGTATCCCCAAAAGATGCTTCATATCGCCCACAAGATAAGTACAAAAGCCATTGAAGTTAAGATGCAAGATGAAACACCAGTTGTTCAGACTATACGCCAAAGAGTCATAGAGGTAAACCGTGAAGAGAGAGGACCACTACTAAGACATCTACTCAAGCTTCATAAGTGGCGTTTAGTTCTTGTCTTTATGGCAAATAAAAGAGCAACTGACAACATAGCTGAGAAGTTTAGAAAACACGGTGTCAAGGCAGCCTCGTTTAATGCTGACTTGGAACAAGATGTAAGAAACGATACTCTTAGTGCCTTTAAAGAAGCAAAGGTAAATGTACTCTTTGCAACTGATATCGCGGCTCGTGGACTTGATATTGATGATATAGACTGTGTTATAAACTACGATCTGCCTCGTTCACCAGCTGACTACATACATAGAATAGGGCGAACAGCAAGAGCCGGAAAGTCAGGAGAGGCTATAAGCTTTATAGACCATGAAACGCAGGCACATTTTAAACTCATAGAAAAACGCAGTGAGATGAAACTTCCTCGTGAGAAGATAGAAGGCTTTGAACTTCTAGGTGATGCTCCTCAAAAAGCTAAAGGTCCTGCTCCTGTAAAAGGTAAGGGGAAAAGTAAAAAAGATAAGTTAAGAGAGAAGCGAGCCTTAGAAAAATCAGAGGAAGTCTAGTATGGATTTAGATTTAACTCATAGAAGATACTTAAAAAATAGAATGCAAAAAGTCTACATAGAGCTAACATCTAAGTGTGGGCTCTCTTGTGACTTTTGTCCATCGGCAAGTAGAACTACATCAAGTATGGGCTTAGAGCTTTTTAAAAAGATAAACAATGAAGTAAAAGAGTTTACAAACGATATAGCTTATCATGTAGTTGGTGACCCTCTTTTGGTTGAGAACTTACAAGAGTACTTAGATATAAGCTATAAAGCTGGTTTAAATGTGCATATAACCACGGCAGGCTATTATCTCAAGCCTTTACACTCTCAAGTACTAAATCATCCCTGTATAAAACAGATCAATTTTTCGCTCAATAGTTACAGAGGAAACTCTCTTCCGATTTCACTTGATGAATATCTTCAAAAGATAGCTGCGTTTACTCTGGAGTTTCGAAAATTAAATACAAAATCATTTATAAACTATCGACTATGGAATAAAGAAGAAGATAACTCTCATCAGAGTTACAATAGTGAAGTGATAAAAATTATGTTTGCTAAATTAGGAGCAGAGTTACCTAGTGAAGAAATAGATGTTAAGCAGAGGCTTCGAGTGATTTCAAAAGTACTGTTTAACTTTGACTCTCTTTTTGAATGGCCTGCTTTGAATGCTGATTTTGTAAGTGATACTGGGTATTGTCATGGGCTAAGTTCACAAATGGCGATACTTAGCAGTGGAGAAGTTGTTCCTTGCTGTTTTGATTATGAAGCGATTATAAATCTTGGAAATGTAAAGAGTGATTCTCTAGAAAGTATACTTAAAAGTCCAAGAAGTCAAGCTATTGTAGATGGTTTTAAAAATGGCATTATTAGTGAAGAATTATGTAGACATTGTGCTTATCGAAGTAAGTTTGATGACTAGGCTTGTTTTTTAAACGCAAGTCTATCATCTGTGTCATAGTTACCTACTGACCGGCTCATACTAGGAACATTCATCATTACTTACTACATTGGAAGGCGATGCTAACTTATTACTTATTCCGATGTCTTTCTCAGCGGCATTGAGGGTATGCACTTTTTATTGCTTTAGATTTTGCCTCAAAGTCTGCATTTATTTTTGCTACTGCTTCAGGTGATTGAGGTACTTTCAATAAGTTGTCTCTAGTT